>Ga0137418_10004115_pt1 | contig 13357 bp, 20 predicted proteins | sample CZODoug3_1_2_16f_FD_122242 | JGI IMG/M metagenome (GOLD analysis project Ga0137418, IMG submission 122242) | Vadose zone soil fungal communities from Angelo Coast Range Reserve, California, USA - CZODoug3_1_2_16fungal (Hybrid Assembly) | ecosystem: Environmental > Terrestrial > Soil > Vadose...
CGCTTCTTTCGTCCGGAGGCGCCGCAGCGCTATTCCGGCAACCACGAGCGAGTGCACGGTCCTCCATGCGGGCGGGAACGGACTCGGATCCAGGTCGGCAAGCATGCGTTCGGCCTGGTCCAGATGCCCGATCAGGACCAGGCGCCGGACCTCGAGGTAGCGCGCATACGCCGCGTTCAAGCGGTCGCCGTGCTCTTCGAGGGTTGCACGCGCGGCGTCGAGTGTTTTCAGTGGCCATCCCAGGTCACGCGAGGCGAGTGCGATTTCGGCTTCGGCTACGACGCACCTCGCACGGGCCACGACTTGTTTCGGACCGAAGGTACGCGCAGCCTTTCGCAGGAGTTCCTTCGCGCGTGCGAAATCGCCGAGCTGGGCGATTGCGATGCCGCGAAGCGCGAGTGCAGGCGCATCGTTGCGAAGCGCGACTCGGTTCAACGCTCCGAGGGGATCACCCGCCGACAGTGCGCGAGCTGCTGCCGTAATCAGAGAGTCCATTGGAATCCCGCCATACTTGTCACTCCCACCTCTTCCATGCCTCGCGCTAAATATAGCGCATGGCAATCCAATACCAAGTCACATCGAGAATGGAAGGAAAGGAAACAACGACAATGACCACACACAAGACCGGAACACGAGCACAATGGCTGAAGGCTCGGCTTGAGCTGATCAAGGCGGAGAAGGAACTCACGCGCCGAAGTGACGAGCTGGCACGCCAGCGGCAGGAACTGCCGTGGGTACCAATCAATAAGGGATATCGCTTCGAGACCGACGAAGGGAGCGCCTCGCTGGCGGACCTCTTCCGCGGACGCTCGCAGCTCCTCGTTTACCACTTCATGTTCGGACCCGACTATGCCGCCGGCTGCCCGTCCTGCTCGATGATCGCGGACGGCTTCAACGGCTTCGCCATCCATCTGGCGAACCACGACGTCACGCTCACGGCGGTGTCGCGGGCGCCGCTGGCGAAGCTGCAGGCGTACAAACGGCGCATGGGCTGGACCTTCCCCTGGGCGTCCTCGTTCGGCGGCGACTTCAACTTCGATTTCAGCGTTGGCCTCACCGAGCAGCAACAGCGCGAAGGGACGGTCGAATACAACTACCAGCCGAGCAGCCCCGTGGCGGTCGTGACGTCGTTCCCGGAAACCGTCGCCCAGTTCGCGGCCATGTGCGGAACCGACGCGCCCACCTACATGCGCGAGCGGCCGGGCATGAGCGCGTTCGTGCTCGAGGACGGCGTCGTCTGCCACGCCTATTCCACCTATGCGCGCGGACTCGACAGCCTCTGGGGCGCGTACCAGTGGCTCGACCGCGCGCCCAAGGGACGCAACGAAGGGGATGGCGTCTGGTGGAAGCGCCACGACGAGTACGGCAAGTCATGAGCGAGATGGCGCGGTTTCCAATTCAAGCCGGGCACGAAATCGGTTAGGTACAGGCATGTTCCTAATTGCGCGTGGACCGCGACCTTGGCAAGCTGGGAGGGTGCCGACGGCGAAATACAGGCGTGAGAGGCAAATTCGAGCGGTTCAATCACGTTTTCGCAGAAGGTAGGGCATGAATACCACGCAAGAATCAAAAGTGGCTTCGTCCATCTTCATCGGCAGATGGACACCCAAGGTCTTGTTTTCACTCGAAGAAAGGCCCTATCGGCACGGGCAGTTGCGCCGACGGCTGGGTAGCGTTTCATAACTATTTCTTTCCAGCACCGTCCACAAAGTCCTACACTCTTGCCCTACACGCCGCTCTTCCGAGCAGATGACGTCGGCCGCACCGCCTACCTGCAGACGGCGCATGGTTTCGCCTCGCCCGACATGAACGCATGTGCCGCTGGGCAAAACGCTACCGCAGGAACGTGAGCGCCGAAGTGCGACTTCGAGAAAACGAAACAGGATAAAAGCAATATCTTTCCTGGGGACATATCTTCCAGCAGAAGTACAGCCTCGAAGGGATGACAGTGTGAACATCGACAATAGACAATCTTGATCACCGGCGCTGTATGCCAGCAACGCGCCAGCCGCCGCGAACGAATTAGAGGTTCAGAGGAGGGACATATGTGCCCAGCATGCATCGCAAGCACAGCAGTAATGGTCGCCGGAGCAGGATCCACGGGAGGAATTCTGGCGGTGTGCATCGGGAAGCTCAGAAAAGTTTTCCGGGCGAATCGTCTCGGTCTGTCTCAGAAAACAAAGGAGAAAAGACAGACTTCATGAGAGATGAACTTGGAGCCCCTAAGGTAGTCGATCTGAGCACCTTCCGGGCGGAGCTGGACGCATTGCGGGTCCGGGAGAAGGCGCACACGCACGGGGGTGACGCGATTGCGGCAGCCCGCCGACGGCTTCCGATGGTCGAGGTAGACAGTGCCACACCGCTCACTGGCGAACGTGCCTACTATTTCATGTGGTCCACTGGCCACCCTGCGACGGAGCAGTGCGCGAGGGGTGCGCCTGGGTTACATCGCAGGTCCGCGAGCTGTCCTAATATTCATTCTCGCGACGTCTACCTGCGACAAGGATCCAATGTCTTCGAGACTTACTAGACCACAATTCGCGGCGTCGAGGCCATGAATAATAGCTACTGCTCGACTGGACCGTTTACGGACGGCAGCAGACTTGGGAGGACGCGCCGGCCGGCTGGCCGCAAGGGGACCTTATGGACATGCTGCGTACCAATGCCCGTCCCACCTCCTAATGGTCTCGCGTGCAGGCCGGGTATTCCGACGACTTGGCAACCGACAGGCGCTGAACCGAGGGGCCAGTGGCCACCATGCCTTCGATGACCGCAACTGACGTGCTCACCTGCTCGCGCGAAAGGGACGCCTGAGCAACTCCATGCAAGCAAAGGAACCTAATAACCTCCAAGATTGGAAGATTTCAGTGTTGGACGATCAGGGAATTCGCGTGTGCTACAAGAATGAATAGACGAGGTGTTGCACCCCCATTCCTGCTACGCACGAGGCCATCGATATGGGGAACGGTGCCTACCAGTTCGTTGACCCTGCGCCCAAGGGCCGCGAAGACGACGGCTTCAAAGTTTCGCTGGCGTGGGTACGCCCGGCGTGCAAGATTTAAACCCTTAGCGAGCCACGGAACGCCCTAGCGGCATAGTAAGATTCCGCACCGTTGTGATACACGAAAATAGTGTCGTAGCGGCGATCACAGAATAGAGCGCCGCCGAGTTTTCTGATATCAGAAGGTGTTTTCACCCAACTCGACGTTTTCGTATCGAAATTTCCAAGCTTCTGTAACTCTCGATATTGTTCTACCGTTAAAAGCTCAATGCCCATGGCAGCTGCCATATCAATAGCGTTATCTTCTGGTTTATGTTCTTTCCTTGACTCCAGCGCTTCACGGTCGTAGCAAACACTTCTGCGGCCTTTAGGACTTTCCGCTGAACAATCATAAAAAATGTATTCGCCCGTCTTTTTATCATGACCGACAACATCCGGCTCACCGCCAGTTCTTTCCATTTCATTGAGTGACCCCAGTTTTTCAGCACTAGCTTCCAGCTTTGCTTGCACCTTATCCCATTCAAGACCTCTATGGCGGTTCATGTTCTTCTCAAAACGGGGTTGCAATGCTCTGAGCAGTTCTTCACGTTGTTCTGGTGACAAGTCCTTTTTATTGCCATGAATGTTGGGCGCTCTTGTTGCTCTCATAGTCCTCCCGCGCTTCTTATCTGTTCCCCCTCTGTGCTTCGCCGTATGTTGCCGCTTGGCCGTTATGACAACTGTTACGCCACGCGTGGAAACGTCGAGGCCGGCATATTGACCGGTGTCGCTCGGTCCGGCGCTCACAACCGCCATACGCACGGATAGCTTGTTTCCTGGTCATGCTCTCAGCCTCTGGGTTTCATCATTTGCCCTTTTGTGTTTCAAAGTCAAATCGAGCTATGCGTGCTTGCTGAAAATGACCGAATGACTATATAATGCTATATAGTCATATGGTCACCAGGAGATGAAGACTTGCCCCCCGTGCTGGTGATCTCCCCACCGCGCCGAACCATCTCCGAGTGCATCGCGCTTTTACCCGAGGACTCGACCGCGGTCATGGATGCTGACTTTGCTAAGGATATCGAGGCAGCTATCGAGAGCCATCGCGAACCGCTTGAACCGCCCTCATGGGACTGATCCTCGATTCCAGGGCGCTGTGATACTGCCGAGCGGCAGGGGCGGAACGCACGGCAGATGCTCGCCGCCATCGCCCACACAGTAGGAAATAGCGACATCGCTGTCTCCGTCGTCACACTGATCGAACTGGCCCATGGTGCGGCGCGTGCTGACACAGCACCGCGCAAGGCAAAGCGGCAGCCATTCATCCAGGAGCTACTCACGGCCCTGCCCATTCCTCCACGCCAGAGGCCCCACCGCTAGGCAGGGTCGCTGGCGCCATTCCGAACACTACTTAAGGAACGGCTGGCGCGGAAGGAGCTTGGACCTGTAGTTCTGGGTGTAGATCCAGCGTCTTACCAGCGACAACGAATACCTGCTCGTCAAAAGGTGTCCGTCCGGGTGCCCGGATTCCGATGTCGTAGCTTCCTGGCCGCATCATCATGGTCTTAAGCTGCCGGATGGTCCCCGCGTAGGATCCATTCACGTAGACATCCGCGTCTTTGACCTTGGTGTCCAGTTTTATTTCCCCTGCGTTTGGGGCAACGGCGTAAGGTCCGTAGGGATAAGGTCCATAGGGTCCATAGAAGCCGTACGATGCAAACGCCGGTCCGACGAAGACTACGCCGCGACCGTGGGCAAACGCGGCCGTTGGAAGTAGTGCTCCAAGAACAACACCAACCATCAGCAATCTTTTCATGGTGTTCCTCCCTGTGTTGCCACTGTTCCGAGTGTGTCAAACTCTCGGTTCTCTTAGATAGATGCCGATCGCCAGTAGAGGGATATCGCGGTGACGAAGATTTACTCAAATCGACCAACTCTTTACAGACGCGGGTATCCGTAATGCTTCTAAACGATAGAGAAGCGCAGGGTCCTCGCTCTTGGTTTTGTGAGAGGAACACCCGGGTAGGGGAAGAACAATGGAATACGACGGCGTTATCGACTTGCTGCTGGGCGCCCTATGGCTACTCGGGTGCCTGCTTTTCGCCACGTTTCTGATCGAATTCGGGAAGGACATGTTGGCCCACCCCATCTCTCCCTCATACAAACTGGGGGCTCCGAGGCCGGACACCAAGCGGCTTGCCCGCACGGTTTCTTGCGTTGCCAAGGTCGTTCGATGAGTTCTCCATGCCTGCCGAACTTCTTGACGAAGTTTTACCTGACTCTACCGACTCTTTACTTCATGGGAAAACAATCCGGGCATCTCACTGGGTGTGCAAAGAAATTCTCTTGTCTCGGCAGTTTTGACGGGAATACTCGGCCTCGGTGCATGCTTGCCGCCGCCGAGCCTTCTCGGCTTCATGGTCGTGGCCATCTCAGTCGCGCTCTCGCAGTGCAAAGCGGCGTTGCATAACCGCTACCGGGGGCGTCAACACATCTGGAACAACTTAATCGCAAACTTACACCAGCGGCGGCGCTCTGACGGGGCTACCGCAAGCGAGATGACTCAAACCAACTGCAGCGGAGTCCGTCTTTCGCTCTAAAACAGAAATCACCCATCTTTCAAGGAGAAAGTCATGAATGCCAGAAAGCTCTGTAGCGTTGTATTCACCGCAGTCGCTGGGTGCATATTGCTTCTACCCGTTGCCCAAGCCGGCGAAGGAACCCACGCAACCAAAGTCACGTTCAGCCAACCGGTGGAGATTCCCGGACAAGTCCTACCTGCGGGTACCTACTGGTTCGAAGTTACGGGAGACCCCTTCAGCCCCGATTTCGTCCGCATCTCCGGCGAAGACCGCAAAAAGATCTATGCGGCGCAGCTCACGAACGCGAGCGAACGGTCAAGACCAGCCGGGGGCACCCTCTTCATATTTGCAGACCAGGACTCCTCCCATCCGGAAGCGCTGTTGCAGTGGTTCTTCCCGGGCGAGACAACTGGACGCGAGTTTCGGTACCCCTCGCAAGAGCAGAAAGAACTCGCCCAAGACAAGCATGAAAAGGTACTCGCGGCACCAGCAAACGGCCGCGAGCAACCCGGTCTGTAATGCAGGGATCCCGCAGTGGGCGGCGTGTCCGGAAACGCCGCCCCTGCCCCACATCAAAAGGCGTCGTCCAGCCTTGCGGTTAGCATCACAAGCACTCTGATCTCCCAGGAGAACATAAATGAATGGCATACAAGTACTCGTGGCTGGTTCTGATGTGGAAAGCGGAGCGATACTCGAGGACATTCTCGTCGGCTGCGGCGTAAACCCACTGATCGCCTCAAGCCTGGAAGAGGTTCGAATCGTTCTCCTGTACCGGCCCGTCCACCTAATATTTTGCGAGGATAGGTTGCCGGGAGGAGATCTCTATGACATCCTCCGCCTGACCCAGGCAATACACCCGGAAGTTCTGGTTGTTCTAACGTCCCTCTTGGGCGCGTGGGAAGAGTATTTGGAGGCAATGCAGCTTGGAGCGTTTGATTTCATCACGCCACCCTATCGCACTGAGGACGTTGTTTCCATCGTCGACAACGTCTGCCGAGAGCGCAACACTGAGGACAGCGGGCTTTTGCTGAGGTCGTATCGCAATGCGGCAAAACCGAACGATGGCGCGCGACGGTACGCTTCGTGAAATGACCGCTAACATGGATCAGGGGTGCTGCCGAATGACTCGGATGCTATTGCTGGCTCGGAATGAGAAGAAGATGAGCGAAGCGGCAGCTTATCTCCATGAGTAGGACGCGCTCTCCAGCGCCTGCTACGCTTGGCTTCTTGGTCTTCGGCTTGCTTCTGTTCGCGGGCGAAGAGGCTAGGGCGCAATCCGCCATCCGCAAAGTTCCACCGGAACAACAGAAGACGTCTTCGCCAGATGATGCCGTCGATCCTCTGAAGCAATTCAACGCCTCATCGCAGGCTTTGGTGGCGAGGATTTCGCCGGCGGTTGTAGAGATACGGGTCACCGGGTTCGGACCAGTCGAGGAATCTGAGAATAGGACGGCACTGGTCGGGCGCCAAAACAAGGAAGGCTCCGGAGTCATCGTTGATCCGGAGGGATACATCATCACGAACGCGCACGTCGTTGAGGACCCTCGCAGCATCGAGGTGATGGTTAGCAAACCACAACAGAACGATTCTCCGGAAAACACCGGAGAGAGTGAGATCAGCTACCCTGCGCACCTTGTGGGCCTCCATAAGGAAACGGATCTTGCGCTGCTGAAGATTGACGCGACCGCCTTGCCCTACTTGCCCGTTGATCCCAAGCGGCCCATCGCACAAGGGCAGCTGGTATTTGCGCTGGGAAATCCTGAGGGACTGGGGAAATCTGTGACCATGGGCGTAGTCAGCGCGGTCGACCGCCAACCTGACCCCAAACTACCCATGGTGTTCATCCAGACCGACGCGCCGATTAATCCCGGCAATAGCGGCGGTCCGCTGGTTGACGTCGACGGATATGTTGTTGGCATCAACACCTTCATTTTCACGGAAAGCGGCGGCAGCGAAGGGCTGGGGTTCGCAATCCCTTCCCGAGTTGTGAGCTTTGTTCTTGAAAGACTCAAGAAGTTTGGGCACGTTGACCGCAGCGAGATAGGGGCGGCCGCCGAGGCGATCACACCCCTCCTGGCAAAAGGCTTGCAGCTTCCGGTAACCAAGGGCGTGATCCTCGTCGACGTTCGGCCTGGCGGTCCGGCGGCCAGTGCCGGCCTGCAAGCGGCAGATATCGTGCAGGAAATCGACGGCAAGCAGATTCGATCCCTACCACAACTCGCAGCCAGCCTGTACCTGCACCCCACCGACGCGCCCATGCTGGTGAGCGTTTTGCGTGGAAACGCCAAGCTAACCGTTGAGGTGCCTGTCCTTGCGCAGAAGCACGACCTGGACCGGCTCGTGGATCTGGTCGATCCTCAAAAGAATTTGGTTCGCAAGATCGGCGTGCTGGCCATTGATGTTGACGACCGCAGCGCAAGTGTCCTTCCCGATCTGCGAATCAAGTCAGGGGTAGTTGTGGTTGCGAATACCGCTTATAGCCGCGTTGTCGGAGCGGGCGTACGGGCCGGAGACGTGATCCACGCCGTCAATACCAAGCCAATCACAAGCCTGGCGGAACTTCGGAAGGAACTTACCGGTTTCCATGCGGGCGACGCGATTGTGCTTCAGGTTGAACGTAGTGACGGGATGGATTACGTAGCGTTCGAGATTGAATGAAGGGTGTTGCCCGAATGTAGAAGAAGCTACCAGCGCGTACCGCGGTGATTCTGGGAGAGATGTGGCAAACAGGAAGTAAGGCGTCCAGGCCACGACCTCCTTAGACACAAGATCAACTGCAAGATCCGGAGAAGGGCTTCGAAGCACGCTCACCATTCCGGGCCTTCCCGAACGGCGGCCTTGACCGATGGGAAACACCATAGGAATGAGAGCCTTCATTCTCTACGGAAATACGTTAAACCCAGTGGCCGGATGTTGTCCATGCGTTGAGTGCCAAAACCGCTGAAGGAAAGTAGTTCAAAAGCGCGGGGGGCCAAAGAGGAAAGTGCGAAAATCGTCTGCTAGGGCCGACCAATCAACATCAAGCCCCTGCTTTCAGGACTAGCAAGCTTACCCATTCGCAAGTGTTGAACGCTGAAATAGTTTCGGACGGGAATCCAGTTCATGTGAATTAATGGACATGGGCCACGTCGTCGTTCATGGAGAAGACCTCTTTGAAGTCGTTCTCGTACGGGAAGACGTGGACCATCCAGGTGAAAAAATACGGGTGGAAGATGCCCCTTTCGGCTTCGCATGCCTCTTTGGTGTTTATGGAACCGAACATGCCGAACTTGGGATGGGCTGCCCGGTAGTCGTTGGCTCGATCATCCGGAGCCACGCAGAAGTTGACATGCCTGTGCCAGCGCGCGACGCTGAGCGGGATGCGCTGGTTCAGTTCATCTTCGTTTGCGTCCGGGCTGGCCGTGTACATTGCGCCCTCCAGTTTGTATTCCAACATCGGAGTTTGGCGGTAAAGCAGGGCAGTTGGCTTGCTCGCGTCGAAGTGGACGTCGGCTTCCTGGGTATTGGCCTTGTTCATGAAGTGGTACTGGGGCTGCCTTAGCTTCGGGTTCGCGATGAAGTATCCGTCGGCCAAAGCCTTGCGGTAGTCCTTGTAGCGCTCGATCGTTGCCTTCAGTTGGGCTACCAAGGCCTTTGATTTCTCGTCGTCGCCGGGCTGCTTTGGCCGCAGGGGGGTAATGATCACATGCCCAGACATGGCCTCCATGCTCGGGCCCATGCCGCTCATCTCCATTCCGGGCATGCTACCTTTGTCCTGGTCGCGCTGGAACGCATACCCGAGCGGCCCGGTCAGCAACGCGGCTCCAAGGGTGAGCGCCAACGCCACGGTGCAGTAAAGGTGCGCCGAAAGCTTCCCGGCCATCGCGTAGCTTCGGGTTCTCGGCAACATAGCCCAGTTATAGTCCGATTTGGCCGGTCCCGCCCAAACGATCAAGAAATTAGGTTGTCCACAGCCAGAGCGGTCGGATCGTTGAGCGACGACTTGATTGCGGGAATCCGATTCTTCGGCGATGAAGGCGACCCGTTCGCGGCAAAGGCGACGACAAGCAGCACAATCGATGCCCAGCGAGTTGTATTTGAGATTATGCAGTCCTTTGCGAGCATGAGTCGGTCAGCCTCTCCAGTGATGCAAATAAGTATCGCTCACGACTGCTGAGATTTTGCCTCGATCTACCTTCTCCGGCAATCCGCTCCTCGCTTCGGCATCTTCGAGTTCGCTGAACAAAGTGTTCGCAAGGCTCAGCACGCGCGCAAGGGAACCGTAATTCCCGGTGCGAATGGTGATCAGCAGTTCCTTTTCGGGACGAGGCAATGTGATCGTGCGGGAGCGCATCAACTCGATGCCCTCGTTGAGCAAACGGATTACGTGCATGGCAGCCTTTATGTCGTACCCGTGAACGCCGATCAACTCGTGCCTCTGCCCCTTCTTCCCAGTTCCGATTCCTTGCAGTCGGCGAACCTGCGACTCTGCAAACCCGCGGAACTGAAGTGCCGCTTGCCGCGACAAGAACACCTCCCGGTTCTTCAGAATTTCCTCCCACGGCATCGGCTTGGCAGAATAGTTTTGCGAGAACAGAAAGTGGAGAGCAGTCGGGTTGCCCTTTGCCGCCAGCCCCGCCCATTTGCGCAGCGAATACAGGCACACGTCAACATCGTCCGGGCCGTTTCTGCGTTCATCCCCCGCCGTGCTCCAGACGTAAAAGTCCTGCTTGTCCAGTCCCAGTACGAGTTCTGGTGGCTCCAGATACACACCATAGATGTCGAGATCGTCCGCGTCCTTAACCTTCGCCCCATGCAATTCGCTCCCACCTATGAAGAGGTGAATGAGGCTGTCGAGGTGCGGGAATTCTGATTGTCGCACGGCGGCGGTGAGTTGTTCGGCGCGGGTCATCGCTGCCAGTGTAGCGTAGGAGAGAAGAGCTAGTTCGAAGGCTATCTAATCCGAGTGACCGAATTGTCGTTGCCGCACGAAGATAGGTAGGCAGCGGCTTTGCTTACCGTCCACGAAGCGCAGTTCCGCTGGGTAATCCTGTGGTCAACCCCCAATTTCATCGGCGGAGACTCACATCGGTTATAGCAGCAGCCTCGCCTCGCCACCAACTCAGGTCAAACGCATCCCCATCTTTTGCCCTTTCAGCAGAGATGCCAGTGAGGTTGCACCCCACCGGCATCCCGGCAATCAGCTGATCGAAGGTTGTCCCTGCATGTCGCGGCGTAGCGATGAAGTATCTATGTTTCTCGGTGTTGTACTTGAGGGGGGAGTGCACTTCCAACAACAAAGCGGTAGGGCTGATCGAGCTGCTTTGATCAGTCTGGAGCACATCGGCGGTGAACGGTCCCGAACCGTTCACCGTCACGAAATCCCACGGCTCCACCAGAACAACGTCGATTCTTGCAGTCAACAACTCGCTCTGGATTGTCATCTAGATTTCCTTCAGCTTTTTGATTTTCACGGGGATTTGGCCACGCTGCTGATCCGGATGCTCGCGGGACAGAACAATTGGCTCATTCGGGAACCTTATCTTCAATCGCAGGCAGAGTCCCGGCTCCGGCCCTGCCTTTCGTCTCCGGCTCGAAGAGCGCTCCGCATTGCGGACAGCGGCACCGCTTGCCGTCCACGTAGCGCAGCTCCGCTGGGTAAATCTTGTGGCCGCATTCCGCGCAGGTCGTGAACAGGGTGGCACGGATTTGCTCCGGGCTGAGTTTCGAGCGGGAGGCCATGCGCCGATTTTATGTCGTGGCGTCACAAGCCGCAAAATCAGTGCCTTTTGGTCGCTTGAGCGCTTCCAAGTCTACCCGCTCGCTAGAAGCCGACAGGGCTATCTAATCAGACACCCCTTGTCTGGAAAATACGGTCCCGGATCGCAACGGCGGCTTCCTCCGCATTGGACTTCTATTCAGGGTCTGCACCTAACGGGCAAGACCCGGAGAGCCCTTTGGAGATTGCGTCGAAACCAGCGCGGCTTAATTTTCCCCATATCGTGAAATAAATCATTTCACGCAATGGAAATGCAGTGGGAAACTTTCTGGTTCTGGTCCTTAATAAGTCGTAGAGCGGGGAAATAAGTCGTAGAGCGGGGAGCCAAGGCAGGAAGTAACGCTTGGATGCAACCGTAATAGTCCGGAAGGTGGAAACGTTGTACGATTTATTGTACGACTGTAAGAATACGCAGGTAACTCATTGAATAGAAAGTGGTTAGTGGTGCGGAAGGGGGGATTTGAACCCCCACGCCTTGCGGCGCCACCCCCTCAAGATGGTGTGTCTGCCAATTCCACCACTTCCGCTTTAGAAGCAATAACTTACGAGCAGATAAAAAGTCTGCCTCGTCGACTATCTCACATCTTATCCGATACTTAGCGTCACTGGAAGAGCTTTTGTATGCGTTATTGTATGCAGCCTTTTGCATCCGAATCAACTTCTACGCTACACACTTCAGTTGCAAGGTGTTTGCGTCGAGAACGAATAAAAGCCCGATATTCAAATTGTCCGCGCGGCTACCCTTACGTGTTCGCGGAACCATGCATGTGCCGGTTCCTCGCTCAAGCGCGGGTGCCAGGTCATGAAATATGGGAATGGCTTGATTTCTCGTGGCGGTTCCACTAAGCGTACGCCATCGATTGGCCGAACAATCTTGGTCAGCTTTCGTGGCACAGTCAGCACCAGGTCCGTTTTCGCAACTGCGAACATTGCTCCTGCAAAGAATGGAACGCCGAGAACAACACGCCGCTTCCCGCCAAACTGAGCCAGCGGACGGTCTACGGGAGTTTGTTGGCCCGCCCAAGTCTCGACCACCACATGAGGAAGCTGTAAATACTGGGCCAGCGTAAGACGAGGGGGGTGAACTCTTTGAGCGGCCCCCACCACGCAGACGAAATCTACTTCGAAAAGAACCTCACTCTGCAGGCCGGAGGGCGGATGCTCCGCGCTGAAGGCTGCGTCCAGCCTCCCCGCGATCACAGCTTCGTAAGCTCGATCGTGCCACTGGGACACTTCCAATCTTACGTCGGGCGCCTCGATCCGCATCCTCCTGATCAAAGGCGGTATCAGCGTTATCGATGCATGGTCCGTAACCGCCAGCCGAAATCGTTCCTGGCTTCGTCCCGGGTCGAACTCTTCGCCCCGCACCATCGACTCGATCCGAGGCAGAAGTGACTGCAACTCTCTCAACAGACCGTCGCCCCTGACCGTGCGTTCGTACGCGCGTCCGCTACGGATCAAAAGCGGGTCGCCGAACATTTCCCGAAGCCTTTCGAACGCCCGGCTCATAGCGGGTTGGCTCAAGAAACAGCGCTTCGACGCGCGAGTGACGTGCCGCTCCTCCAAAAGCGCATGCAGAGCGAGTAGCAAATTCAAGTCAACATGCCGTAAATGTGTGTGGCGCATGTCTGCAATTCTAACAATGCATGAAACAACTAGTGCGAAATATTGTCCAATATCCAGAGCGGACAGTTCATGTGACCGTGGCCGCTCGATAGGTGCCCTGTAGAAAAATGCTGTGGAAAAACTCGTGGTGTTGAAACAGCGACGAATGCGGGCCCCATTCATTCTTGTGAACACGAAGGTGCGGGTCCTGCCTCAAGGTTTCAGAAGTTAGAACTTACTGCGGACGAACGAAGTACAAGGAGAACTACTCATGTCGAACTCAGCAACGAAGAGCGCGGTCATCACCGGCGCCTCTGGTGGAATCGGAGGCTCGATCGCAAAACGACTGGCGAAAGATGGATTTTCGGTGGTCGTGAACTACGCGGGAAAACCGGCCCCAGCACAAGCAGTTGTCGCAGATCTCAAGGC
>Ga0137418_10004116_pt1 | contig 13357 bp, 18 predicted proteins | sample CZODoug3_1_2_16f_FD_122242 | JGI IMG/M metagenome (GOLD analysis project Ga0137418, IMG submission 122242) | Vadose zone soil fungal communities from Angelo Coast Range Reserve, California, USA - CZODoug3_1_2_16fungal (Hybrid Assembly) | ecosystem: Environmental > Terrestrial > Soil > Vadose...
CGATATATTTTCTATAATGCTGCCTATAGCCTCTCCTTGTAGATTAACTATTGTGAGTCTTTATAGGCATTTGTATATATTTTGTATTTAGATTACCTATAATATTACCTATAAAGGGTCTTTATATTTTGGTATTCCCGGTGTGTTGGCAGCCTCTTTATAGATAATCTATTGTCAGTCTTTATAAGTTAGAGGCTTATTGTTTTGACCTATAAAGACTGACTGTACACAGGCAGGACAATTCGCTAACCACAAGTCCGCCTGGGGGTGTTTAACCCTGCGTTAAAATGACAGAGCCTTGGGTGGTAAATGTTACGCTTCGGTGGTGGTCAAGTTGGTCTTGGTGAAGCTGGGGTTCACACAATTTGAACCATAGGTCTTCCCGCAGCACGTGTTGAAATCATATTTGTTTTGCATTAATATATTATAATGTATAACCATGCTCAATAGCAGACAGGTAGTGGGGTTGCAGCGGCCATTAGATAAATGTAAATCAATTATTATTGAAGAACCGCAAGACAACCGAACACGAGGTTGACCCGCCCTCAATACAACACAAGATAAGACATACAGATGGGGATATAGCATTGGCGAGCCAGGCAGGGTATGCAACCACACAATTATGGGCTATAGGCTCTAGTAATTCCCTGTGTATACTGATGGTCGGCGAAATCTATCTTACAATTACAGTGGGATCACTTACCATAGGCAGCGGCAGCGGGAATCTTGTTAATAGGTCTCGGGTTCTGCAATCAAGAGAGAAAGTAAGTCAGAAATGACAAATATGAAGCCACATGACGGCTCAGGGCTGCAAACAAAAGCCCAACAGATCCAACATGAGGATTACAACATGATCAGACAATGCCATAACAGCCATACATTGCGGGATGGACATCCTCAATGGATGCTGGCTTTCAGGAGCCATCAATACCCCTAAACAACAGGGACAGCAGCTGGTCAAGTCAAATGTATTAGAACGAACGAGAGAGAAAGATGAGAAACGAGAGCAGAGATTCGGCTGATGAAGTTGAACCTGACAAAGCACGTCACGTGCTGCTGATAAACCGCGATGCAAATTCAGAAAAAATAGGATTTTATTTTGTTTCGCAAAGCGTTATGGAACCCAATGTCATAAGAGGATATTGTAATTGATGGGCATCGCTAAATAAGCGCAGATATAAAGGATAGGCACGTTCCCGACATGGGAACAACTTAGAATCCAGAGAAAGCACTTGCGAGTGAGGCACCCTGTGCGGTTACTTGCGAGGAGCTGGCGTTACTGGTGTTGGGCCCAAATTGGGCATTGTCCTGACGGATAATTTCATTGACATACCTGCAGAGAATCATTCAGCAGCGGGCGCAAGTGTAACAATCAACACTTACTCTCGCCATCGTGCCCCTGTCAAATCGCGACCAAACCGAGTCACCAGCTCAAAAAACCAAGTGTCCACCCTGCCCCAGAAATCCTCACCTTTGACGATCCTGCCACCCTGAGTGCGTTGACGCTTGGTCCCAGTCGGTGTCGAGTCAGTCTCGGGAGCTTCGCTGCTGTTGTCACTGTTAGCCGTAGATTGTTTCCTTATAAGATCAAGATTATCAAGCCCAAAACGACGCTGTAGATTCATCGCGTGAATGCAATGCACCAAACCGACTTGCAGTAATAGCCAACTCACCAGGAGAGCGTTGTGAATGGTATATCCAAAATTCAAGTCCTCTTCGAATGCTCCACGTCGATACTTGTTTGCTGTGTGGTAAGTAAATGTTGCCAACGAGCATGCTGTAGGACCGATTATGCTATCACGAATCTGCACGTGTCTGAAAGTCAGTAAAGAAGACATGGTTTGAGCACGAAAAACTTACATCCTGCCTAAATGCATTCCTCACACTAGAGCATGTCTTCTTGAGGCCAGATGAAAGGACTCGTTCTCGAGCGGCATTTCCGATGACATTTGAAAATCCCATAACGGCATGATTCTCGCGAATGTATTTCTGACATGGAACAATTAGATTGCAAACTACAACCAACTCTGGCACTTACCATGAGATCAACGTTCATTGTGATAAAGTTTGTACGAGTATAATTGTAAATCATGTCGTTGGCGGACTTGCGGATGTTGGCCTTGTGAATTAAGCTTAGTAAAAATTTCTGCCAAGATGCACACACTTACATTCTGATCCTTCGTCAACTCAAAGTGGCCTTCAAGCCGAGTCTTGATGTCAGTGAACACCCCCTTCATATCTACAGTGCCCTGTGACTGAGCTACTTGGTGTCTCTCAGCAGCATCGGAATACACTGCAGCGAGCATGTAAGTCCGAGTCAGCAAGTCCGACTTTGACAGGGTCCCGTCGGCGGACCCAATCTTTATCTGTCAGCCAATGAAAATAGGAGTCATGGATGTCGAATTACCTGAACGAAAGCATGCAGGTTTGCACGTTGGACGGGTTCAAGTTGGAAGTCCTTAGCGAGGTTGTCGATCAGTAGAGCATCAATGACCATCGCAGGGGGGGGGGATGAAGGTGCATCTCTGAAATGTTGAGATGGAGCCATGGCGGAGCTGAAAGCAGAAAAGTTTGGTGATGGGGTTCCATTGTCACTTTGAATGGTCGCGTGCAGCTGATCATGGTGCTGTGGTATACCAACAGGTGGAAAGTTGAATGTGGCACTCATGTAAGACAATTTAAAGGCGGAGAGGGTGATGGGTGCAAAAGGCAGTCGCAGGGTAAAAGCCTGACCCACTTTATACCTCTCGGAATTGTGGGAACAGTCAACAGAGACACGTTAACATGTCGACGCGCATTTCAATCAACAAAGTGGCGACTCGCCACTTTCGTGCCATTATAAATTCAGCCGGGTTCAAGTTGTTGATTGTTGCTCCCACCACTACTCTCCCCAAGTGGATTTCGTGTCCTATATTCTCGCAGACGTGCATCGCTCATGAAGTCCTCGCCTATAAATGACAAGAAGACCATCAGGTTAGTGCCATATATCAACATTTGCCATTGAATACGAGATGACTTACGATGTAATACCAGGCGGTCCACTACACCATATGTATCTCGCCGTCCTGAACGTCAAGTGGCCCTGACCACTGCAAAACTAGGCCTTACATCATCGTGCGTGACTATACACTGCTGCTATGTACATACCTTAATCGATAGTTTACAGGCTTTTTCAAGGGGGCGCTCTTGACAGCCAGGTCACTGACTCTCAATTTGTTAGCAAGCTGCTCGGCACTGGTAAGTTTTAATCCCTTTGGTGTTCAAATGCACTCACTAACATATTACATAAAACTTAACAGACCGAATGCAACCTGTTTCTGCAGCAACGTCCAGTCAACCCAAGACAGAAATTGAAGGTCTGCTGACGTCCTCTCATTAGCGTGCTGTGCTGAATGCATCTATCAGAACACATGTGCGATATTAATGTGCAACATGACACAACTCACCAAAGCTCACCCTCACCACTCGCTCTTGATCGCTCACTGACGCGCTCTCGCTCAATATCATACTCGCCTTCCAAACAGGGCACCATCCACATGGAGTTGAGTGAACGTGAACGGGCAATCATTCTGGCACTAAGGGAAACTGTTGAGGCAGAGGTCAGAACACTTACTGATTATATACAACAGGCGGAGGAGTTTCGGTATGAACTCACCAGCACCAACCGAACTCTTGAGATGGAGAACAGAGCCCTCATAGATGCAGTAAACGAGCATGGTATATGTGTCCTTCTTCCATGTACGCAGTATACAGGTACTCCGTAACCTGGTCCTTGCAACTAGGTCAATGATATATACAAATTAGTTGAGGGTCAGAAAGTTCAGTCAGCCGGTGCAGAATGCCTACCTATACACGGTGATATATATTTCACGTAGTTGGTTCCAAGACATTTTTTAGCATCTAGATGGCCAGACGGAAGGTGATAATGACACCTCAGCTTGTGACTGCTGCACAGAGAAGTTGTGGGCGCCCATTGTTGCTTGCAAGTTCACGATCACATGCCATTTTGAGCAAAGCGGAAGCAAATCTTCATATAACGCAAATACCAATGTTACACCAGCGCACACATTTGTGAACTGAAATTAGGGCATAGCTATACCACGCAAAATATAAGCAATTCTCATTTGTAACCGATTCCGGACTGGATGGCAGCAGCACTAGGATGCTCGTGAACCCTCACTTTCCTGCAGCGATGTCACCCTTCGTGACTGGGCAATGCGATTGGATGCGGCCGATGCGGCTGGTGTGGCAGCCTTGGGTGCTGAAGTTTGCCGTAGTGCCTTCTGTGCGACCACCTCACGAGCGGCACTTGCGGTAATGATGTTGTCTGCATTGAGAGCAGGAGAGCGCTCCCGAAACTTCTGCACATGGACAGCATCTCGCATTTGGGCAGTGTTCAGCACGATGTCCTGAGGGACTAAGTGCGAGACAACGGGCCGTAACTGATCTGTCTTCTCGCGCTCCTGATAAATGATGCGGGTATTTGCGGTGGAGCAGCTGTGCTCGGAACAGTTGTGTTGCACATTTACGGTGCAGAGTATGTCCTATGAGAGACAATCAGCTCTCATACATGGGTGCCAAAGTATGGCACAAACCTTAAAGCTCACGAGGCCCCATTGGTTTGTAAGTGTGATGCGTGGCATATGATATGTCTGAGAGAATTGGCTAACATCTGCGACCTGCAGAAGAATATGATCAGGCATGTCAGTGAGGTCCGCCACTGAACCTTTTATCTGTAGAATCTCCTCCACACGTGCAACAAGCGTGGTTCCTAAATGGCCAGGATCTTTCGAAATGATGAACTGTCCAGGTTCACATCTGTCACCATTCTGCAAGTATAGTTCGCGGCAAGTTTTGAATTGTAGAGACTCAGCGTTCCGGATTGGATTATGCATAAGTATTTGGCCTGTGAGAGTCTTGTCAAATGAGTGTGATGGTTTGCGGTCCGACACGCAGGCACCTTCCAAGTGGAATTAGTAGCTGGATCATGTAGAATGCTTAAAACCGACCTTGTTTCAGCAGCTTCTTGTCATCCAAGCCAAGGTATTGTGTAACAGTGCTTGGAACATGGACTAGGTTGCGAGGTCCTGATCCCGTGGACTTCCAATTGTTCACCTGGTGTGAGAATGCAGGTCGTAACTCTGGAGCACTTGCGGGAGTGGAAGGAGCTTCAAGGATGATGTTGGGCTTATCAGAGATGATGAAGGATTGAATGTCAAAGTAACCGCCACTAAGGAGGTGGCGGATACGGTTGCTCTGCGCAAATGCGAGTGCAATGTCGCGTGATGGAGTATGCCAATTGGAATGCACGCTCTTGGCACGGATAATGGCGTTGAATGATTCGAAGGCCTCGGTAGCGAAGAGGATGGCAGGTCCAAATCGGCGGATGTGTTCTGGAAGATGCAAAAAAATATGGAATTTAGGTTTGTTGAACCAACGAATGGTCCAACGTGCAGCACATAAGAGGAAGTGCTCGATTTCATGATCCAGAAGTGCCTGAGGATTGAGTTAGCGGTCAGAATGTACTAATTAGATACAAACGCACGCAATGCACATCTATATCTTTGATCTCCGGTTGCCAGATCAAAGGTACTAGTTTTGACAAGGCCACCCACGTCTCCAAGCAATCTTTTGAGACCATGTCATATGCTACAAATGGAGCAGCTTGTGCGAGTGCTCTGAAATCGCGTCCCGTTAGAGAGCCTGAATATTGTACGAGTGTGTGCCCAGCCAACGGCGAAATACCAAGGCCAGAGACATCAAAGGATGATAGTCGGCTGGCTAAAAGACTCTTTTTGTCATCCTTATTGCCAAGTTGGTTCTGCACGAGGTCGCGCCATAGGTATTTGACAAATCCTAACAAAACAACATGTAGAATTTCGACGGGTGTGTCCTGATGTGGATCTAATCCTAAAATACCAAATTGTCATATCATAAGGAAAATGAATGCAATGCTCCTACCATTAATTCTCCAAATGGGACTAGTGATAATGTCCGGAAGGGATTCTATCTCCTTCTCCAAAGCAGCTTGCTTTGACTCCCGCCCTCTTTTCTTCTTGTAAGACCTAAAAAGTTTATCGAGGAAGAACATCTGGTAAGTGTCCTTAACTCCGGATTCCGTGCGCATAGCCTGGACTTTCGTTTTGCTGTTGAGGGTTGATGCTTCTGTGAACATAGATTTTAGCTGGGCCGTAGTCTCTACTTTGTGACGAGGTCGCCCAATCTGCACACAAATGATGAGCCAATCATGTCTTGAAACTGACATGAGCTTTGGAGTAGGAAATTCTACCTTCAGGAATGCCTTGGCTCGGTCCACCATACTTGACATAGACTCCACAGCCTTTCGTCGACGCCCCCCGACCTGCTTATCTGACGCCGCAGATGCCGCAGCCCCATTGCCGCTCCCTTCTGGTGCCTCACTGCCACTGCGATCATCACTTGCTCCATCGCCGTCACTCCCATGGGAACTTGCACGTGGGCTACCTGAGCGCTGTGGTGCAGTCTCAGCAAGAGCATCAGAGCCCTTTACCCAGCAAGCTCTGCAAAAGAACTTTCCCTTAAGCCCGATGTGACAAGCAAACTCACTCTGCATGGGGTTGTCACCAAGCAATGCAAGTACCATAGGAATGATAAGAACAGGCTCATTCATAACACAGTCCCATGCCCAGATCCCATCTTTCTGACACTGCCTGAGAGTAAAGTAAGTCACAGATAAATTGATGCAAATAAATAAATGAAACCTACTCAAGCTGCTCGACAATTCCATCCAGCATTTCAAGTGGAGGTGCTATATTAGAGGTAGATAAAAAGTGAATATTAAATTCTTTTTGAGCCTCCGTGCGAGGCAAACCTGCAGGAGTGAACAAGAAACTGTTATGTTCGTTCCATTTCTTGGAGAGATTACCAGAAGTATCGTCACAATACATCCAAATCGGAAAGGCAAGAGTTCGGTGGCCTTTGGCAAGGGTGCGCCATCGATTTCCAATCTCAGGGTTGGTGAATGACCAAGCTGAGTGATGAAGGGTCTTGGAATTGACAACATCTGTCAATCAGCAGATGTTAGGCTGTTGCATAATAATGAAGGGAAAAAAACTTGAACGGACCCAAAATCTGTGAAGGATGAGGAAGTCCATAGCGGCTCTCAGCATCCTCGCACAGGTCAGGGAATGTCTTGAGAAATTCGGTGATTGGGACTGAAAAATCATCATGCTGAATGACACGCCAGCCTTGACCCACATCCGTCGAGATGGGCTCCATCATCCAGCATTTCGCAAACAACTGTTCGCCAACTGTGAACCAACGCACAGGGATACAGCATTCACCACTATGGAGCATAGTGGGTTCGTGTATGTAATAGTCCTGTTGCCCCAATCGTGCCATTGGTGTTATTTCGTTGTCGGCGATCTCGTGCAACCAACGCTGTGCTTGGCGTGCCTCGGATATACATTTCTTACTATCTTCGGGATAAAATTTGAGGTGTGGACGGACTTTGGGATTTGCCATCTCCTGTTTATATGTTAGCAATAGAAATGTTTGAATGGAAATAAATACCTGTGCAATGATCTGCGAGAGGCTGTTCACATAGTATGAGTGTCCAAGAGCTCCCTTGTATTTGATACTGTCTACACCGCACATCTTCTGAAGCATTGCGTTGAGAGTCTGCATAGACTTAACAGATGGTACGTCATCCACATCATTGACTTTCAAGAGCCAAAGAAATAGATCGAGCTGGCGATGTGAGAATACTGATCGGGGCAAGTGCATAAGAATATCAAGGGTACATGTCTATTGCATGATAGAAGTCATTCTTGGACACATTTGAATATAGGCGAGTTAACTCACAATTTTATCACGCCAAGGGAACCACTTCTTGGATGGATCAAGTGAATCATCTGTTCTCATGTTGCGACCTCTTTTGAGTGGTGGTTCGGAAGCCCCAGCATGGTCGTCATCTTCCACTCAGAAATTACAACAAGCACCTCAGGAAATCAACAAAGCACTCTTACCAATGACTGTGGGCTCAGGCATCTCATCTTCGTCGACTTCTGACCTCTCATCTTCATCATCAGCGGATCCAATAGAAATCTCATCAAATCGGTCCAGCAAAGACTTTGCAATGAGTGCAATGCCTTGCTGCTCCAATGATAATGCCAGATCAGTTTCTTCACTCGCCTCAAATAAACCCCAACCTTCAACTGGCATAGGTGCTGGTTCAGGAGTGTGATCACGATGACTTGCGTCACTGCTGGCCATATGTGAGGATGGTGCAGCAAGTGACATCAGAAGATGACGGGTTGCATTGTCAACCATCCCTAGGATTGGGGGCAACACATTTTCGGCATCACTGGCTGCCTCTTCACCCTCACGGGCACGGTGTGCTGCTTCTTCAACAAGTGTCTGATGGAACACAGACTTCTCATGTCGCAATGTGTTCGCATAAGAGTGTTGGTGGCTGTCGTCACATAGTATACAAGTCCACCCATCACCAAGTGGTTTCCAGTCTGTTATATTGGTTGTGAGCTAATTAGTAAGGTAATTAATTGATAATAGTACTCACATTTTGGATTTGGTAGAGAGGTGTTTCCTGACATTTCTTTAAGAACAAATGCAATAGAATTGGATAGAGGCTCATCGGTCTTAAACTATGCCTTATATCTAGAAAATTTTTAAGATTTGGAGTTAGGAGACCGACTCGATTGTCAGCCACAATTTGAAATAATGAAAGAGTGAGAGGTGAGCAGCTTTCCAGCAAATTCAGTAGTCTTCCAGATGTTTATGGTGCCAGGAAGAGTTTACTGTGCATTTCAAGTGATAAATAGTGAAAACATGAGATATATTAAGTGTCGATGGCAAGACAGGTTGCGGTCAGCAGTTGCCTCATAATCGCGGACTCTGAAATCTGTGCCTGGACCCAGGGCTTATCGGTAAGTTCGCCCGTGGGCTCAAAAATTCTGCGGTTCACCCTAGCTTCAACACCAGGTTGAAGGCTCATCTATCAACTTGATTTGGTACATGGTCATAAAACCCTGAGCCACCGGCTAAAATCTGGCCTTAACCGTTGTGTCGTGTTGACTGATTTGACCCTGGGCCAATCGAACGTCTGGCCGTGTAGACCTCGCACACTATTAAGACCAATTGCCCATCCATACCAACTCCTACCCTTGTCCGGACATTTGACCTACCCTGAGCAGTTGGGTACCATACATTTCGGCTCCGGTGACCCCAAATTCGGGTATTTGCATATATTCCGGGGTCCTGAGAGCCCATATTTTGTCCGGATTTCGTACAGGCCTTGAATCGTCTACATAATTAGAGGGTCCTGATTTGAACCAGGCATATCATTCTATCCCAACATCCAGAGTCACTACTCCAGCAAGCACACACGGAAGTGATGTTCTTCGACGGGAGGCTTCTCGCTATTCCCACTCTATATGTCGTATTTAAACTCTCATGGACCATGCTACGTCGCCACATGATAAAAACGACGACAGTATTGTTTGACTTGAAAAATGTTCATTTTTCCCAACGCACAGCAGAGCAAAAGATCCAGGGTACCGCTGTAATAGCTGGTGGCAGGTGATATTCTCCATTCTGTCACAATCACCTTGATTCTTTTCTCAAACTCCTCTTTCCAGCTCTTTCCCCCCTTTTAGCATCGGTGGTTTTCTTGCAGCCCGTGTATTAGCCGACTATTTCACCAAAGTCGTCATTGTCGAGACCGATCTACGCCTTGTCTCTAACAACGCCCGTGTCGGACAGAGGAACCAGGCACACTTTTTCCAACCGATTTCACTACAGATTATGCGCACGTTTTTCGCCGACTTTGACCAACATGCCAAAAATGCTGGGATAGCTATTCAAAGTTCATGGTCCCGGTTGCATATAGGTTCGTCTATGCCGCGTTGCCGGCCCGAGAAAGCCACTGAGATGATGGGTACTTCACGAATAATGTGCGTATCATACTATTGATTGTCTACGTAATAAATAACCTGCGCCAGGTTGGAGACTCTAATACGTCGCCTAGTGCTTGCATATTCAGGCTCACCGATTGAGATTGTGCGAGGGACGGTCATCAATATTCATGCCTCCCGCGATGGCAGCCAAATTGATTCAATAACTTTGAGAACCGACAGCGGAGATAGCGACCCTGCAACTGATGGCATATCCACTGTTACATCAGTCAAAACCATTGCGACATCATTATTTGTTGACTGCAGCGGCCCATCCTCTATCTCTGCCAAGATGCTGCCAGCTGCGAGAGTTGGCTGGGGCCCATTTCCACGACATCAATATGACCCTGTCGTTAGCTACCGAACCGCATTCGTCACTGTTCCAGAAGATGTTCGCGAGGCCATATCTCGCTCAGTTCCAAAAGGCGACATAGATTATGGTCGATGGGACCGTATGACTACATTGATTCTTTTGCACCCACATCAGAAACTGGAAGGGATGGATACACAGTGCAAAGAGTCGGAGACTGTCGTACGTTTTATTATTGTTTATTTCTCTTGTTGACGGTGGGCTAATGTGTTACTTTCACATAACGCTAGTTGTTCTTTTGCACTGTGGATGGGGCGTGGATCACCTCGCTCATAACTTTTCTCAGTTCCTTGAGGCGGTCCAGGATATTCATACCCGAAGTCTTGGATCTGACACTCCTGAAAAGCACAAAGCAGAATTCATTCTTGATCTACTCAGAATCTTGGAATCCTCCATTGACGACATCGATAACGTAGTCGAGTTTTTGCCCTTCAAATTGGTAGGTAATCTAGATGAAAGACCCGTTTTTACGACTAATTCGTGCATATTCAAAGAATAATTCTCATTACTACGATTTTGCATCAGCACGTATTCCTACCAATTTTGCTTGCCTAGGCGATGCGCGAATGGGTATGTATCCCGGTACTGAAGTTAAATTCCTTGTATGTCTGACCTTCTCCCGTTATGCAGTTGTCAATCCATGCTTTGGCCAGGGGGTCACCAAAGCCATGTACGATATTACCTACCTCAATTCGACTTTAGCAAATCTAGTCCCTCCCTGGAGCACTGATCTACCTACGAACTTCTCGAGGGAGTTCCTGAAGCGAGCTACGCCAACCGCTCGTGGCATATACGATCTAAATCGCATGCTTGATTACCAGTTTAATACGACGATACCTCAAGCTGGCGAGAGTCTTGCACATGGGAAATGGTTCCGAAAGTATTGGATTGGCTTGCTCCGCGTCTGCAATCGGGTATGTGGATTATTACGAATGCGTTGTATTACTTCAAGGTTATTTACCTTGTGGCTTGCGTAGGACGAGGACGTATCAGCTACATTTTTCAATGGTATAATGGGGGTTGCCCCAGGTTTTGACCTGTTTCATCCTCTGATTGTCATCAAGGTGCTTTTGGAGCTCATTTGGCCTGTCAAGCACCGACTCGGATGACCCTTCGGCTCGTTTCACGGTATTCGACAAGTACGATGTATACACTGAGACCTGATGCCAAGTAATGAAATTGAGTATTGGGATCCGTAAGGCTGTAATAATGAGGGTTCGCGGATGAGCGCCAGTCCCCGGTTCCTGTTTAAATTTTGACACTCATCAGCAAACCCAGAGTCAGGTCGGTAGCACTATGTAGACCGACATAGCACCATAGTGCCATAGTTGACTTTATATTGCTTATAGTGCTGCCGTGCATCATAACACAACTACATAGCTTCATGTACAGCCTCCATAGTGCTACGGTGATCCATGGGTGTCACAGATCGGGCAGGTTGATAATGAGTATTTAATTATCCCCTGCTATTTTCCATTATTCTTGCTCATCCCCTCATCATTGAGTCATAAAGAAAGCTTATCAGTCTATTATATGTACATAGTTACAATACAGGGCATTTGGACATCTGGCCTCGTCACACTTGTGTCCGGACTCCGCTGACCATCTAGTTCCAACCTGTCACATTCCCAACGCATCCTAGTGGCCGCTGCACACCCCCCAAACCCACACCCAATTACCCTATACAGAGATTCATGTCAGTGGCTATTCAATACAGTATCCGATCCCACGTACCTGTATACCGCCGCACATGCTCATGCAACATCTACGTGGGACCAAGCGATGGTGCACCAGATCGTGAACGAGAGCCCGGTGCATGACTAGGTATTGCTGATTGACACTTGTCAAGATGATGGACAGCAGGATGCTGGAACGGACTGCGAAATGGGGAAGCCTTGTGACGAGCTGGTGGAAACAACTCGTTTGTGACCAGTATGGCTGTCCGTACTACTTTTTGGTTGAAGGGAGCCTGTACAAGAGATAAGTGGGCTGTGACAACTGGCAATGAAGAATTTCATACCCTCCTGCTGATCCGTCAAAATACTTCTGAGAGAATTGGAACAAACAACCTAATGAGGTTCAAAGCCAGGACAACCCAGTAAGTTAGGATTATTCAACTGGGATAATAGGGAAGAACTTATGTCCACTCATAGTAGTGACTGTGGAAGCCGAGGGAGGGTGTGTGGTGTTGCAAAGTTTGCGAGGTTAACAATTACCTGAGCAAGAGACCAAAACGTCGGGAACAGATGAAACAGGATTGGAAATATAGATATATGAGATCGGGAGGAGGGTGGACGAGCTTGGCCATGGTGGAAGCGAATCGTTGTTCGAGGTGGTGAGAGTACAGGTGGAAGATTGTCGAAGGTTGACGAAACAATTTAACAAAGGCCGAAGTTCAACAAAGGTCACGTGCAAAAGGGCCGCTGAGTTTCGAGATTTCACCAAGTCCAAAAAGCATTTCGAGCCCAGGCTATGAAGTGTTTGGGAGGGTCTAGGAAGGACTATGGACAGCTATGTATATACAACATATAACTATATAGGCAACCACTTGTGTATGTAGAGCTATGGGGTGTTATGCAGCTCCTATGCATGCTATAGCCACTATGGGCCACTATAGTTTTACTTGCAGGCTATGACTTGCTATGGCTAGAATTGTGTCTTGCTGATGCTATTGTGGCTCAACTTATTGGTGTACCGTGACATAATTGCAGCAGCTCATAATTTAAATTAAGTGCATCATAATATATTAGAAATTCAGATGGCATGTGAGGCATATCAGAGATCTCACAGCAGGCTTGTTCACTAAAAATAGGAAATGCCTGACTGGGGAGCAATCTGACAAATCAAATATGTAACAAGACTTAAATACTATGGGGAAAACAAGAACATGAGATTCCAACTGTGCAGTACCTTCTCATGGTTACAAGTCCTTAGTTTTACTAAGGAGTCATCTTTAATCTGAGGTCTCGCTGGATCTCATGTTCCAGATCATCCATCCATGTGGGAAAATATTTTTGTATTATTACGGACTTTGCGC
>Ga0137418_10004117_pt1 | contig 13356 bp, 10 predicted proteins | sample CZODoug3_1_2_16f_FD_122242 | JGI IMG/M metagenome (GOLD analysis project Ga0137418, IMG submission 122242) | Vadose zone soil fungal communities from Angelo Coast Range Reserve, California, USA - CZODoug3_1_2_16fungal (Hybrid Assembly) | ecosystem: Environmental > Terrestrial > Soil > Vadose...
CTGGTGCGCACCAGCCGCCAGCTGGTGCAGGAACTGGGCCGCGAGCCGACCAGCGAAGAAATCGCCAAGCGCATGGACATTCCGGTGTCCAAGGTGCGCAAGATTCTGAAGATCGCGCAAGAGCCGATTTCGCTGGAAACTCCGATTGGTGAGGAAGAAGATTCGCATCTCGGCGACTTCATCGAAGACAAGGCCGTGGTTTCGCCGTCCGATGCGGTCATCAACCTAAACTTGAAAGAACAAACTTCTTCGGTGCTGAAGACGCTGACGCCGCGCGAGGAAAAAGTAATCAAGATGCGGTTTGGCCTGGACGACGGCAGCGAGCACACGCTCGAAGAAGTCGGCCAGTCCTTCGCCGTGACGCGCGAACGCATTCGCCAGATCGAAGCGAAGGCGCTGCGCAAGCTGCGGCATCCTTCGCGTTCACGCAAGTTGCGCGCCTTCCTAGAAGGCCCGTCGCGCGACTACTTGTAGAAAAGGAAGTTTTAACCGAGCCGCTTCACCAGCTCATCTTTCGACAAGCCGGTCCAAATACTGACTCTCGTCAATATGTCGTTCAACGTTCCTTTGGCCATCGCTTTGTGATCCGGAACGGTCACGTTATGCACTCCGGCTGCCGAAATTCGGCGCAGCCGCACGTGACTTCCTCGTTGGCGCAGGTTTTCATAGCCGAGTGATTCCAGCAAACGAATGAGCTCGCGGCCGCTAATCTGAGGCAGCCGGGGCATGAGCAGGCTTCAGTTCTGAGACGACTAGGATGTCGATCGCCGACGCCGGGGAGCGATCCTCGAAATGAAGTGCGACGGCTTCGCGAATGTTCTTATAGAGTTCGTCGACGGTGCTGGCTTGGGTAAACAGGTCTTCTCCGATGCCACGAGCGCACCAGGATTCGCCGTCGTTGTAAACTTCGACCTTTACGAGCATAGTGCCATTCTATCCTTGAAAAGGCTCCCGACAAACTGGAGAAATTTTCATTTGTCGTAGAATTCTGAAATGACCTCAATTAGCCCCACAATGTTTTCGTTGAACTCAGCGAGTTTCTCTGCAGGTATCCAATATTCGAGGTGGAGCGGGCCACCTACTTTTTGCGCTGTGAATTGCGACAAATAGTCGGTCCTAACTGCAAAGCGGGTAACATAACCTGCCTTCGATTGTAAATCCTTGGCGTTCCAGTCGCGCGCGATTTGCGTTGCGTACTCTTCATTCAGCACTGGATAGAAAATGGGCTGTCCAGGAAGGCGTGACGGGAAACTGCGAAATCCTGATTCAGCGATGAGACGCATTTCGCTCTCGCCGACAGGCCTGAACAAAACAGTGGTTTCTTCCATGACCAGGTTCTCGAAATTTTGATTGTGCCGGCAAATCAACGCGCGAAGAAATGTACTTGTAGTTCGGAAACCGTGACTGGTCCAAACTATGCTCTCCGCCGATTTGCGTCAACTTCTGACATTTTGTTGTGGCAAGCGGCCAAAGCGGAGGAACATTCGAGCGATCGACACAATGACGAACACCAGGAAACCGGCGAGCAGGTACCACATGCGGCGAGTATCGGGCCGGTGGTCTGGATGCAGATTGGACTGGACCGCGTAGTCAAAAGTGGCAAGGATGACGGTGAAAACGGCGCAGCCGAACCAGGCGAAAAATTGGTTCAAGAATTCCATCGTGCCGGCTATGTGTTCCGGCGCCAGCCAGTAGCGCTTATTGGGGAGATTGATCAACGCCACAGGCAGCGAAATGATGATGCGCGGGATGGCAAATCCGACGACTGCCGCAAGCACGCTCACGCTAGCGAACACGGTGAAGAATGCTGACTTGGTCTGCCAGCCATTCGCCACGCCGCGCCCGTTGAAGTGTGAAGCAACGACTTCGGGCAGTCGAGAGTAGAAGGACGAAAAATAGAACGCTGCTCCCACGGAGAGCAAGACAAAGACCAATTTAGGAAGGCTGGACTTTTGCACGGGTGGTCCCTTGTTCGAGCATAAATCAGAGAGAACTACTGGACAAAGATTCCGCACCCGGAGGTTCTACAGCGGTAATGTTCGGGTTCGGGCGGTTCCAAACTGGGAAGAATAGCCCCACACTCAGCATTTTTCGCAATGGGCCCTTATTGATTGCAAAGGAGCAAAATCGGAACGCCTAGATTCTTCCTCTGCATATAGAATAGACCGTGGACACTAACGAACCGTGAATACGAAGCAAAAAATCGCCGCCATCGTGCTGCTCGCACTGTTGGGTGGAGTTGCGTACGGATTGTTCCGCACGGGGCAACCGGCAAGCGCGCCTGCCCCTAGCAGCAAAACCACGTCTGAAGCGCCAGAGCAGGGGCCCATCGTCGATCAAACGCCTCTGCTAACCGCGCAGCGCCTGGTGCAGATGCAAACCAGCGCCGAAGAACAGCCTTTCGCGGTAGAAGCGCTCAGGCTTGCCGACCGTGAAATGGATCTAGCCTTTGCCGCCGCCGTTCGCGATGCCGAAGAAAATCCACCCGTCTTAAGCGCCAAAGCAAAAGAAGTCGAAACGCGTTTGCAGAAAGCGGAGAGAGCGCTGGAAACAAGCAAGGCACAGGTGGAACAGCTCACCGCCGCGGACGAAAAAGCCAACGGCGAAAGGAAGGATTCGCTGGACGACCAGTTGGATGTTGCCAAGGCGCAACAAGAACTGGACCAGGACGAAGTTGACGACGCGAAACAGGATCTAATCCGGGCCGGCGGCGATCCCAAGGGCCGGATCCAAACGATGGTGGAAGAGCACGAAGCGGCTTCGCACGCCGCGGACAGTTTGCATATTGCCGTCACCAGTGACTCAGAGCAGCCCGGACTTATCCACCGGTTCCAGCGATGGTCGGGGCTACATCAGAAACAGTTGCTGTTGTGGAAGGCCAAACAGGAAGCGGAGTCCGCCGCCGCCACATTTTCGGCCGAACACAATGCACTCGAAGCGCGGGTTGATGCGAAAAAAACGACACCTGCGGCTGCGAAACAACAAACAAATCCGGGCCAAATAGAGGCAACCGGCGGACCGCATGCAAAGCTGAGCCGGGAAGAGTCTGCGGCGCTGATTAAATCAACGATGCAGCGCGCCGGAGAATCGAAAGCTCTGGCGTCCCTCGATAAGCGGATCGACGATCAGAAGCAGCTTGCCGAGAATTATGGCAAATGGATTGACGTACTCGCGGCGAAGCAAAGATGGGTGGTGCATCGCGCTCTGAATGGGATCGCGGTCATACTTGGGATCCTGCTGATTGGAATCTTTTTCGACAGCTGGCTTGAGCGGTTGCTTGGCAAGACGTCACTCGATCGCCGGCAGGTCGAAACGATGCGGACGCTGACGCGGGTGGTAGTGCAGATCTGCGCGGTGCTGTTCGTTCTGCTGGTGATTTTCGGGCCGCCAAGCCAGCTTGGAACGATTCTGGGGCTCGCCGGCGCGGGCCTGACCGTGGCGCTGAAGGATTTCATCGTCGGTTTCCTGGGTTGGTTCGTGCTCATGGGAAAAAACGGTGTCCGCCTTGGCGATTGGGTGGAAATCAATGGAGTGACCGGCGAAGTTGTTGAACTCGGAATGTTTCATACCGTTTTGCTGGAAACCGGCAATTGGACCGACTCAGGCCACCCGACGGGACGGCGCGTCACATTTACGAACAGCTATGCGATTGAAGGCCACTATTTCAATTTCTCGACTTCCGGCCAATGGATGTGGGATGAATTGCAGGTGGTGCTGCCGATGGGGCAAGACCCTTATCCCATCATCGACGCGATTCAGAAAAAGGTTGCTGAAGCAACGACGGAAACCGCAAAACAGGCCGAGCAGGAGTGGCAACACGCGGCGAAGTCGCGGCAGATGACCGCGCTATCGGCTGCCCCTGCTATCAACGTGAAGCCGGTGATCGGAGGTGTGGAGATCGCCGTGCGCTACATCACGCGCGCCAACGAACGCTACCAGTTGCGCGCCAAACTCTATCAAGCGGCCGTGGACTTACTCGGCGGAAAGAATGTCCATCTACCGCCCGCGCCTGTTCCAGCGCCAACACCTTCCTCCGATTAGTCTGTGGGAAATTCATTAGACGCTGCTTCGCGCGCGAACTTGCTCCGAGGTGAGCCCGTACAGCGGCGGAGCGGGCACGCCGAGGATTCCGAGATAAAGATAAATTTGTCCGCGGTGATGGATTTCGTGCTCGGGCATCAAGCGCAGCCATTTCCATTTTGTGATTGCGGTGCCTTCCGGTGTCTTGCATTTGCTTTGCAGGTCTTCGTCGCTCAGCTTCGCGAAAATTTCTGCTGATTCCGCGTGCAGCCGCTCCATGAAAGCCATGACGTTTTCATAGCCGTCGGCCAATTCCTTGCCGTGCGTCGTGTAACGGCTCGGGTGATCCTGCAGCGTTTCGGCCCATATGAAGCGCTCGGCTACGGCGATATGCCGCAGCAAATCGCCCAGTGTGAATTTTCCCGGCGCATAGGTCCAGTCCAGCTTGTCCGCGGGAATGCAGCGCGCCACGCGCATGGTGCGCTCGCGCACATTTCCGAAATAGTGCAGAAACGGCTGAATCGTCTTGATTTCCATCTTGGCCTCGCACAAAACAATGTTTCCCGGCCAGCAGCTTAGCGCATGAGTTGGCGAGCGCGGATGGCCGAGACTGTAGCTCCCGTGTAGAGCAACGCAAGCAGGGAGTATCCGGCCACCAGGCCGGCGCCCTGCGCGACCCATCCCAGCGCCACGCTCATCAAGAGCTGCACCACGGTAGTGAGAATGGCCATCGCGGATTGCGTGCGCCCCATGAAATGTCTCGGCACTATGGTCATTAAAGAGGACTGCGCCACCACTCCACCCAATGCGCGGCAGAATCCAAACACAATTTGCATCATCACCGCGCCAACAAGAAACGCGACGAACGGTGTCGCCATGTGGCCGGCGGCGAGTCCGGCGCAAGCGGCAACGTAAAGAGGCATGCGCATCGCTTGCGGCAACTGGCTGGCGATCAAGCCTCCGCAGATTGCGCCGATGGCCCAGCCTGCTTCCAAGAAGCCTAGCCCTCGCGGACCAGCATGCAAAATATCGTTCGTCAGCGCCACCAGCACGACGTTGGCACTCACTACGCCGGCCATCATGATCGCATGCGTTACGCCCAGCGTGCGCACCAGCGGTTGCTGCCTCAGATACGCGAAGCCTTCGCGCATGTCGGCATAAACGGCGAGCGACAAGCCGGCCTCCGCAACTTCGGGATTCTCCCCGCTCTCCAGCGCCTCGGCCGTGGCTTCGGTTGCTTCGCTGTATTCGCGGGTATATTTCTTACTCTCCCGCGGCGAAACGTAGCCGCTCCGCACCCTGTAGAGGCAGTACGCCGAAACGAAATACGTTAGTCCATCGATGAAAAGAATTCCCTGGATGCCCGCGGAATTGTAAATAAAACCGACGAAAGAGCCGGCTATGAGCATGCCGCTCTGTACGCCGACCAGCACTGCGGCATTCGCGCCGGTAAACTGGCTCGGCGGAATCACTTCCTGCACCAGCGCGTTCACCGTGGCCCAATACATTGCCGAGCCAGTGCCGGTGATCAGCGTCATGGCGTAGAGGTGCCAGAGCTGTAGATGGCCGTGCCAGGCGATGTAGGCGGTGGCGAGGACGAAAAAGCCGCGAGTGAGGTCGAGCAGCACGCCGAGATAGCGCCGGTCAATGCGATCGATGAGTACCCCGCCGAGGAACGGAACGAAAAGTCCCGGCAAGGTCATGACGATCACTTGGCCGCTGACCTTCACCGTCGAGTGCGTGGCCGCCATGATGTACCAACTGACGCCCGCGAAGTTCATCCCGCTGCCGAAGAGCGAAACGAACATGGCGAAAAAGAAAAAGCGGAAGGCGCGCTGGGCCCAGATCAGCTTCCAGTCCACCGTATGTGTTGTGGCAGTTGCCATGGAGCCTACTAGCTTACTATTGTGACTACCGGGCAGGTGGTGCAGCTATTCCCGCCTGTTCAAAACCCAACCTGTATCCTGGAGGATTTCCATGGGGAACGAGGCGGCTTGCCGCGCGCAATTCGGAAAACAGGAGTCAGAAGGGAAAGCCTTGCTCGAAACGAGCGAGATTCTCTTTCGCGGCGATTTCCGGATGAAGATTCCGTTCTCCACTATTAAATCGGCGAAGGCCGTGGACGGTGAGCTCCGGTTGCAGACCGCCGATGGGCTCGCGGTTTTTCATCTTGGCCCAGCCGCTGAAAAGTGGTGCGACAAAATCCTTCATCCCAAGTCGCGCATCGAAAAGCTCGGCGTGAAGCCTGGTGCGAAAGTTTCTTTGCTCGGTGACTTCGACGCTGCGTTTCTCACGGAAGTGAAGGCGCTTACGAAGTCCGTGAGCAAAGATAAGGCTGCGGCCGATACGGAGTGCATCTTTTTCGCCGCGGATTCCAGGAAGGATCTCGGAGCCTTGCCGAAAATCTCGAAATCCATGAAAGGCGCCGCCGCTCTCTGGATCGTCTATCCCAAGGGCCAAAAGCAAATCACCGAACTCGATGTCCTCGCCGCCGGCCGCAGGGCCGGCCTAAAAGACGTGAAGGTCGTCGGTTTTTCTCCGGCTCACACGGCTCTGAAATTTGTAATCCCGGTGAGTAGTCGCTGAACTTCGATGACAAAAGACGAAGGCCCCCGAAACTTCCGAGGGCCATCGTTCACTTTGAGAGTTAACAGCCGGAATTAGAATTGGTACCGAAGCGCAAATTCCATTCTGCGTTCGGTGCTCAGCGTTTTCGAAAACACTCCGAAGGACGCCTGATCCGCGATGTTGTTGTTGATGTTCTGCGAGTCGAACCGCACCGAATTGGTTACGTTGTAGGCATAGGCGCTGAACCGCAGATTTTGGCGCTCCGTGATCCGGAAAGACTTGTTGACGCCCGCATCCACGCTGAAGACGCCTGGTCCGCGAAGATTGTTTCTTTGTCCGGTTTCCCCGACAAAGGGAAGCCGGAAGGCGGCGGCTGCGGCCACACCATCCGCGAAGACATTGGGGCTTGGAGCCGCTGACGTTCCCGGAAAGACACCGGTTTTCGGCGCCGGTCCCAGGAGCACTCCGTCGCCAGGCAACTGGAAGTTGGTTGGGAAGTTGAATGCGCCATTCGCGGCGGACCATGGCAATCCCGAGGACCATCGTCCAACACCCGCGATCTGCCAACCGCCGAGAACAGTGTCCACGGCACGGTTCCAGCCGCTGCCAAACCGCTTGCCTTTTCCGAAAGGAAGATCGGCGATGAAGTTGAAATTGATGGCATGGCGAGTGTCGAAGTCCGAAGGGCCATAGTTTTGGCGCGGGTCCCACGTATTTACAAGGGCGCTGGAGTTAAAGCCGCCGTATATGACCGACCGCTCGGCGTCAGAACCGTAATCGAAGGAGGCCGAATAGGTGTAGTTGAAGTCAAACTGCACACCGTGCGTCGGCTTGCTGCGCAGGGAGAACTGCGCTGCGTTATAGTTGCTGCTGCCGGCACTCGACCACGCATAGAGCGCGGAGAACTGCGGATTGTAGATCTGGTAGGGCCCGCCGGGGAGTCCCGGTACCGACGGCGCCTGCCCGGGCTGCTGGTTGAGGCAGGCTGGGAAACAGAAGGAGTCAAGAATGTTGAGCGCATTCGTTTCCCCGAGAGTTCCATTGCCGCTGTTACAGTAGAAAAGCTCATACATGGATTGGGTGGCTGTCGGGTTTACGACCGAAGCATTGCCGGGGGCGCCCTGGCTTCCGCAGAGGTTAGCGTTGGTGCCCGCCGCAGCCGGAAAAAGATTTTCCCAGAAGGGCACGGGTTGGATACTGGCCACATTGGTCCCCGCAATCTTGTCGAGAGCAAAGGCTTTTGCGGCTTGGAAGTAGGACATCTTGGATTTTGGATCGATGAGATTCAGCGGCATTGCCAAATCTCTCTGCTGCAGTAGGCGATGCGCAAACCGTCCCACGTAGGCTGCCTGGAAGACCAATCCCCCCGGCAGTTCGCGTGTCACTGCCAGGTCCAGCAGTTCGGAATAGGGCGTCCGAATATTGTCATCCAGTCCCCACGAAATCTGTTGCACCGGGTTGCCGAGCACGCTAGTGGGCGGAGTGGCAGGAAATCCTCCGGAAGGGGCAGGAGTGAGCAGGATTCCGTCGGGGCTGGAAGTTGGAATGTCGTGGAATCCAGTGTAGCGGGCTCCGCCATCGACAGTTTGAATGCTGGCCGGGTTCGAGATCGAGGTGGAGAGGCCAAACGTGCCATTCTGATCAAATGTGTTGATCAGCGCCTCTCCGAAATGGTCATAGACGATTCCGAATCCGGCCCGAATCGATGATTTGCCGGCGCCGCCAAAGAGCGCCTTCCACAGCCCCCCGGATCCCTTGGGCGAGTATGCGATGGCTAGCCGCGGACCAAAGTTTTTATAGTCATACGGCCAATAAGGCTTTTTGCCATTGGCTTGACCGGAGAGATCGAAAGAGAATGCCGGAGCAAACGATGTACCCTGGGCCATCGCCTTTGCTCTCTCGTTCACGAAATTACTCAGGCTCAGGTTGGGAGCCGCTTGGGTCCCGGTAGTTTCATACGGCGGCTCCAGAATGGCGTAGCGCAAACCAGCCGTCACGGTCAGATTTGATTTCAGGTGCCAAACGTCTTGAAGGTACCAGTCGTATTCCCACGAGCGGAAATGGCGGTCGACGAACGCACCCTGCGGCAGTACTGAGCCGGTTTTTGTACGGTTATAGTTCCCCGTGACCTGGTCCACGATCCCAACAAGGTTCACTACGGCGTTGTTGTAGACATTCGCGAAGTTCGGATCCACTTGCGGAAATCCGAACGCTCCAGGGTCAAGACTGCCCCCGCTTCCGGCGGGCGAAACGTCCAGATACGCCGGATTGACCAATCCATTGTTGAAGGAGGTCTGGTCCGACTGGCGCACGTTGTTGATCAGCCGGACGTTCGTTCCGATTTGCAACGTGTGCTTGCCGCGAGTCCAGGATACGTCGTCCAACCAGTTGTGCACGGGCACATGGAAGGCCGTGGTGGTCGAGTTAGCCGGGGTTACGGAGTCAAGGAGGCGGATATCTGTCTGCTGCTGAGTCACCAGGCCTTGATCCGCCTGGCTCTGCCGCGTCAGCCCGTAGTGAAACGAATTGACAAGCGTGCTGGAGAGGACGGCGGTGTAGCCGACAGCGATCGCGCGGCTGGTGTTTCGACGCTGGTCATTGGGGGCCAATCCCTGGTATTGCGGGGCAAACGACTGGCTATCCACCTGATAATTGCCGCGCACGAATAAACGGTGGGTACCGCTTTTGTTGAGATTGTAATCCATTCTGGCGATGTTGGTGTTCAGCCGTAGCGGAGTCGGCGCTGAAAATGAATTGCAGGCAATATTGAAACCCGCTCCGTCGAAATTGGAACAGTCAGAAGCGTTCGCGGTCACTGGCGCGAATTTCTGGAGGGTGGCCAGAACCGATGGGTCGGGACCATTTCCTTGCGGGCAGGTGCCCAATGCCGTGCAATTCGGATCCATTTGCTTGATTTGTGCTGGGCCTGCTCCGAATCTCCCGGCAGGGATCTGATACACCGTTCCGCTGGCGCCGGTAGCGGTTCCAGCTGGGCACTGCGATACGGTCGCGCACGGGTAGATCACCACTCCGTCGCGCAGCGTGTTAGAGGGCACGTTCCGGCTCACCTGCGTGCTCTCACTCTGGCGCTGGCCTTCGTAGGTATAGAAAAAGAAGAGACGGTCTTTGAGCACCGGCCCGCCGAGCGCGCCTCCGAAAGTATTACGGAGTTCTATTGCGGGCTTATTGGGCAGTCCCGCCCCCAGTTCGGCGAGCTTATTGAAATAGTCGTTCGCCACGGTATTTGTTGGCCGATGCTGTTCGTAGAGTGAACCGTGGAAGGAATTCGTTCCACTCTTTGTTACCAGCGCCACTTGGCCTCCAGAGGAACGGCCTTGATCGGCGTTGTCGCCCGCGGTGGTAACCCGGAATTCCTCGATGGAATCCAGCGTCGAGCGCACCGCGCCCTGGAATGGTGTACCGGTGGTCTGCGTATTGTTGTCCACACCGTCGAGCGTCAGGTTCGTCTGGTCGCCGCGCCCGCCGTTGAGCGCTCCATTGCGCGTGTCCACGTTTGGATTGATGTCCTTCGGAAGGGGGATGTACGCAACGCCAGGCTGCAGGCTCAGGACTCCCGCGGCGTCGCGGCCCTCAAACGGCAGCGCCAGGATTTGCCGCGACTCAAAAGTATTGCCGAGCGTGGCGTCTGTCGTATTGACGGCCGCAGCCGCGCTCTCCGTCACCGTGACTGTTTCGTTGACGGTGCCGAGCTCGAGCTTAATGTTCACTCGCTGAGTGGTACCAACCAGCGCGTCAATCTTATGAGTTACGGTTTGCCGGAACCCCGGCGCTTCCACATGAACGACGTACGATCCAGGCTGTAAGGACAGAAACTGATAGTGCCCGTTAGCGTCGGTCTGCGTCTCTCGCGTGACACTCCTTGAGTCGTCGGAGATTTTCACGCTGGCGCTTGCCACCGCCGACCCCTGCGGATCCGTGACGTCGCCTTCGATCGCCGTCGTGCCTTGCTGCGCCAGCAACAGCGGGCCAGCGGCCCCTACACTAATCAGCACGATCAATAATGCCCGCACCGCTCGATAGATTGATTTCACTTCATCCCCCTAGTGGAACTTGGCTCGGCCCGGCGCGTCTGCTTCCCGTGAAACAAGTTGACCTCTGGGGCTTCCGCGCTCCGGGCTGTCGAGTTCGCTGGCCGCGCTTGCCTTACAAGGCGCACGCGTACGATTTTGTTTATGGCAAGTGGGATGCCGAACGCTTCTCACAGAAAATAAAGACTTTCCGCGCAGGGGAGTTCTAAAAATTCTCCGGATATGCGGATTTAGATGTGGGTTTTTCAAAAAGACGCGTTTCGCGAACGCGCACTTGTTCATTTCCGGCCAATTTGGCGGCGGTTTTCCGTGCGAAGATACGGAGGACCTTGCCGCCACATCATTGGCGTCTAACGAAGTTTATGACTTGTGCCAATGTCCTCATGGAAGCCGGAAATCTCCGGAAAACCTATCGCCGAGGCGGCACTGTTTTTTCGCGAGAAACAGATGGCGCTCGCTTCACTGCAGTTGATAAGGTGAGTTTTTCCGTCCCCGAACTTCCCTCCATCTGAGCGGCCCCTTCGCCGTCTTTCATTTCTGAGTCCTCGGCTCTTAACTTTCAACTTTCGACTGTCAACTTCCTTTCCTCCGCGCTAGAATCCCCGCACTGAAATATTCCGTGGTGTTCGTGCGTAGTTCCTCTCAGAAGCCAGTACTACGCAACCTTGTGGTGGAGGATTCCTCGATGGCTACAATTCCTGCTGTCGCGCCGGAAGCGCAAGAACCAATCAATCATTTTGGCCGCATTATCGGAGTATTTTTTTCTCCCAAAGAGACCTTTCAAAGCATCGCTCGGAATCCGAGCTGGATTATGCCGGTAGTCTTGATGACCGTGCTCGGATGCGTCGTTGGTTTTGCCATGAACAAAAAAGTGGATTGGAGAGACGTTGCCAGCAAGCGCATTGAAGAGAGCCCGCGTACCGCTCAGCTCAGCAACGAACAGAAAGAACAGCAAATCGAGATGAGCGCGAAAATTTCCCCGTACTTCGCCTATGGCTTTGGACTCCTGGGTCCTATCCTCCTCGCCGTGATTGTCGGCGCCGCGATGTTGGGCGCTTACAATCTCCTGGGCGGAGCCGGTGCGAATTTCAGTGTCTCCATGGGGATCGTCTCGCACGCCTACTTGGTGACCATGGTGAGCAGCCTGCTCTTTCTCCTGATTTTATTTTTGAAGCCCCCTGGCACGATCAACCTGGAAAATCCGGTCGCCGCAAACCTCGGCGCGTTTCTACCAGACGGCACCTCGAAGACTGTCATGGCTTTGGGCGCGGCCATCGACCTCTTCAGCTTCTGGATCATTTTTCTGATTGGATTGGGATTCGCAGCTTATAACCCGAAAAAACTGAAGCTCGGGAGTTCCATCGGTATCGCGCTTACGGTCTGGGCGGTCTATCAAGCTTGCCGCCTCGGCTTGACCTTCGTCTTCTCCTGATACACTGAAAAGGCGGACCGGCATTCCTGCTTGTCCGCCTTTCAGGTATTCAGTTAGAGATGAATTTTTCCTTTGAAGTATCGAAAACCGATTCCACCGGCGGTCGCCGCGGCCGGCTGACCACGCCCCATGGCACGGTCGAGACTCCGTTCTTCATGCCCGTGGGCACTCAGGCCACCGTCAAGGCCCTCACCCAGGAAGCGCTGGAAGAACTCGGCGCGGAAATCATCCTTGCCAACACCTATCATCTTTGTCTACGCCCCGGCCACGATTTAGTCCGCAAGCTCGGCGGTTTGCACAAATTCATGTCCTGGCCCCGCGCTATCCTCACCGATTCCGGCGGCTTTCAAGTTTTCAGTCTTTCCGAGTTGCGCAAAATCACCGACGAGGGCGTGCGTTTCCGTTCTCATCTCGATGGCTCGGAGCATCTCCTCACGCCGGAAAAAGCCGCCGAAATTCAGCTCGCGCTTGGTTCCGATATCGCCATGGTCCTCGATGAGTGCATCGAAACTCCCGCGCCGCGTGAAAAAGCCGAAACCGCCGTCAAGCGCACTTCCGCGTGGGCCAAGCGCGCGCGTAACTATTTTCTCGAATCCGCGCAACGCAACGGAGATCTCAGCCAATGGCAATTCGGCATCGTGCAGGGCGCAACCTTTGCCGATCTGCGCCGCGAAAGCGCCCGCCAACTTATCGAGTTGGATTTTCCTGGATACGCGGTCGGCGGCCTCGCCGTCGGCGAACCTCACGAAATCACTTGCGAAATGACTGTCGAAGCTACAGCGCTTCTCCCAAGGGACCGCCCGCGCTACTTAATGGGCGTCGGCCGTCCCGAACAAATCGCCGACTACGTCTCTCGCGGCATTGACATGATGGATTGCGTCCTCCCCACTCGCGCCGCGCGTCACGCCTGCCTCTACACCAGCGAAGGCCGCGTGCTCATCAAGAACGCGCGCTACTCCCAGGATCAGCGCCCCATCGATTCGAAATGTAGTTGCTCGGTATGCCGCCGCTACTCGCGCGCTTATCTTCGTCATCTCTTCGCTGCGGGAGAACTGACCGCCGCCATCCTCGCCACCCACCACAATATCCACTTTTACCTTGACATAATGCGTCAAATCCGCGAGGCTATCGAGTTTGGGAACCTAGCGAATTTCTCATCCGAGATGCACGCGCGCTATGCCGCGGGACCAGCCTGAACGCTGAATTCCGGACGGCACGCGAGCCATCCGCGGGGCACCAAAACGAATCGAATGGAAGTCGGTTAATCAGGAGCGCGGGTGATTTGCC
>Ga0137418_10004118_pt1 | contig 13355 bp, 9 predicted proteins | sample CZODoug3_1_2_16f_FD_122242 | JGI IMG/M metagenome (GOLD analysis project Ga0137418, IMG submission 122242) | Vadose zone soil fungal communities from Angelo Coast Range Reserve, California, USA - CZODoug3_1_2_16fungal (Hybrid Assembly) | ecosystem: Environmental > Terrestrial > Soil > Vadose...
TGGTCGGTATGTAAATGCGTGCACATGACAAAATCGATATCGTTCACGCTGAACCCGCTTGCCGCGAGATTTTTCTGATAGCGATCGGAATTCATCATGTGCCAGAAGCTCCGCGTCGGCCGCGGCTTGTGATTGCCCACACAGGAGTCGATCATGATCGTGTGGTGAGGCGTCTGCACGATGTAACTCTGGATGCAGAGCATCAGCCCGTCCGCGGCATCGAGGAATCTGGGCTGCAGCCAACCTCGATTCTCGTCGAGAAGCTCCCTCGTCAGGGTCGGGAAAAATTGCATCGCCTCGAAGAATGGACCCTCCTGCTCGATGATGCGGTGGATCGTGGCGCTACCAATTTCGATCTTGGCGAGCAAGATGGGCCTCCGTCTCCGTGTCAATCCAGAGCGCCACGAGATTAGATCGAATCACCATCGCACTCTAGAGTTTTGATTGAGCATGATCTCCGGGCAAACGCTTCGCGTTCGTCCCGAGGGAAAACCGGTACCCACTTGTCGGGATTAGCCGGCCGAAAGGCCGATGACTTGCAAGGATGACTTGCAAGCGAGGCTCAGGCTCCGAGATAGGCAATGACCACCTCTCGATGCATGCGGATCTCGGACGGCGTGCCGGCCGCCAGCACTTTTCCGAGGTTGAGCACGGTCACGCGATCGCAAATGTCAAAGATCAAGTCGGCGTGGTGCTCGACCAGCAGCACGCCGGTACCCGCTCGGCTGATCGCCTTGATCAGTTCGCCGAGGCGGCGGATTTCTTCCGCGGAGAGGCCGGCCGCCGGTTCGTCGAGCATCAGAAACGTCGGGCGCAACATCAGCGCGCGGGCGATCTCCATGAATCGCAACTCGCTGTGTTGCAGGCGGTCGGCGCGCACTGCCGCGAGTTGGTCCAGCCCGATGGTTTCGAGCGCTCGCATCGCCGCGGTTTTGAAGTAGGCCTCGTCGCGACGGTGGCGCGGCAACCCCATCAGCGATTCGACAAAGCTACCCTCGCCATTGCAGGTGCCGCCGATCATGACATTCTCGATCACAGAGGCACCGCCGATCAGGCGTGGCGTTTGGAACGTGCGTGCTATTCCGTATCCCGCACGGGTGTGTGGTGCTTTGAACGGCAGGGCGATGCCATTCAATGTTGCCTGGCCGGACGACGGCGCGTAGTAGCCCGAGATCACGTTCAAGGCCGTCGTTTTGCCGCTGCCATTGGGGCCGATCAGGCCATGTATCTCACCCGATCGGATCGCGAGGCTGAGCCCGTCGATCGCCCGCACACCGCCAAAATTCAGCGCGATGTCCGAAAGGACGAGCGCCGCGCTGTCGCGGTGCTCGCCCAGCAACTGCGGCAGCAGTTCCGGGCGCGGCGCTATCACACGATGCTGCTTCATTGGCCGGCGGTTCCTGTAGTCCAGCAGGTCTGCGATCCCGCCGGGGACGGCCAGCACGATCACCAGCAAAAGTGCGGCATAGAGAAAAGTCGACCAGGCTACCAGGGGTGCTGCGAGTTCAGGTAGCACGGTCAGGATGATGGTACCGAGCAGCGGGCCGAGGATCGACCCGCGGCCGCCGATCAGGATGGCGATGAAGAACAGGATCGACAGATCGAAAGTGAAGGCGTCAGGCGTGATGTAGGATTGCAGCGAAGAGAATAGCCCGCCTGCGATGCCCGCTAAGGCGCCAGCGAACAGGAAGACGGTCATCAGCCATCGCGGCCTGGCGATGCCCGAGGCCTCGGCGGCGACTTCGGCGTCGCGGATGGCGACGAGGGCGCGGCCAAACCGGCTGGCGGCGATGTTGGCCGTCATCCAGGTGGCAAGTGCGGCAAGGCCGAAGCAGAGATAATAGAAACCCCAACCCGGATCGAAAGGCCAAGGGAACACCGGACCCGGCGTGCCGATGCCGCCGCCGGTCACGCTCTTCCATGCAAGTGCGACTTGGGTGACGATGGTGGCAAAGCCCAGCGTCGTTATGGCGAAGTAGAAGTTGCGCAGGCGGAGCGCCGGCAGGCCGACGATGCCGCCAAACACCGCGCCGCCGAGGCCGCTTGCGGCGAGCGCCAGATAGGGATCCCAGGCCGAAGTTACGGTCCCGGCAGTCAGCACGGCTGTTGTGTAGGCGCCCACTGTCAGCAGCGCCACCCAGCCGATTGCGATTTGGCCAGCGAAGCCTACGACCAGGTTGAGGCCGGCCACCAGGATCCAGTAGATGCAGGCGCGCTGGGCGATCACGCCGACATAAGAGTCATCGAGCAACGGCAGGCCGGCTCCTGCTGCGGCGAGCGCCAGCCACGGCAGGGCGATCTCGAACCGGGCCTGCCGGCCGGCACTTGCCACCTCGGTCGCTATCGGAGGATCGGTCACCGTCATCAGACACGCCGGGTCGTGGATACGCCGGCCAGGCCTTCAGGCCTGACCAGCAGGATGGCAATGAAGACCACGAAAACCGCGACGGCTGCGAAGATGCCGCCGAGCAGGAAATTTGCCGCCTGCTGGAAAAGACCCAGCGCAAGGCCGCCGAACACGGCGCCGCGGTTCGACCCCATGCCACCCAGCGCCACCGGAATGAAACCGTAGAAATTGAGGATCGACTGGTTGCCGAAGAATGCAAGCAGCATCTCCGCGCCGGTAAAGCCTGCCAGCATACCGATGATGCCGGCAAGCGCGAAGCTTGCCACGCGCAATCCCTGCTCGGGCAGGCCGAGTGCACGGGCGGCATAGTTGTCTTCTGCAATCGCGACGAAGGCGCGGCCGACCAGTGTGCGACGATACAGGAATTCGAGCCCCACGATCGTCGCGGCGCAGGCAAGCATCGGCAGCCAGAACTGCTGATCGAGCCAGCCCGGGCCGATCGGTATCAGACGCGGGAAGGGCTGGGCGTCGGTGCCCCACTCGATGGCCACGAGTTGCTGAACCATCAAGGCAAAGGCCAACGTGGATAGCACGTACAGATGCTGTTCTAGACTCTTCAGGACCGGCCGTACGGTGACGATCTCGGTGATAACGCCGATCGGCACGCCGCACGCGAGCACCAGCACCAGGCCGACGACAACCGGCAGGCCGAACTTGGTAATGAACAGGGCCCCCAGCACGCCGCCCAGCATCCCCAACATCCCCGAGGTGAAGCTGAACACCCGCGAGGCCGAGAACATCACGTTGTAGGTGATGCCGATCATGGCATAGACCGCTCCTACTGCCAGGCCGTAGGAGACGATCGACTCGATCATCGGCTAGGCGCCGTAGCCCGGCGCGAGGTTGAACGCACCGTCACGGAGAGAATTGACCTCGCACATGATGACCTGGTCGTCCTGGAAGCCGTTGTGCAGCTCCGGCGTAAAAGTGATATCGCCATAAACGCCAGGCCACGCCTTGAGCTTGTTCCAGTAGCCCGTGATCTGCTCGGGCGAGCTGCCGGCCGCCTTGATTGTCTCGGCCATCAGGCGCGGCGCGTCATAGCCGAGGGCGATCCACCAGAGCAGCGTGTCGCCCATGTCAAGCTTGGCCTTGCGCAGCCGCTCGACGAATTCCTGTGCGCGCGCCGGCAGCTTGCCGTCCTTGCTGAAGCAGACGTTGCGGAAATTGTTGGAGTAGACCTTGTTCCAGTGCTCCGGCTTCTCCAGCAGCGCCTTGGTCTGGCCGGAGCCAAGCGTGGTCTGGCCTACCACCGGCACCTCCCAACCCATCGCGCCGCGCGTATTGAGGATGCGCGCCAGAAAACCTGCATTCACGCTCCATGGCATGATCACGTCGGCGCCGGCGCTGCGCATCCGCAGCATGTCGGGTTTGAGGTCGGGATTGGCGGCGTCGATATGCCCCGAGAAGACTACCTCGGCGCCTTTGGCTGTCAGCATCGGCACATAGGCATCGACCGAGGCCGTACCGTAGCCGGTCGTATCGCTTACGACCGCGACCTTCTTCAGCTTCAGCACATCGATCACGTATTGGTTCGCCGCGCCGCCGATCTGCTGGTTGGTCGGGGCGTTGCGGAAGGCCATCGGGTACTTCTTGACGTCGATCAGCTGGTCGACCCAGCATGGATGAATCATCGGGACCTTGTCGCGCGCGATCAACGGCGTCGCCGCCAGCGCCTCACCCGAATTGAGCGGGCCAAAGATGATGGCCACTTTCTGACGCTGCGTGAGCTCGGCCACCGCGTTGACAGCCTTTGTCGGGTCGCTCTGCGTGTCGCGTACAATCAGCTCGATCCTGCGGCCGTCGATGCCGCCGGCGGCGTTGATCTCCTCGACCGCAAGCTCGGTGCCGCGGTTGATGCCGACGCCAGTCGACGAGCTTGGACCCGTCAACGCCGGCAAGTAGCCGATTTTGATCGGATCGCTGTTGGCGATGGCCGGTGCGGGAAAGCCCGAGGCTAGCGCGGCGGCGCTGACGGCAGACCCCGCCAGGACTTGACGACGCGTGATGGTGCGCAGGCTGGTCGACATCGTATCTCCTCCCATGCAGGCCGTTTTATTGACCACAGCATAGACCGGGTCTTGCCGGTTTAATACTGCGTCCGCGCGGTTTTTTCAGACGGCTCCCGGCCCCATTGTTCATTGCCATTGTGAAACTTGTCGCAAAATCCATGGCTCGGCCTTTTCATCGGTCAGCCGTTTCTCTCTCGCCTCTTCACCACAAAATGCTAGAGTTTGAATATATCCTGGAAGATTGAATGATCCGGCGCCAGCTCGTCGCTTTCGGCGCTTCGGCTTCAACTCGCGGGAATGAAGAAAAGAGCGCAGGCTCTCGCCATCGGCACAAGGGAGGACATCATGCTCGACAAAGCCCCGGACGGAAAAGTGTCTGATTTGCTAAACGCGCTCGACAAGGCGTTGTCCGCTGGCGAGGTGGAACACGCCGTCGATCTCTTTCAGGTGGACTGCTACTGGCGCGACCTCGTGACCTTCACCTGGAACATCAAGACCATGGAGGGTAGGGACCAGGTTCGCGACATGCTCAAGGTGCGGCTCGCCGATACGAAGCCGTCGAACTGGAAAATCGCGGAGGGTGAGGACGCTTCTGAAGCGGATGGAGTAACAGAGAGCTGGATACAATTCGAAACCGAGGTCGCCCGCGGCTTTGGCCACATACGCCTGAAGGACGGCCGGATATGGACGTTACTGACGACCATGAGCGAACTCAAGGGGCACGAAGAGCCAGTTGGCTTCGACCGCCAAATGGGAGCGAAACATGGCGCCGAACGCAATCGAAAAACGTGGAAGGAAGAACGCGAGGCGGAAGCTGCCGAACTCGGCTACTCGCGTCAGCCCTATTGCGTCATCATTGGTGGCGGTCAGGGCGGCATAGCGCTTGGGGCCCGGCTGCGCCAACTCAACGTGCCAACGATCATTATTGAAAAGAATGAACGACCCGGCGACAGCTGGCGTAAGCGTTACAAGTCGCTCTGCCTGCACGATCCGGTTTGGTATGATCATCTGCCCTATCTGCCATTTCCCAGAAATTGGCCAGTCTTCTCACCGAAAGACAAAATCGGCGACTGGCTCGAAATGTATACAAAAGTGATGGAGCTCAACTATTGGGGTTCGACGGAATGCATAAAGGCATCTTACGACGAGAAGAGCCAGGAGTGGACCGTTGTTGTGGAGCGCGACGGCAAGGAGGTCGTTCTCAAACCAAAACAGCTCGTGCTTGCGACAGGAATGTCAGCCAAGGCCAACATGCCGAAATTCGAAGGCATGGATATATTCAAGGGTGATCAGCACCATTCGTCGCACCATCCAGGGCCGGACAAATATAAAAACAAGCAAGCCGTGGTGATCGGTTCGAATAATTCTGCCCACGATATTTGTGCAGCGCTTTGGGAAGCTGGTGCGGATGTCACTATGGTACAGCGCTCAACAACTCATATTGTGAAATCGGACTCGCTGATGGAGCTCGGATTGGCTTCGCTTTACTCCGAACAGGCGGTCCAAGCTGGGATGACGACGGCTAAAGCCGACCTGATCTTTGCCTCGCTGCCGTACAAGATTCTGCACGAGTTCCAGATCCCGGTTTACAACGCGATCAGGGAACGCGATGCCGATTTCTACAAACGTCTGGAGAAGGCAGGCTTCCTGCTCGATTATGGTGACGACGACTCTGGTCTGTTCATGAAATACCTACGACGCGGGTCCGGATACTACATCGATGTTGGTGCTTCGGAGCTGATCGCCAATGGCAGCATCAAGCTGAAGAGCGGCGTCGACGTCAAAAAGCTCACGGAACATTCCGTCATCTTGAGCGACGGAACCGAACTGCCGGCCGATCTCGTGGTTTACGCCACCGGCTACGGCTCGATGAACGGCTGGGCTGCGGACCTGATCTCCAGGGAGGTAGCTAACAAGGTAGGCAAGGTCTGGGGACTAGGCTCGGATACGACCAAAGACCCCGGCCCATGGGAAGGCGAGCAGCGAAACATGTGGAAGCCGACACAGCAGGAGGCGCTTTGGTTCCATGGCGGTAATCTGCATCAGTCACGCCACTACTCGCAGTTCCTGTCCCTCCAGTTGAAGGCGCGAATGGAAGGCATTCCAACACCGGTTTACGGTCTTCAGGAGGTCCACCATCCTGGCTGATCGTTTACCAGCATAGTCCGGAGACGGCACGAAGGATTGCGACTACGATATTCGAAAATTCGTGCCAGGCTTCGGCTGGAAGTCCATGCGGCAATCGAGGGGGCAAATCTTGTATAAGAAAGTTCTTCTCGCCTATGACGGTTCAATTGAAGGACGACGAGCTTTGCGGGAGGGTGCGAAGCTTGCGCAATTATGCGGCGCCGAGGTGTTCCTGCTAGCTGTTGTAGAAATTTCTTCCGGCGCCGTGACCTTGGAAGGAGGCTTCGCGGTCCCGGTAGAAGAACAGATTGCAACTTATAAAGGGATCCTTGCGGAAGGGGTGGACCGGCTCAAGGCTATGGGCTTCTCTCCGACGGCACGGCTGGGCATGGGAGCCGCGGGACAGGAGATCGCTGGGGTCGCCGAAGAGATCGGAGCAAACCTCGTCGTCGTAGGCCATCGTCCCACGGGGCCGCTGGCGCGATGGTGGTTCGGCTCAGTCGGCACCTATCTGATCAAGCATCTGCGCTGTAGCGTCCTGGTCGCGCAAACCGAGATTAGCGATGATCAATTCGGCCAATTGCTGACGATGCCCGCCGAGCAGGCGTGACATGTTCCGCGATTGGCACTAACCCAGGAGGCTTGGTCCGGACGCGATCAGAGCGCTCCCAGATCCACTCGTGCGGTTAGAGAGTGGTCATGGGCTGCGGGTTAGTGAAGTGAAGAGCTTCAGATTCCTAATGGCGGCAGGTAGCAAAAGACGTTATCGGCTCGATTCAAAAATATGATTCCATGACCCACGGGATTGCCTTCGTTCCATTTGATCTTGTTGTTCGGAACAACAATCCTTGTTCCAATATCGCGGTGCCGTCTTCCTAGTGGCTCGTCGTCACGCGGATCGGTGATGATTGCGATATATTGACCGTCCGACGTTGCCTCAAAGGCATCAGCCCAATATGCGTCTGCTTCGCCGCAACACGACATTGCGGGGTTATCGGGTTGCTTTAAATCCTGATACCATCTTTTCAAATCGGCGTTGGCCGGATCGTCAAATTGGCCAAGGTCGCGTGCGTTGATTGCGGTGCTGGCAAGCAGCGCGACAACAGCGACTAAAATTATTCTGATGATGACGACGTTGCGAGCCATATCGCAGCCCGAATGACGAACAATGAGGGAATGCACGCCAAGTCGAAGTCAAAAGTTAGGCGTCGGTATCCGGCGCTGCAATTATTCCGGATTGAGCGGTTGTCCGAAACGGCAGCGCGACGCGGCCAGCCTCCTGCCGGAACCGACCGCACCGGTGTTGTGGATCAGGTCTCGCCACCGGCGAAGATATCCTTCTTGATGACCGCGTGGACGCCCCAATTTCCATCAACCACCTGGGTGATGCCGAAGTCGACGCCAATCGTAATTAGAGAGATCGCCTCATCTTCGGTCAGCTTCTTGGTCGTCATCAAGAATCTGCGCATCTTGCGGAACGCATCGCGCAAAGCAAGGTCAACCGACGATTTCGAGTAAATGTCCGACTGCGCCTTGTCCCCTAATTCGGTGAGATAATTGGCGAAGCTGAAGCCGTGCACCAGCCACTCGTCCTTGGTTTCCAGCATCGGATAGTCGAGGGCTTCGAGAGCTGTGCCGACGAGATCGGCTTTCTTGTGCAGGATGATCTGGAAGGTGCCATTCAGCGAGCATTCGATTGCCGTACCGCACAGTTCGGAATCTCCCTGCGAAGCGTGCGAGTCGCCAACCGATAATAGGCCGCCTTCTACCGCAACTGGATAATACATCGTGGCGCCCTTGCCGATCCGCCAATTATCGATGTTGCCGCCTGTATAGCTCGGCGGAATCGAGTCGACGATATCGGCTTCCTTGGGCGCCAAGCCTATTACGCCGAAATGCGGACGTATCGGAATGCGCACATTCTTCAGGATGCCGTGGTTCTCCTTGATCGTGGAGTGATCGACTGGAACGCCAGGATAGTCGATCGTTTTGTGCACTACGCCAGAAGGGTCGGTCTGCGGAGTCCATCTGAAATTATACACTGCTTTCGCCCAGTTGCGTTCGCCGGTGGCGTCGACCTCGTAGATCGTGACCACCTCGCGCGGCTTGGGCTCCGTGAGCAAGTCCTTATAGTGAAAGCCCCACCATGCGGCCGCGTTGCTGCCGAAAGCCTTACCGGGATATTGCTGATTGGCGCAAGGTCGGGGTGCGACGTCGATAATGCGCAACTCGATCACGTCACCCTCCTGGGCGCCGCGTACGTAGACCGGGCCGGTGCAGATGTGCACGCCAAGGCCCTCGCCGGCGCCGCGCCCGAACAGCGAGGCATCCATCGGTCCGGCGCCGCGCCGGTTTACGCCCTTCTTTTCCTTGGTCCACAGGAACACGCTTTCGGCGCCGGGATCGCCCTTCACCATGCGCTCGGCGTCGTCATTGGCATGGTGGGTTAATGCCTCAATGGTGATGAAGTCGCCGGAATCGATCTCGACCTGCGGTTTCAGCTTCTTGCTGAAATAGCCCCAATGCACCGTGTCGGCATTCGCCGGCAAATGGTGATAGGACCGTTTGGTCGGTTGGTTCTTCTCGGCGGCAGCCGCCATCTGCGGCGTCACCAGAGAAATGCCGCCCGCGGTCATCGCCGCCGCGCCCCCGGCCGCGGCGAAGCTGGACCTCAAGAACGACCGGCGTTCCCGATCAAGCGTTTCTTTGAACGTGCGGTGGTGCAATTCGAATTCCGGACAGTTCTTGTCGTCACCCGTGCACATCGTATTTCTCCTGTTTGAAGGTGCATTTTAGGCGCACGCCTGATCCCATCTCAGTTCATTGTAACAGTCAAACTTGTGCGCCACTTCACGTTGACCGTTGGTCAGCTAAATGTAGCGTTGCGGCATAATGAAAGTGAAGGGAAAAATGGATTTTGCCTATCGCTTGGGCCTGGTGTGCTCAAACTTTGAGAAATACGGACACCGTTTGAGCGCGAACCACCGCTGCCGTACAGTGCCGCGGCGCGCTGGGGGATTGAATTCGGTCGCCGGTTTACCAATGCAGAACGCGGTTTGTGCGTCGAGCCTTACTTTCGCTCAGCGAGAGATTTGACAGAAAACATACGTCCGCAACTGCAGGCTCAAGCATCTTGCTTTTGCCGATGGCCTCGCATTTCGTCGCTCGGCTTGACGTCCTGCGAGCGGCTATAGATAGCGACGGCGATGATCAGCACAACGGTGAGCACTGCGAACAAAACGCGGTATGCGGTTTCACTGCGGGCGCCGTCGGCCAGCGGCTCGAAAGCTCCGACGATGATGCCGGAGAGCGTCTGCATGCAAGCGACGCCGAACATCACTGACGTGTTGATCGTCGCGATGCCGCGCCCGATCAGCCGGTCCGGGATGATGCCGCGGCCATGGGTCATCACCATGGTGCTGGAGGCGCTCAAGAAGCCGATGCCGACGATGGCGCCGATCGGCACCCAGATCGGCGGGTGAGGCCAGAGCGCCAGCGTCGCGAGGATGGCAATGATCACTTGCGTGCCGCCCATCGCGATCCATTTGCGCGTGTCCAGTATGCGGTCGAGCGGACCGAAGGCGAGCATGCCGATCTGATACGCGATGACGGCGACGAGCAGAACATTGCCGGCCGCGATGGCGCTCAGGCAATGCACCTCGCGCAGGAACGGACCGCCCCACAGGCCCTGCACGGTGAAGGTGCAGGCATAGTTGGAAAAATTCAGCGCCAGGATCGGCCACAGGCGGCGGTCGCGCAGCACCTCCATCAAGCCTTGTAGCATCTGGCCTGGTGACTCCGCGGTGCGGGCCAGGAAGGGGTGGCCGGGCGGAGCGTCGCGCACCACCAGCCAGATGGCGATGGCGGCGAGTGCTGTGAAAACCACGGCGGTGCCGAACACGCTGCGCCAGCCGATGGCCTGCGTGGCCCAGGCCAGCGGCGTGGTGGCCGCGAGGTTGCCGAGCAGGCCAATGGACATCACCATGGCGGCGAGGGTGGAGAAGCGGTCCGGCGGAAACCAGCGGGAGATCACCACCATGCTGCCGATGAGCATGACGCCGAAGCCGGCGCCCATCAGCACACGGCCGGTGAGCAGGATCGGCCACGTCGGCGCCAGCGTGAAGATGATGCCGCCCGACGTGGCGAGGATGAGCATGCCGACCAGGCTGCGACGCGGGCCGAAACGGTCGAACAGGAAGCCGCAGGGAATTTGAGTGGCGGCGAAGCCGAAGAAGAAGGCGCCTGTCAGCGCACCCAGCGCTTCCGGCCCGATGGAGAGGTCGCGCATCAGGTCGAGGCCGATCGTGACGTTGGAGGCGCGGAAGAAATGGCTGGCGACATAGGCGATGGCCAATGTCGTGACGATGATCAGGCCCTGGCGGTTGGGGGAGGGGTGCCGCTCGGTCGACCGCATCGATGGGGTAATGTCCCGCTTCTTGCTGAAAAATTGCTCGGCAGGCGTTTTCAGGTGTTGAGCCTATGCGTGCTTGGTATGCAGTTCAAGGTTGGCGCTAATAGCTGCTTGGCCTGAAAGACAAGTAGGGCGGCCCGCAGGATTGGTCGTTGTTACGGGCGACCTACGGCACCGATAGCGACCAGCCCGATCAGTACGACCGGCAGGCGCGCAGCAATAGCACTAATCGTATCATTTGTTCGGATGATGCGTCGGCTACGGTCGATTGTCTAAGATCGCGCATTGCCAATCTTGGAGGTTGTCATGCTCGCTCCTGCCGATGCGACCCCTGTGGCCGTAGAACGAGCCGGTTGGCCACAGTGGCGACAGGCGATAGGGCGATCAGCCCAGGACCGTTGTGATATCGCCAAATTCGATAAGTCCGGAATCAAGCGAGACGCATTTCCGCCTTACAACCAAAGAGGGACAGTCGTCGTGGGGTGCGCTTGGCTCTCATTCTACGTCATCATGTTCTTTTGGTGACGTGCAGTTCGATGACTCATTTCGGCAAACTGCCTTCGGAGGCTTTCATGCAGATTTATAATGCGAGCCGTCCACGCGCGGTGGTCCTTCACAGGCCCAGCAGTCTCCGGCCCGGTTAGGGGGTCACAATGCCATTGCACAGAATGCAATTTGCGTCAGCGAAGTCTGGGTTTGGCACGTTTGAGACATGCCGACTGCGTCGTGCAATGTCCGAGTTCGAGGGCAAAGCTGAAAACATTTGCTCGTACTGAGTTCTTCTCAGTTTGACCCTAACCGGAAGGTGATCCAAGCCTCTGAACCGGTCTGCAAGAGAGTCCATGGTCCGGTCAGCCGACGCCGATGGACAATCTACGAAGCGGAGAGCACATTCGCTGCGTTTCCTCTTGATTGATCACGAGAAGGAGAACGTGACATGTCCAAGCTCGTTTGTGTGCTCTATGATGATCCTGTCGATGGATACCCGAAGTCCTATCCGCGGGATGATATTCCGAAGTTCGACCACTATCCCGATGGTCAGACCCTCCCCACTCCCAAAGCGATCGACTTCAAGCCGGGTGCGCTGCTCGGAAGCGTTTCTGGGGAGCTTGGTCTACGCAAGTTCCTCGAAACCCAGGGTCACACATTGGTCGTGACGTCCGACAAGGACGGCATGAATTCAACTCTCGATAAGGAGCTACCCGACACCGAGATCGTCATCTCGCAGCCCTTCTGGCCGGCCTACATGACGGCTGAGCGCATCGCCAAGGCGCCAAGGCTCAGGCTCATCATTACTGCCGGCATCGGCTCCGATCACACCGATCTCCAGGCCGCGATTGACCGGGGCATCACCGTCGCCGAGGTGACCTACTGCAACAGCATCAGCGTCTCCGAGCACGTGGTGATGATGATCCTTGCGCTCGTGCGCAATTACATCCCCTCGTATCAGTGGGTGGTGAAGGGCGGTTGGAACATCGGGGATTGCGTGGCGCGTTCTTATGACGTGGAAGGTATGGCTGTGGGCACGGTAGCCGCTGGCCGTATAGGTCTGGCGGTGTTGCGCCGGCTGAAACCGTTCGATATGAAGCTGCACTACACCGATCGCCATCGCCTACCGGCCGACGTCGAGAAGGAGCTGAACCTGACCTTCCACTCAAACGTCGAGTCGATGGTCAAAGTCTGCGATGTGGTCACCATCAACGTCCCGTTGCATCCAGAGACCGAGCACATGTTCAACGATGCGCTGATCGCCAAGATGAAGCGCGGCGCCTATATCGTGAACACGGCACGTGGCAAGATTTGCGACCGCGATGCGATCGTCCGCGCGCTCGAAAGCGGCCAGCTCGCCGGATACGCCGGCGATGTCTGGTTCCCGCAGCCGGCACCAAAAGACCATCCCTGGCGGACCATGCCACACCACGGCATGACCCCGCACATCTCGGGAAGCTCGCTTTCGGCACAAGCGCGCTACGCAGCCGGCACCCGCGAAATCCTCGAATGCTACTTCGCCGGCATCCCGATCCGTCAGGAATATCTGATTGTGGACAAGGGCAAGCTCGCCGGCATGGGCGCTCACTCCTACAGCGCCGGCGACGCAACGAAGGGCTCGGAAGATGCCGCACGGTTCAAGGGCGCCTAGGCACTGAAGAACCACTGCCAACAAATGGACTGAGCGGCTGGATGTGGCGAGCCGTGGTCTAGGACTGGCATGGCCGCTCCTGGCACGAAACGGACCTACCAAAGTCTACGGCGAATGTCTGATGTTGAGGGCAGAGCGGACATAGCGCGGACGTGGGCGCGGGCCCATGGCTGAACAAAAGCTGTGCAGATCCTCGCTAATGTAAGTTTCTGAGGTTTTTCCAAATATTATTGTCCGTGGCACCGAATCGACGAGAAG
>Ga0137418_10004121_pt1 | contig 13354 bp, 10 predicted proteins | sample CZODoug3_1_2_16f_FD_122242 | JGI IMG/M metagenome (GOLD analysis project Ga0137418, IMG submission 122242) | Vadose zone soil fungal communities from Angelo Coast Range Reserve, California, USA - CZODoug3_1_2_16fungal (Hybrid Assembly) | ecosystem: Environmental > Terrestrial > Soil > Vadose...
GCCGCCGCGCTGGTCGGCCTGGGCTCGGCGGTGTTCCATCCGGAGTCGGCGCGGATCGCGCGGCTGGCGTCGGGCGGGCGCTACGGCTTCGCGCAATCGGTGTTTCAGCTCGGTGGCAGTTTCGGTACCTCGATGGGCCCGGTGCTGGCGGCATTGATCGTTGTGCCGTTCGGTCAGCCAAGCATCGCCTGGTTTTCCTCGATCGCGTTTGTGGCGATCGTCATTCTGTGGCGGATTGGGCTTTGGTACAGGCCGCAGATCGCGGCCAGGAAGTTCGCACCCGTCGAACCGCATCCGGACGCGCCGGATTCGCGACGCGTCAAGATCGCGCTTGCGGTGCTGGTCGCGCTGCTGTTCTCCAAGCAGCTCTATGTGTCGAGCCTGTCGAGCTATTACATTTTCTATCTGATCGACAAGTTTGCGGTCTCGACGCAGGCAGCCCAGCTTTACCTCTTCATCTTTCTTGCCGCCAACGCGGTCGGGGCCTTCTTCGGCGGGCCGCTGGGTGATCGCTTCGGCCGCAAATACGTGATCTGGTTCTCGATCCTCGGCGCGCTGCCGTTCACGCTGGCGCTGCCTTATGCCGGCTTGTTCGCCAGCGCCGTGCTGACGGTGTTCATCGGTTTCATTATCTCGTCGGCGACTACGTCGATCATCGTGTTCGCGCAGGAATTGATGCCGCATCGTTTCGGAATGATCTCCGGGGCGTTCTTCGGCGTCGCGTTCGGTATCGGCGGGCTCGGCGCCGCGGTGCTCGGCAAGGTCGCCGATCACACTGGCATCGCGTTCGTCTATCAGGTCTGCGCGTTCCTGCCGGCGATCGGGTTGCTCGCGGTGTTCCTGCCGACGCTGCCGAAAACCCCGCGCTGACGCGGGCGCCGCCTTCAATACATTTTTAGCGATTGTGAAGACTTCGAAAATATTCGCAAGCTGCAGCGCGATCGGCAAGATTGAAAATTCCATTCGCGTCGGATCGCGGGTAAGAGATTATCAACCTTAATAATTAGGGTTAAGTGGCGCTTAAGCATTTAATGGCATCGTTCGACGGTGAGTTTTTGATGTGAGGCCTCCGTTGTCTGCCTCACCGGCCAAAAGGACGAAGCCAATGCGTAGCGTTAAGTTTCTCGTTGCCGCCGGAGCGGCAGCACTGTTGTCGTCAGTGGCGTTCGCAGCGGACATGCCCATCATGCAGTCGCCGATGTATGCGCCGGCCCCGGTCGACGATTTCGGCGGATGGTATCTGCGCGGCGATATCGGATTCAGCAATCAGCGGGTCAAGAAGCTGGACTGGTTTTCCTATCCCACGCTGCTGTCGCTGAATCAAAATACGGGCTTTGACACTGCAGGTATCTTTGGGATCGGCGTCGGTTACCAGTTCAACAACTGGTTTCGCGCCGACGTCACCGGCCAGTATCGCGGCAAATCCAATTTCCACGGCAGCGATGTTTTTGTCTTCAACAATGCGGGCGTAGCTACGGCCGGCGTTGACACTTACACCGCCAGCAAGTCTGAATGGCTGGCTCTCGCCAACGCCTATGTGGATCTCGGTACCTGGTGGAGCGTGACGCCGTTCATCGGCGCCGGCGTCGGCTTTTCGCGCAACACCATCTCCAGTTATGTCGATACAAATACGCCGGCCTTGGGTGTCGCTACCGCACCTACAGCCTCAAAGTGGAATTTCGCATGGGCTCTGCATACCGGTCTGGCTTACAGGGTCAACCCGGGCTTTACGGTGGAGCTCGGTTACAGCTACGTGAATCTTGGCGATGCAACGACTGGCGTCGTCTCCGATTTCACGGGGTTCGCGAACAACCACACGATGGGATTTAAGGACATCACCTCGCACGACCTGACGCTCGGCGTGCGCTGGAATCTCGACAGCCCCGCGATGTATCCGCCGCCGCCGCCCGTGGTGCACAAGGGCTGATCGAGTCTTTCAATTCTTAACGATTGCAAACGGCGCGGATCTTCCCGCGCCGTTTTGTTTTGAAAGCGATCGTCGGTTTTCGCAAAAAGATCATGCCGGTCAGAGCGCTGCGACAACGATTGATTAAGGTTAACAGGCGATGATCAGCGCCAAGTTCAGAGCGTTCGATGGGGGTGTTGCGATGCGTGGATTGGTACTGGCAGCGGTGGTGTTCGGAGCGGTGTCCGGCGCGCAGGCGGCGGATATGCCCGATTTCCTTCGCGGCTCGCTACCCGCCGGGCCTGCACCGACGGTCAATTGGCAGGGATTTTATATCGGCGCACAGGCCGGTTACGGATCGTCCGACGAAAATTTCAATGGCTCGAACACGAACATGCTTGCCGCCTTGATCTCCAATAACGTCATCCAGGAGATGGGGGTTTCACAATGGAATCTCGGTCTTGGCAAAAACTCGGCACGCGCACCCGGCTACGGCGCCTTCGCTGGATATAACTGGCAATCGGATGACGTTGTCTTCGGCCTCGAAACGTCCTATCTGCACGGCTCGTTCGGGGGGAAGTCCAGCGCCTTCAAGGCACTCAGAAGCGGCAGCGTGTTATCGGACAACTTCTTTCACGATGTTTCGGTTACGTCCTCGGCTGCGATCACGATTTCGGATATGGCGACGTTTCGTGCACGTGCGGCCTACGCGTATGGCTGTTTTCTGCCCTACGTCTTCGGCGGGTTTGCGCTCGGCAATGCCGACATCACGCGCTCTGTACGGGTCACGGACGGCGTGAGCCTCGCAGCGCTTGGGCCGTTCACCCCGCTACAACCATTGTCCAGCGACGACGCCGTGCACAACCACCTGATCTATGGCTATACGGGGGGCCTGGGCGTCGACATCAATCTGGTCGGCGGCCTGTTCTTGCGCGCGGAGTGGGAATATATCCGCTTCACGGCCGCGGTTGACACCAACATCAACACGGTGCGCGCGGGCCTCGGCTACAAATTCTGATCGAATGCGCGTTGCGGAACCTGGCGCGGCGCCTCGATGCTGTTGACAGAATTGGTCGGGGCTGCTGGTCTGTCGTTCTCCTGAGGACAGTGGCCGCTTATGAAAATCTACGGCGATACCAATTCGGGCAATTGCCTGAAAGTGAAATGGGTCTGCGACCGGCTCGCGCTGCCCTACACATGGGTCGGCGTCGACACGCTCAAGCGCGAGACCCGCACGACGCAGTTTCTCAAACTCAACAGTGCGGGGCAGGTGCCGGCCGTCGAGTTCGACGACGGCCGCACGCTGGCGCAATCCAACGCCATCATCCGCTACCTCGCCCGCGGCAGCGATCTGATCCCCGCGGATGCCTTTGCCGCCGCCAAAATGGACGAATGGCTGTTCTGGGAGCAGTACAGCCACGAGCCCTATGTCGCGGTGTGCCGCTTCCAGATGGTCTATCTCGGCAAGCCAGCCTCGGACCTCGATCCGGATAAAATCAAGCGCGGCTATGCGGCGCTGGCGCGGATGGAGCATCAACTCGCCGCGACCCGGTTCCTGGTCGGCGACGCCATCTCTCTCGCCGACGTTTCGCTGCTGGCCTATACAAGGCTCGCGCATGAAGGTGGCTTTCACCTCGACGGCTATGCCGCCGTGCGGCGCTGGATCGGCGAGGCCGAACAGTCGCTCGGCCTGCCGCCGGCGCGTTGAGATCTGCTGGAACGACCATGGCCGCGATTTTCTCGATCACCATCCGCCGCGCCCGTCGCGACGACGTCGGCGTCATCGTGGCGATGCTGGCGGACGATCCGCTCGGCAGCGCGCGCGAACGGCTTGAAGACCCGCTGCCCGCGTCGTATTTCCGGGCGTTCGAGGTGCTCGAACACGCCTCCCATATCCAGCTCGTGGTCGCGGAAGATGAAGACGGCGCCGTCATCGGCTGCCTGCAGCTCTGCATCCTGCCCGGACTGAGCTCGCAGGGCGCCTCGCGCGGACTGATCGAGGATGTTCGCGTCGCCACGCATTGCCGCAGCCGCGGCGTCGGAGAAAAAATCGTGCAATGGGCCGTCGCCGAAGCGCGCGCCAAGGGTTGCGCGCTGGTCGAGCTGTTGACGCATAACACCCGCGCCGATGCGCAGCGGTTCTACGCGCGGCTGGGATTTCAGCCGAGCCACGTCGGGATGACGTTACGATTTTGATACAGCCCCGCCCGTGATTCCGGCGGCGCTTGCGATCGTTGAAAAACACGGTTTGCCATTCGTTCCGGTTAACCGGCGGTAAACTACTTGGGCCTTCGCGATTTTCTTCCGCGCGCGAACCATGGCATCCTGATGCTGCAGTGCGGCTCGGGGGCCGTCGGGGATCGCACATGAAGAATTATACGATCGTTCGGATCGGCAACGAGTACGTTGTGCGGGCGAACGAAAAAAGCATCTTGAAAATTGCAAGCCGGCGCAGGGCCGAGAGAACCGTCACGGATGCGGCGGAGCTGTTGGATTCGCAAGCGTCCCCGCCATTGTCGCCGCAAGCGCCCGCCGAGCCATCAATCACGCGTGATCCTTCCGAAATCGCCGATGATCCCAGGATCATACCCGATCCTTCCGAAGTTCCTTGACGATTGAGGGCGATTCCCCTAAGCACCGCGGCGGGACACCTCCCCCCAACGGGAGGCTCACTATCTGGAAGGATAGATCATGACTGCAGCGAAGCCCGCTTCGCGGCCCAATGTGCCGCATTTTTCGTCCGGCCCCTGTGCCAAGCGCCCCGGCTGGAACGCCCAAAATCTCAAAGACGCAGCCCTCGGCCGCTCGCATCGCGCGAAAGTCGGCAAGGCAAAACTCAAGCTTGCGATCGAGCTGACGCGCGAAGTGCTCGAAGTGCCGGCCGGTTACAAGATCGGCATCGTGCCGGCGTCCGATACCGGCGCGGTCGAAATGGCGCTGTGGTCGCTGCTTGGCGCGCGGCCGGTGACCACGATCGCCTGGGAATCCTTCGGCGAAGGCTGGGTCAGCGATATCGTCAAGGAATTGAAGCTCAAGGATGTGACCAGGCTGCATGCCGGCTATGGCGAAATCCCCGATCTGAGCAAGGCCGTTCCTGCCTCCGACATCGTGTTCACCTGGAACGGCACCACTTCGGGCGTGCGCGTCCCCAATGCCGACTGGATCAGCGCGAGCCGCGAAGGCCTCACCATCTGTGACGCCACCTCGGCGGCGTTCGCGCAGAAGCTCGATTGGGCCAAGCTCGATGTGGTGACGTTCTCCTGGCAGAAGGCGCTCGGCGGTGAAGCCGCGCACGGCATGCTGGTGCTCTCACCGCGCGCGGTGGCGCGGCTCGAGAGCTACAAGCCGGCGTGGCCGCTGCCGAAGATCTTCCGCATGACCAAGGGCGGCAAGCTCAACGAAGGCATCTTCGAGGGCGAAACCATCAACACGCCGTCGATGCTGTGCGTCGAGGACTATCTCGATGCGCTGAACTGGGGAAAATCGATTGGCGGCCTCAAGGGTCTGATGGCGCGCGCCGACGCCAACACCAAGGTGCTCGCCGACTGGAAGGCGAAAACGCCGTGGATCGATTTCCTGGCGAAGGATCCGGCCATTCGTTCCAATACCTCGGTGTGCATGAAAGTGGTCGATCCCGCGATCACGTCGCTGACACCGGACGCGCAGTCCGACTTTGCCAAGAAGCTCGTTGCCTTGGTGGAGAAGGAAGGCGCCGGCTACGATTTCGCGCACTATCGCGATGCGCCGGCCGGCCTGCGCATCTGGTGCGGCGCCACCGTGGAAGCCAACGACGTCGCGCTGCTGACGCAGTGGATCGACTGGGCGTTCGCGGAGATGAAGTCGTCACTCGCGAAGGCGGCGTAAGTTCGTTCATCCCATCATCGTCATGGCCGGGCTCGACCCGGCCACCATCGAAAAAAGATGTACCCGAGGGTTTCTAGCGCGAATACGCGCTTCGCGCTTTGGCCCGCGGGTGACGATATCAAATGCATCGTCCATCAACGGATCAGACCAATGTCCAAACCCAAAGTTCTCATTTCCGACGCGCTGTCGCCCGCCGCCGTGCAGATCTTCAAGGATCGCGGCATCGATGTCGATTTCCAGCCCAATCTCGGCAAGGACAAGGACAAGCTTGCCGAGATCATCGGCAATTACGACGGCCTCGCGATCCGCTCCGCCACCAAGGCGACCGCGAAAATCATCGAGAAGGCGACGCGGCTGAAAGTGATCGGCCGTGCCGGCATCGGCGTCGATAATGTCGAGATTCCCGCCGCCACGGCCAAGGGGATCATCGTGATGAACACCCCGTTCGGCAATTCGATCACCACAGCCGAACACGCCATCACCTTGATGCTGGCGCTGGCGCGGGAAATTCCGCAGGCCGACGCCTCCACCCACGCCGGCAAGTGGGAGAAGAACCGCTTCATGGGGGTCGAGATCACCGCCAAGACGCTGGGCGTGATCGGTTGCGGCAACATCGGTTCGATCGTCGCCGATCGCGCGCTGGGCTTGCGCATGAAAGTGATCGCGTTCGATCCGTTCCTGTCGCCGGAGCGCGCCAGGGACATCGGCGTCGAGAAAGTCGAACTCGACGATCTGCTCAAGCGCGCCGACTTCATTACGCTGCATACGCCGCTGACCGAGAAGACCAGGAACATCATCGACGCGTCGGCGCTGGCAAAGATGAAGAAGGGCGTGCGCATCATCAATTGCGCGCGCGGCGGTCTGGTCGACGAGCAGGCGCTGGTCGATGCGTTGAATTCCAAGCATGTCGCCGGTGCCGCGTTCGACGTATTCGTCGAGGAGCCGGCCACGTCAAACGTGCTGTTCGGCCATCCCAACGTGATCTGCACGCCGCATCTTGGCGCGGCCACCACCGAGGCGCAGGAGAATGTCGCGCTTCAGGTTGCGGAACAGATGTCGGACTATCTCCTAAGCGGCGCGATTTCCAACGCGGTGAATTTCCCGTCGATCACGGCGGAAGAGGCGCCGAAGCTGAAGCCGTTCATCGAGCTTGCCGAGAAGCTCGGCTCGTTCGCAGGCCAACTCACCGAGAGCGGCATCCTGAAGGTGCAGATCACCTATGAGGGCCACGTCGCCGAAATGAAAATCAAGGCGCTGACCTCGGCGGCGCTGTCCGGCCTGCTGCGGCCGATGCTGGGCGACGTCAACGTCGTCTCGGCGCCGGTGGTCGCCAAGGAGCGCGGCATGGTGGTCGACGAGATCGTGCGCGCGGCGCAGAGCGACTATGAGAGCCTGATCACCGTGACGGTGATGACGGAGCGGCAGGAGCGTTCGGTCTCCGGCACCGTCTATCACGACGGCAAGCCGCGGCTGGTCGACATCAAGGGTATCCGCGTCGACGCCGAGTTCGCAAAATCGATGATCTACGTCACCAACGAGGACAAGCCGGGTTTCATCGGCCACTTCGCGAGCCTGCTCGGCGATGCCAGGATCAACATCGCGACCTTCCATCTCGGCCGCAACAAGCCGGGCGGCGATGCCATCGCGCTGGTCGAAGTTGACGGTCCGGTGCCGGCGGCGTTGCTCGCCAAGTTGCAGACGCTGCCGCAGGTGAAGCAGGCCAAGGCTTTGGTATTTTAAGGCGCTGGTGTTTCGATTTCTTCCCTTCTCCCCTTGTGGGAGAGGGTGGCTTCGCCAACGGGCCGGCGCGAAGCGCCGCCCGATGATAAACTCCGCGAAGACGGGTGAGGGGTTTCGGCCTATCGTGAGGGCGTAACCCCTCACCCGGATCGCATCTGTCGATGCGATCCGACCTCTCCCACAAGGGGAGAGGTTAAGTGCCAGCTGCGGCCCCGCCCCGAGCCCCGCCTCACGGAAACCTCAATCGAACCGATTCCCTTGTCGTGACGTCTCATCACTGGGGGCGATAGGATTTTCCATGCGTCTGGTCCTGCCGGATGATCTCCGGCTGTGCCGGCGACGCGTGGATATTTGCGGGAGAGAAATCATGCCTATTGTTGCGAACCGCCTTGTCATGACAAGCCTCATCGTTTTTACGACACTTGCCGCGATGCAGGCCAAGGCGGCCAACGTGGAGGCGACATCGGCGGTCGATGCCGTCACCGTCTATCCCGATGGCGCCAGCGTCACGCGCGCCATCACGGTCGACCTTCCCGGCGGGGATAATACCCTGGTGATCAAGGATTTCCCGCTCACGCTCGATCCATCCTCGCTGCGGGTGGAGGGCGAGGCGGGTGCCAAGCTTACCATCGGGGCGATCGATACCAGGCCGCCTCGCGCAGCACCTCCGGTCAATCTATCCGAACTCGACCAGCGCATCGAGGCGCTGAAGGACGAGCGCGCCAACCTGCAAGGCGCGATTACGGCTGCCACCGCGCGTCGCAAATTCGCCGAGCGTTTTGCCGAAACCTCCCCTGCGGGAATTGGTGAGAAGGGTGAGGCCCGTCCGATCGCCGATTGGCGCGCGGCCTTTGCCGCGGTTGCCGAGGAAGTAGCTTCCGCGGACGCGGCTATTCGCGACGCGGAACGCAAGCAACGCGACATCGATCGCGAGATCGCCCGGCTGGAATCCGATCGCGCGATCAAGCCGCCAAGCAAGCTCGAGGTGAGGATCGATCTTGCGGCTGCCGCCGCGACCAAGGCGACGCTGCGGGTGACCTATGCGGTGCGTGCCGCGCGCTGGACGCCGCTCTATGACGCCCGTCTCGACACCGGCGCGAAGGACCGCAAGCCCGCGCTCGAACTGGTGCGCCGCGCCGAAATCACCCAAACCACGGGAGAGGACTGGCCGAATATTGCGCTCAGCGTTTCGACCGTGCGCAGCGCGCGCGGCGGCAGGGCGCCGGAGCTGAATTCGCTGATCGTGCAGTATCCGCCTCCGCCGCGGCCGGCGGCGCCCGCGGGCGCTGTGATGGATAATGTGAGGCCGCCTGCCCAATCACGCGCGATGTCCAAGGCGCTCGATCAACCTGCGGAACGAGAAAAGGCCGACGAGCAACAGGCCGCGGCGGAAGTCGGCGGTTTCCAGGTGGTGTTCAGGATTCCCGGCCGTGTCAGCGTTGGCGCAAGCGAGGGCGCCAAGAGCCTGCGCGTCTCCACCGCGAGCATTGCGCCCGATCTTGCCGTACGGTCGGTTCCGGTGATCGATCCGACCGCGTTTCTCGAAGCGAGCTTCACACAAAACGAGGACGCCCCGTTGTTGCCGGGCCGGGTCGCGATCTATCGTGATGGCGTGTTCATCGGTCGCAGTCACATGGCTGCCGCCGGCAAGGACGAAACGGTGCGGCTCGGTTTCGGCGCCGATGACAAGGTCAAGGTCGAACGCTCCGTCGTCAAACGCAACGAAGGATCGGCCGGCCTGATCCTGACGACATCGAAGACCGACGAACGCTCGTTCAAGACCGTTATTCGCAATGGCCATGATTTCCCGATCAGGATCGCGATCGAGGATCAATTGCCCGTCAGCGAGAATGAGGACATCCAGGTCGAAATGCTGCCATCGACGACGCCGCCGGCCGCGACCAATTTGCGCGACCGGCGCGGCGTGCTGGAATGGGCTTTCGAGGCCAAGGCCGGCGAGGTCAGGGATATTGCCTTCGCATGGCGAGTACGCTGGCCCAAGGACAAGGGCGTCGTCATGATGCCGGCCGGATAATGCGACCCAAGCAAGCGGCGGCCGGCGAATTGGCCTAACGAGACATGAAAAATCCCTCCCGAAAGGGGAGGGATCTTCCTGTGGTCGCCGATGGCCGGCCGGTTGTGTTCCGGCTGCTTACTTCGCCTTCAGAAAATCTTCGACCTCGAGCAGAACGAATTCGTTGTCGTCGGCCTTGTTGGGATCGCGGCTGGAGGAGAACGGCAGGTTGTTGTCGTTGCCGACGATGATATGCGTCTCATCGACACGGTCGACGTTTTCGATGGTGAAGAACGGGAAGGTCAGCACGCCCTCGTTGAGCGGCTTGCGCGCCTTGTTGTCGGGATCCTTGATCTTCATCAGGTCGATATAGGCGATCTTGCGCACCGGTTTTCCGGCGTTGGCGTCGTTGAGCTCGACTTTGTAAACGCGTTTGAACTTGGCGAGATCCGAAAAGCAGTTTTCACCGCGCTGACCTTGCGGGCAGGCCTTGTCCGCGGTGCCTTCGCCGTTGTCGCGTTCGATAATCAGGCCGCTCGCGGCATCGATCATGTTGAAGTCGCCGATGGCGTTGCCGTTCTGCTCGAACACATATTGCCAGTAGCGGCCGGTGAACTTTTCCGCCGCGACGTCGAATTCGAGAATCCGCGAGGCTTCCTTGCCGTCGACCTTTTCCCAATCTTTCTTCTCGGCATCCCACAGCGGGCCTTCGAGCAGGCCGTACAGGAATTTGCCATCCTTGGACGAAGCGAAGCCTTCATAGCCCTTGGAGCGGCGCAGATTGACGGTGGTGTAGCTCAAGCCCGGCGCGCCCGGCGACTGCACCGACCAGTGGTCCGGCGAGCGCACCGGCTTGCCGTCAGCCACGGTCTCGAACACCGCCAGTACCTTGCCGTTGCGGTCGGCCTTCAGGATGTAGGGGCCGAACTCGTCGCCGATCCAGAAAGTGTCGCCGATGATCTGAAAGCCTTCGGTGTCGAAGTCTGCGCCGGTGAGATAGCGGCTGGCCGTGTCCTCGTGGACGATGCGGAACGGCACCTTCTTGTCGGAATCGTGCAGGAACACGGTTTCCTGGCGCTCGACCTTGCCGGTCGCCCAGTCGATCTTGTGGCGGTTCAGATACAGCATCGAATCGGGCGAGTTGGTGCGCGAGCCCATGCCGTTATCGGTGATCACCCAGAACGATCCGTCGGGCATGACCTTGATGCCGGAATGGCCCTGCAGCGGCTGGCCCTTGAACGGCAGCGATACGCCGGTTGGCCGGTCATTGGATTTGCCCATCACGCTGCCGATGGCATCGACGCGGCGGCCGGTGGTATATTTGCCCGAGGTCTTCAGATCGTCGGGCGCGTCGGCGGGTGCATCGATAAAGGATTGCGCGGGAAGCACCGCATGTCCGGCCAGCTTGGCGGGAAATTCGCCTTCGCCTTGCGCGAACGCTGCGGTTGAAGCTAGGAATAACGACGCGACGGAACAGAGCAGGGAAATCCGCATGATGAGTCTCCTGTAAGTGGCCAGGCGGCTGTTCTGCGGAGCGCGCGTTACAGCGCGCTGACGGTTTTGTGAAGTGCTGACGATGCCGGCGCACGAACGTGCGGCCTTACGCCGCCGTCAGCCGCCGTCCACACGTTGTGGGCTTGCGTGATCGGGCTCACATAACCGATTGAGCCATTGGTTTAGTTTCCCGTCATCAAGCACGGGAGATCCACATGCGTAAACTTATCCTGATATCCGTTCTGGCTCTGGCATCCGTGACAGCTCAAGCTGGCCAGAACAGGGGCCTCCTCGCGTCCGGTGAAGAACCGAACGAGAGAATTGAATCGGTTAACCCCCGGGAGCAGAAGCCGATCGCCAAGCCGGAGGCCGCCAAGCCTGTCAAGGCGATTTCCACGCCCGTGAGACAGGCTTCCAGTCCTCCGATACAGACCTCAAAGCCGGTGAGACAGGCCTCCAGGCCTTCGGCACAGGTCTCACAGCTCGTGAGACAGGCTTCCAGGCCTGCGAACGGGATCCCTGCAAGGGGATATGAGAATGAAGAGGCGGAGGCGCGACGCATCGCCGCGAACTACGGCGTCTCCTGGTAATGCGCAAATATCGCCAGCGCGCGTAATTCGAAAACAGCCGTTCAGTCCGAGAGCAGCCGTTCTGTCGCTAGAGCGGGATGACTTTTCTTCGAATCGTCATCCCGCTCTATCTTTTTGTTTGAGCATGATCTTTTCGGAAAACCGGTACCCACTTTTCCGGATCATGCTCTAGCGGCCGCATCGTTTGCGGCAGCAGGAACGGAATTCCGTTGTCGGTATATTGAATGGTGGCCTCGACCCCGAATATTCGTTCGACGATTTCCGGTGTCACCGTTTCGCGGGGACCGCCATCGATGGCCAGCCGACCGTGGTGAAGCAGGATGATCCTGTCGGCGAAGCGCATCGCAAGATTGAGATCGTGAAGAACCGCGACGACCGCCGTGCCGTTTGCCGCGCGTTGCTTGGCCGTCTCCACCAGATCGATCTGATGGCGCATGTCCAGGCTGGATGTCGGTTCATCCAGCAACAACAGGCCGGGGCCATGAAGGGCCTCGCCGCATGCGAGTTGAACCAGGACCCGGGCGAAATGCGCGCGCTGCTGCTCGCCGCCGGAAAGCGTCGGCAATTGCCGCTGGCGAAAGCCGTTCAATCCAACCTCGTGCAACGCCGCATCGACAAATCGCTGGGCCGCCGCGCGGCCGCTATCGCCGGCGCCCATGTGAACGATCTCCTCGACCGTAAACGGGAAGGTGACATTGACATGCTGCGACAGCATCGCGCGATGCAAGGCGAGCTGGCGCGCAGGATAGGAGTGAAGCTCTCGCAGCTTGAGCCTGACCTCGCCGCGGGTGGCGCGGAGGTCGCCGGACAGTAACCGCAACAGCGTCGATTTGCCGGCGCCGTTCGGTCCGACAATGGCGACAGTCTCGCCGCCGTCGATACGCAAGTCGATCGCATCGACCAGCGTCGCGCCGCTGATTGCCATCGAGACCGATCGTGCCTCGATAACGGCCGTCATAGTCCGGCCAGCCCGCGTTGCCGCAGCAGCATGGCCAGAAAGAACGGCGCGCCGACCGCTGCGGTCAGGATGCCGATCGGCATCTCGGCGGGCGCGACGATGGTCCGCGCCAGCGTGTCCGCGCCGACCAGCAGGATTGCGCCGAGAAGGGCCGAAGCCGGCAGCAGCAGCCGGTGCGCGGGCCCGATCACCAGCCGCAGCAGATGCGGAACCACGATACCGACAAATCCGACGACGCCGCAGATCGAGACCGCAACACCCGTCATGGCCGAAACCAGGACGATCGAGATGCGCTTCAGCCGTTCGACGTCAACCCCGCTGTGAAAGGCCTCTGCCTCGCCGAGCACCAGCACATCGAGGCCGCGTGCGATCCACAGACACGCAGCCAGGCCAACCGCCAGCACCGGCGCGATGGTTGCCGTCTTGGCCCAGGTCGCGCCGCTCAACGATCCCAGAAGCCAGAACGTGATATCCCGCAACTGCCGATCGTCGGCCATGAACACCAGAAGCCCGATGCCGGCATTGGCGATGGCTGCGATCGCAAGACCCGCCAGCAGGAAGATGGCGATGGAGGTGCGGCCGGCGCGGCTTGCGATTCCGTAGAGGATGACGGTCGTCGCCAGCGAGCCCACGAATGCCGAAAGCGGCAACAATTCATTCTGCATGAAGCGAAGACTCTCGCCGAGTTGACTGTCGGTGACGACAATCGCGGCGGCGGCCGCGAATGCGCCGCCGCTGGAAACGCCGACCAGGGCCGGGTCGGCGAGCGGGTTTCGAAACAGGCCCTG
>Ga0137418_10004122_pt1 | contig 13352 bp, 9 predicted proteins | sample CZODoug3_1_2_16f_FD_122242 | JGI IMG/M metagenome (GOLD analysis project Ga0137418, IMG submission 122242) | Vadose zone soil fungal communities from Angelo Coast Range Reserve, California, USA - CZODoug3_1_2_16fungal (Hybrid Assembly) | ecosystem: Environmental > Terrestrial > Soil > Vadose...
GATGACCTTTCGCCAAGTCGGCAGCGTGGGCGGCGATCTTGTAAGCGATGACGCCGTCTTTCACGTCTTTCTTGTTGGGCAGGCCGAGGTGTTCTTTCGGTGTGACGTAACAAAGCATCGCGGTACCGTACCAGCCAATCATCGCCGCGCCAATTGCGGAAGTAATATGATCGTAGCCGGGCGCGATGTCGGTTGTGAGTGGGCCGAGCGTGTAAAACGGCGCTTCACCGCAAGTCTCAAGCTGCTTGTCGACATTTTCTTTAATTAGATGCATGGGGACATGGCCGGGGCCTTCGATCATTACCTGGCAGTCGTACTCCCAGGCGATCTTAGTTAATTCACCGAGCGTTTCGAGCTCGGCAAACTGGGCCTCATCATTCGCATCGGCAATTGAGCCGGGCCGCAGACCGTCGCCAAGCGAAAATGAAACGTCGTAAGCGGCCATGATTTCGCAGATGTCGCGGAAGCGCGTGTAAAGAAAACTCTCCTCATGATGCGCGAGACACCACTTGGCCATGATCGAACCGCCTCTGCTCACGATTCCGGTTGTACGCTTTGCGGTCATCGGAATGTAAGGCAGTCTTACGCCAGCGTGTATGGTGAAGTAATCAACGCCCTGCTCGGCCTGTTCGATCAACGTGTCGCGAAAGATTTCCCAGGTCAGGTCTTCAGCTTTGCCGCCCACTTTTTCCAACGCCTGATAGATTGGCACCGTGCCGATGGGCACTGGCGAGTTGCGAATGATCCACTCGCGCGTGGCGTGGATGTTTTTGCCGGTCGAAAGATCCATCACCGTGTCGGAACCACACTTTATGGACCAGCGCATCTTTTCAACTTCGTCGTCAATGGAAGACAAGACGGCTGAGTTGCCGATGTTCGCGTTGATCTTCACCAGGAAGTTGCGGCCGATGATCATCGGCTCGGATTCGGGGTGGTTAACATTCGCGGGAATAATGGCGCGGCCGCGCGCGACTTCGTCGCGCACGAATTCGGGGGTGACGTACTCGGGAATCGCAGCGCCAAAGGATTGGCCGCGGTGTTGATGGTTGAGTGAATCTCGGCCGTAGCACAGACTTAAGTCTATGCCACTTTCGCGGCCGAGGTTTTCGCGGATGGCGATGAATTCCATCTCGGGCGTGATGACGCCCTGACGGGCGTAATGCATCTGCGTTACACAGGAACCTTTTTTCGCGCGCAGCGGCGTGCGGCTGAGCGCCGGAAAATCCTCGAGGCGGCCTTTCTCTTTTTGGCGCGCCTGGTTGGCAGCGTCGAACGTCAAATAACCATCATCGATCGGTTGCAGTGATCGGCCTTCGTATTCTTCGACATCACCACGGCCCACGATCCAATCGCGGCGCAAGTTAGCCAGACCTTCACGTACGTCAGTCCGAATCGCAGGATCGCCGTATGGTCCGCTGGTGTCGTAAACACGCACGGGTGGATTCGCTTCGAGCGTGCCATCGAAATTTCGCGTCGCGTTTTGACCTATTTCACGAAAAGGCACGCGCACGCCGGGTTGTTTGCCTTCGATATAAATGCGGCACGAATTTGGCAATGGCTTTTCGTTGGTAAGGGAAGGTGTTTCATTCTCTGCTGTGATTGCGGCACTCATAAGCTTCTCCATTTTGGACTGCAGTGGCTTGACACCGCTTTTCTTGTTCGCGTGCGTCCAGCGCAGGCAAAAGCGGCGTCAAGCCGCCGCACTCCAAACTAAAAAACCGTTCCACCTAGTCACAAAGGATGGAACGGTTACAGATCCGAACTCAACTTGCGCGCCCGGATCGTTGTTTCTCCCTTCGACGGTGTTAACCGTATCAGGTTCAAGGGGTCTCCGAACATTGCCGATTTGTGATTGCCAATTGCCGATTTAATTCGTCAACTATCGAATCGGCAATCGGAAATTGGCAATCGCCAATGCCCAGACTCTCAGCCCCGATCTTTTGCAAGACCGGGGCTCCCCCGAAAGCTCTCTGAATTTTCAAATCCGAAGTTGCGATTCTAAGTCTGTTTGCGAGCGCGTGCAACGGCGCGGCTGCCATGTCACAATCACCTTTCCGCTTTCAAGACTAAATGCTCGACATTAACCAAACCTGAAAGGAAAACAACATGGCAGCAGAAATTGGCAAGCGATTTCCGGATTTTATTTTACAGAACCAGGACGGCAGGACTATCACACTCGATGATTACGCAGGCAGGTGGCTGGTACTTTATGTTTATCCCAAGGACGACACGCCAGGCTGCACGATACAGGGAAAATCATTTACCGCTTCGAAGCAGGAGTTTGATGAGGCTGGCATCGCGGTGGCGGGTGTCAGTGCTGACGATGTGGCTTCACACAAAGACTTCTGCAATAAGTTTGCTTTCACCATCGATCTGCTTGCTGACCCAAATCATGAACTTCTTGAGGCGGCGGGCGTCGGCCAAAGCGACTACAAGGGTACGATGTACTGGGACCGGACTTCTTTCGTCATCGATCCGAAAGGCACGCTGCGAAAAATCTATCTCAAGGTGAATCCGGAAGGACACGAGCGCGTGCTGTTGGATGATATTAAAGCGATGCAGGAGACGGGACGGTCGGCCGCTCAACCCTGAAGCGGGACAACACCGAATTACTTAGCCGCCGATAAAACTCATCGAGCGCGAGGGCGCGACGAATTGTGGATCGTTGATGTAGTGGCGCGGCTCTTTCTTCAGGACCACGCTTTCAATGAAGTCAATAATTTCAGCGCGCGTTGCGCCGGTTCGGACCACATCGCGCAGTGAATGTTCTACGGTTGAAAACAGGCAGGTACGAATCTGCCCGTCGGCGGTAAGCCGAATGCGCGAGCAGGCGCCGCAAAAAGGTTCGGTTACCGGAGCGATGATGCCGATTTCGCCGGAAGCGCCGTCAGCAAAACGATAACGCGACGAAGTTTCCGAGCCGCGGAAGACATCGAGGGGCATAAGCGGGAAACGCTCGTTGATGCGTTCGTAAATCTCTCGGCCCGAAACCACGTCTTCGCGCGACCAGTCGTGTCCCGAATCTAGCGGCATGAATTCGATAAAGCGCATTTTGACGTCGTGTTCGCGCGCGAAAGCGGCAAAGTCTGCGACTTCGCCTTCATTGTGACCGCGCACGATCACAGCGTTAATTTTGATTGGTTGTAGTCCGGCGGATTTTGCCGCTTCGATCCCCGCCAGCACGCGATCCAGCACATCCACGCCCGTCATTTGTTTGAAGGTGTCGCGCTTTAGACTGTCAAGACTGATTGTTATTCGATCGAGGCCCGCATCCTTCAACGCCTGCGCGCGGTCTGGCAGGAAGTAACCATTGGTGGTGAGGGCGAGATCTTGAAGCCCTTTCGACTTCAACACCGCAAGCTTTTCAATAATCGTCTCGATGTCGCGGCGCATCATCGGCTCGCCACCAGTCAACCTGATCTTCTCAATCCCCAGGTCAACGAAAATGTCGCAGACGTACTCAATCTCTTCATAAGACAGCATCTGCTCTTTGGGTGCAATTGGTGGCTCGCCGTGCGGCAGGCAATAAAAACAGCGAAAATTACAGCGGTCGGTTAAGGACACACGCAGGTCGCGTATCGCTCGGCCATAGGAATCCTTGAGACTGGTCGTCATTCGTTCAGTGAATCAATATACTCTGAGAGCAATCTCAATCCAAGGCGTGCCGCCGCAAAGCCACAACCCGCTGCCTAGTTGTAAATGTTACTGGATCTGCCTTCTGCCACTCCAGAGCCAGGTCGCGGCAGACGACTATTTCCGTTAACCGAAGGGCCTTGACTTCAAGACTTGAACGGCACTATTGTTTGCCCCAAAGGTTAGGCAAACCGCGAATAAAGATTTTAGGCGGCGTCCAATTGATACTCAGCGTTCGATGACTCAGCTCGGCCGTTCCCAGGCATAATAACCGCCGGACGATCGAGCCGGACTAGTCAGTTAGTTATTTAGTCGCTCACGTTTAGTAACATCCGTTTTCCTCGTTTTCTCGAACGGCTTCGAGTAGTAACACGTTCCGACTGCCTTTATCAAACTCATCCTGGTTGTCCGCTACTCAAAGTGTTGGGACACAAACAACGGGCAGAACAATGAACACTCCGCGCGTAGTAATCGAAAAATTAGTGCTCGCTTTTTCCATAGCGATCGCGGCTGCGGTAGGGCTTGCGCCCGCCATCTATTACGTCGCCCCGCACAACTATTATTTTGGGCCCAATAGGTTGCTCTTTTATTCTGCTGCCCAAGGAGCGTTTGTAGCCGCATTTTATTTTTTCGCTGCAGAATCCGAAGCGCCACTGGCCCAAGGGCCCAGCGCACTGGAGTACCTGCTTCGCGCGCTGGCTGCCGTTTCGTTCTGGGGATTCTTAGGAGTAATTTGGCTTATTGTGTATGGAGCCGTGTATTGGCTGGTAAGACTCATCGGTTTGGTGAGCGTCTGGCTTAAGGGGCCGTCACTTAATGCCACTAGAGTCGCATTCTATGCGAGTTTTGTTTTCGCCTCGCTCTTCGCTATTGGGATCGCGCTGGCAATCGCGCAGAACATTACCAACAGACTCTATTCGATGAAAGTCTCGTCACGCATTGCCTCATATAACGATGTCTTGAGAGGACAGAGCAGAACCTGGATATATTCGGGGCTGAGTGTCGGCTCGCTGATAGCAATGTGGCTTATCATCCAGCAGAACCCCTCCTGGGGGTTTTGGGGACATTTCTTCCTGCAGCTTATTCCTTACGTGTCCTGTGCCTGGCTGCTGGGCTTGGGTTCGCGCGTGCGCAAAGACTCCGACATCGTCAATGCGATTGGCAGTTTACTCAGAGCGACGGGTTACGAAGTTCTCTTTTCTCCGCGCAGCAAGGACCCGACCTTTCAAACTCTTGTCTCCGGATTGGACATCATTGCCACAAAAGAAAAAACCGCACTTATCATTCAGGTAAAAACTCAAAGCAGTTCCCTTGCGCCAGTGGATTGGACGGCCGGCTCAAGCTTGCGTATGAAGGCCAAGGCTCTGGAACAACCGGCGTTGCTCGAAAAGTTGGAAATACCAACGCTGACCGATAAAGAAATCATAACACCTTTGCTAGTGCTGTGCGGCAGGGAGCAGGATTCAACCCTGGCAGAGTTTTCGGCAAAGGAATCGCTTCCAGTCGTGTTAGTCAACATGGAGCTGATAGAAAAAATCCTGGTGACCGAGGATCCTGACGAATTACGAGCTTTGGCGGAAAAATATTTTCAGAATATTGCGGCTTGTGGTGATGAGACGGCCTCTAACCCTCAGAACAGTCAAGGCCTTGTCAAGGAGGGCCAATGGGCATATTAGACGCCACCACAAACGTGGCCCAAGGATTGGCGCAATTTGCCGTACGCGCCAGCGAGGTTCTGCCGAATGCCGCTCCCAACGCTCCTCTGGAAATTGATCCCGGTGCGAGGGCCCGAGCGATCTCCGAGAAGTTAGAGAATTTTTGCGTCCCCAAAATGCTGAATGATTTGTTAACGCCGGCGTTGGCGGAACTAGATTTTGAGATTAAAATTGTTCAATTGAAGGGCCTCCCAGGGACGCCGCCAGGGTCCCATAACGTGATTCAAAATCGAGCGGGACACCGTTCGCTGCTCCACTTTCCCAAAGAAGTGCTGGAGGATGAGTTGGTTTGGCAGAGTGTCGGCAACGTTTTTCAGAGATTGGGCTTGCGCGATCAGGAAATGTTGATCTTGTCGGAGGGTTTACCAGCGACCCACCCATTTTTCGTTGGAGTCGGTCAGCAATTGTGGTTGACCACTTTTAGAGTCACGGCAACCTTTCTGCCCTGGTCTTATTTGGTGCCGCCCAAGCCGCTGGCGGCGAGCGATTTGCTTACTGTGCTTCCGGCGCTTTTGAAACTCGAGGATCTGATAACCCAAGCGCGAAACCTACCTCCAATTAATAAGCCCACACTTGAGATAACCATGGCCGAAGTGACGAAGATTGCAAATATCCTGGGGCAACTTCCAGTATTCGTCGATAACGGAGAGGAAGGTTGGCGAATCTTCATGAATCAAGCAGGCCTGGATGCTCTGGTGGGCGCTCTTGATCTTAGTGGCTCAACGACAACAATTCGAGCGATTAACGTGATTGTCCAGCTTAAGGACCGAAAACCCCTGCCTGACCGTCCCGAACAAGTATTGGGACGCTTCCTTCGTCAGGTGTTAGAAATCTCAGGTCTCAAACCAGACGACGGAACTCAGATCAGCGACATTATCACGACTTACAACCTCTAGCCTTCATTCACGGACGTCGACGGCGTCCTCCCTGAACTTGTTCTTCTTTACCTTATTGCCTGGAGGTGAAAGCGATGTTAGATACCCCCGAACGCCAGCGACTAACCGGACTTGTATCCGGGTTGTATGAGTTTACCGACGGAGGCGCCCGTGCTCGTCGTCTGCTTATGCAACAGGCTGGTCTGGGTCGGTTTCTTGCGGGTATTGATCTTTCGGGGTCTCCTCAATTAGTTGCAGCCGACATAATCAGCCGCATTGAAGACTTTGGATATCTGCCCGAAGCTCCCACTAAGCATTCACTAGGCGCCTTGCTGAGCTATCTCCTTACACTTAGCGACCTCCCACAGAACGAGAGAGTATTTATCGCCGGCCTAATTATTAGATATTCCCTCGTAGCAGATCCTTTATACGTGGAAAAGCTGCGCACCGATTATGAGGTGACGGAAACCGCCGTCCGCCAGGCTGCGCCAGTCAACCTGGCACCGGCCATCAGCAAGGCGGCCGCTCCTGAACCGAGCTTCGTAGTTGATCTGAAACATGAAAAAGGACTCGAAGCTGTTATTAATTCGGAAGATAACTTTCTGGATGTATCGTGGCTGTTCGGGGCCCTCTACAGCGCTCAAGCTGTCTGTCGAATTGAGATTCCGGAACAGGTAGCGAAAGGCACCGGGTTCCTGGTCGGGCCCGATCTCGTGCTCACCAACCAGCATGTGTTGAAGAGTCAGGACGTGCTTGAGAAGGCATGTATCCGATTTGACTATCGCGCCGATAGCACGGGAGTTGTATCCGACCCGGGCCGCCCCTTCAAGCTCCAACCAGACTTTTACTTCTCGAGTGACCCGGAGGACTTGGATTACGCATTAGTCCGCTTGCAAAGCAAACCTCTCGAGAAAATAGCCGTGCAGGATCCAAACCCATCTTTAATGGACTTTGTTCTCAAGGGAAAGCATCGCGGCTACCTGATCCTGCGATCCGAGTTTGTCACGGAGGATGATCGCGTGAATATTATCCAGCATCCGGAAGGCGATCCGATGAAAGCCGTCATGACGCAAAACTATGTGATTGGGGATATGAGTAAGTCAAGAGTGCAGTATGTAGCGGACACGAAGGAAGGTTCGTCAGGGTCGCCAGTGTTTAATCGAAAGTGGGAGGTCGTCGCGTTACACCATAGCGGCACTCCTTATCCTCCCGACGCCGTCTCAGACACTCTGAAGAAAGCATGGAAGGGACGCTATCGAGTCAACGAAGGAATACCGATGCGCGCCATTCTCGCGGACTTTAAGGATAAGGGGATTGAACGTCATCTGCCTCGCGAGTAATTAACGCTGAGTCTGAAATTACCTGAGGGCGGCCTGATTCGAAGGACTTCAATTGCAAAGTCAGAAGCGCCGTTCTCTATGGTTAAGCCTGACCTCAGTCGCTTCATGTTCCGTTCAGAGAATTAAGAAGCTCGATTGTCTAGTAGTTAAACTTATAAAACACAGGAGAAAAATCATGCCACAAACGTTAGTATCACTAGCGCCGTTCATGGCAGTAGTTTGGGTTCTGGTCGGGATTATCATCAGCCTGGTACTTCCGCTGGCTGTAAGAATTCTGCAAAAGGGCCGGGGTCTGGAAGAAGGCGGCCCCAAACCGACACTCGGTCAAAAGCTTGCTGCGGCCTGGGTTCAGTATGGTGGAAACAAGTATCTAATGATGCTTTTAGCCGCCATTGTTGTGGCGGTTGTAATTGTTTTTCTTTTGGGCCTTCAGTTCTATACCGTGCGCGATGCAGCCATAGCCGGTTTCGCTTGGGAGTCATTCGTAAAGAAGCTCTTCGCACAACAGTCAGGCTGAGTGTTCCCGGCTGTGCTTGGACCAACGGTGGCTTCGCCGACGGTGAAATCGGTGGGGCCCTCTCATAGCTGGGCTCTTTTTCAGCGCGTCGAAAGCGGCTTATGCAATTGAGAATCTGTAGTAAATTCTCGTGACGGGATAGTTGATTGCGGCTTATCATTCCCGCCATGAACTCCATCTCTTCGATCTTCTCTTCATTCTGCGATCCGGTTCTCGTGATGTTTTTTGCGGCAACGTTGATGTTGTGCTGTTGCGCGTCCGCATTTGCAGACTGCCCGGAGCTGCCAGTACCAATGCCGTCACCCATGCCGTCACCGACCACATCAGGCTGCTCGCAAGGTGGACTCCATTACGCGACTTATGGAACTGGACAACCCCTGCTTGCGATCCACGGGTTGGGCGCCAGCATGTATTCGTGGCGTAATTTCGTCGAGAAGCCTGAAGACACGTTCCCTGGTTACCAGATCATTCTGATTGACCTCAAGGGTGCTGGCACTTCAGCAAAGCCTCACGACAAGAATTACTCGATCCTGACGCAGCGCGATCTTGTTCTCCAGTTTATTCAGGAGCGAAACCTAAAAAACCTGACGCTGGTGGGAAACTCATATGGAGGCGCGGTCTCTCTGCTGGTTGCCATTAAGCTTTGTGAACCGGACAAGCCAAAAATCTTGTCGAAATTAATTCTAATCGACAGTGGTGGATACGATCTGTTGCTACCCTGGTATTTGAAACTGCTCAGAACGCCGGTGCTTGGATGGCTGGCGCTTCATCTATTGTCACCCAAACAGTCTGCTGAGACTGTTCTGAAAAATGCTTACTACAATGATCATTTGATTACTGATCCACAAATCGCAGCCTACGCCAAGCCAATCGGTTCACGCGGGGGACGATATGCATTGCTGCAGATAGCAAAGGGAGTCATTCCACCAGGCATCGACAAAATAATCGCGCAGTACTCCAGCATCAAAGTACCTACGTTTATCTTGTGGGGACTGGACGATAAAGTCATTCCCTTGAAGATTGGCGAGATGCTGCACGCGGCGATTGGCGGTTCGCGTCTTGAGCTGATCAACCATTGCGGTCATGTGCCGCAGGAAGAAAAACCAGCGGAAACAATTTGCTGGATGAGGGAATTCTTAGGCCTGCCTTTCAAGCCTTGTCCAAAGTCACTCCGGACAGAGATTTAGAGGGGAGCTAGGACATGCGCTCACGCTTCAAAAAGATTTGATAGGAAATCTGCGAGTTCTGGCCTTCATTTGTGATGGTAGCGTTTGCCGCCGTCACCAAATGCCAACCCGTTCGGCCTACTTCATTTAGATAGTCCCAAACCTGCGGACATGAATCGAGCAGCGCTTGCGAATCACCGGAGCTCAAGGCAACGCTGCCTTGCCATTCACCATTGGCGAAGGTGACGCGACTATATTGAATTTGGCAGACCAAATATTCGAACTGCATTTTGCGGCACTAAGTAGCACAGACTTTAGTCTGTGTGCCATTAAAGAAAGCCACAGACTGAAGTCTGTGCCACTAGGATTTACTTCAGCGCCTGATCCAGCGACGACGAATCATCCAACAGAATCCACTCAACAATTGAAAGCGGCAGGCTGCCATTCTTGATCAGGTCGTCGTGAAACTGCCCAAGGCGAAAGTTTGCGCCCTGCTTGTCGCGATATTTTCCCAACAGCCGCATGATCTGCCATTTGCCGACCATGTAGTAAATCTTTTGCGTAGGACTCGCCGCCGCTCCGGCCGCTTCGCCCGTCGCCGCTTCCCGATCCAGACCACCCGCCTCCATGAAATAGTTGACCGCCTGATCGAAAGTCCACTTGCCGGTGTGCAGGTTCACATCAACGCCGATGCGCGCGGCGCGATAGCGTGCCAGACGCAATACCTGTCCCTGCGATGCGGAGTTCACCCGATAGAGCCCGGTACGCATCAGCATCTCTTCGCCGTAAAGTGCCCACCCTTCAACGAAGACTCCGTCGCCATGTTGCCGTCGAATCTCGTCCGGTAAGTGATTGGCAATCGAGAGTTGCAGAAAGTGGCCGGGAATTCCCTCGTGGCCCAGGATGGGACGCGGGTCTTCAATGGCCGCGCGAATGTAAAAGTTTTTCGACTGCGGATTGTAAGTGGGAATGAAATAGAAACCACTGTTGTCTTTATCATAAACGCCGGGCGGATTCATGAAGCCGCCGGGACTCGTCGGCTTGAATGCCTCGGGCAGTTGCCGAATTTCAAAACGTCCAAGGTAAGGCGGCAACGTTAGGAGATGATTGGCTTTCAGGAAGTCGATCATCTCGGCTTCGCGGCTCTCGTAAGCTTTCAAAAAAGCGGCTTGATCTTTCGGCACGTTCGCACTGCGTGCCGGATTTGGATCGGCGAGCGATGGGTCGGGCAACAAGGACTCGAGTCCGCGATAACGCGCCAGCTCGGCCTGGCCCAGCATCTCAACCTGCTTTGCATCAATCGGCAGGTAGTAAATATTCTTCAAAAGATAGTTGTAGTTCTCTTCGCCCATCGGTTTGAACGCCACCATGCCCGGCAGGCGTTTCTCCAGCCAATCAGCAAAACCATGAATTGAGGCCAGCGCCGCATCGCGCGCCTTGATGAGATCGTTTCTTTCCGCCGGCGACATGTCCCTGGCGAGCGTCATTAAGCTATCCGTAAAAAGCGTATCGATAGAACGGGCGGAATCGATGGCGAGTTGAGAATAAAGACGAACCGGTTTCGTCAGGTTGGTCTTGCCTTGTTCGATCACGAACGGCATCTGCTTCATGCGCGCAGTCGCCGCCAGCGCGCGATTGCGCGGCGTGTCGTATTCCTTTTTCAGCAGCGAAAAGATGCCGTTGCTGCACTCGTCGACGTAAACGAGCGGATTGGTCGCTTCGAACTTCAAGATGCGATCCCCAAATTCGACCTCCTCCAGTTGTGAACGAAACAAGATCCAATCAATGCGGTCGTCCTTCGCCCAGCCGTCGGTTTTCATCGCGCGCACCTGATCGAGCACCCGACGCACCTGGCTGGCACGCTCGGCAATCTTTCCCGCCGAATAATCGGTTACCCGATTATCCCAAGTGTGCAGGCCCGATTCGCTGCTGCGGACCGGGTAGTTCTCATTCCGCCAGCCATAATAGTCGTCTGCGAGCCTGCGCAACATGGCCGGATCTCGGTTCTTTCGGTCCATCATGACCGGAGTTTGCCTCGTCATCAGTGCCTTATTTGAAACATCCGGCTTCCGTTGCACCGGCGGTTGCGCGCGAGTGGCTGACATGACCAGAATTCCGATCAGAAAAATGCGGGTGAGCGATTTCACGGCGTTCATGGCTGTAGACCGCCCAATCATCCTCTTCCGCTAACGGGCGAGAAAAACGATTCGTGCGAATCGGTGCAGCGGGCAGGTTTGTATGATGAATGAAACCGAAGGTATTGCTGCCGACGCCCCGGTAATAATTGCTATGCGCCTGCCCCATCCAGGGAACCGAACTGACCCAGAAAATCAGCGGATATTGGTCTTTGGCCGAAAGGAGTTCCTTCTTGAACCATTGCTTTTGTTTGGCGCCCATCATTGTTTTTTCGGCTGTGTCCTTTTTCTTCGCTTCGTCCCGTTCCGAGCGCAGATCAGTCAGGATGAATTTAGCGCGGCCCACCGTGAAAGTCTGGTAAATCGGAACATCACCGTCGCCGGAAGCGAGCGCGTAATGCGGAACATATTCCTCGTAAGTGAATCGCGCGGCCTCATGCGAGGAAGCTTTGCGATTGCTGTTATTGCCTCCGAAATCGTGATCGTCCCAAATGTAAACAAAAGGAATATGCCGGTAGAGGTCGGCTTGCTCGGGCGACGACAGCACCAGATCGTAAGCGGCGCGGAATCTCGCGCGATCGTTGGTCGTGATGTTGAGGTAATGAAAATCGCCCATGTTCATGTAAAACAACGGATGATTCTCGCGGATGGCATCAAAGACGTCGCTGGTCGACGCGGTTTTCGCGCAGGAAGCAAAGGCAAAACTGAACGAGGAAGGGCGGTCCGGAAACGTGCGGAATTCGCCTTGTTTGCGCTTATCGGCGCGGCCATTGACTTCGAGCGCATAATAATAATGGGTATTAGGCTCGAGGTTTACCAACGGAAAGGCCACGACATCGCCTTGGTTTGTCTCTGAGCGTGCGAGCCCCGAATAGATAAGTTCCGTTAGACCGGCGTTGTGGCTGACCAGTAAGCGGGCGTTCAGGCCTTCGCGCACGAGCTTGGCTTTAACCAATGCCGAGGTGGGCGTTACTGCGCCCGACCAGGGGCCGCGATCAATAATCGAGTATTCAATGCCCAATTGATCGAAGAGGAATGAGTAAACATCCGCCAATTGCCGAATGCGTTCACTGAGCGCGGTTCCCGCGCCGTGCCCGGTGCTGGAACTGGTGCGCAACAGCACGGGACGTTGCGACGCCGTGGCCGCTTGCAAGCGCGCCGTCATCTTGCGGGAATGAGCTGGGTTGACCCGGCCATCGTGTTCGCCAGTTAACAGCAAGACCGCCGGATACCTCGTTCGCGGCGCCACGTGATGGTACGGCGAGTAGGCGTAGAGCGCCTGAAACTGATCGGGATCTTTGACCGTGCCGAATTCGGTGACGTTGAAGGCGCCGTTCGGGTCCAGTTCGACCCGCAGCATGACCCCGAGGAAATAGGTGTGCCGCAGCACGGCGTGGTAACAATAGGCTTTGACGTCCGACGAAATCTGAACGGAGTAAGGGCGAAAACCGATCCGCAAGCGCTCGCCATCGGGCAGGCCGTGCGCAGGGAATTCCAGTTCGTTCAACCGCGCGACGCCTTTGCGCACGTGCAGTTCGAGCACGTTCATGACGCCGATGAAGCGGGCGACGAATTCATTGGCCGGCTGTTCATAGACTTCGCGCGGCGTGCCGATCTGCTCCAGGTTGCCGCGCGAGAAAATCACCGTGCGGTTGGAAACTTCCATCGCCTCCTCCTGATCGTGCGTTACGAAGATGGTGGTGACGTTCAATTCGTGGTGCAGCGTCACGAGCCATTCGCGGAGTTCCTGTCGAATCTTCGCGTCCACGGCGCCGAACGGTTCATCCAGCAGAAGCACGCCTGGCTTCGGCGCGAGCGCGCGGGCGATGGCGACGCGCTGGCGTTGACCGCCCGAAAGCTGGTGCGGATAGCGCTTTTCCAGTCCCTCCAGGTCGAAGAGTTTCAGCAATTCCGTCACACGCGCCTCAACCTCAGGCCGTTTCCACTTCTTGATCTTGAGGCCAAAAGCGA
>Ga0137418_10004123_pt1 | contig 13350 bp, 4 predicted proteins | sample CZODoug3_1_2_16f_FD_122242 | JGI IMG/M metagenome (GOLD analysis project Ga0137418, IMG submission 122242) | Vadose zone soil fungal communities from Angelo Coast Range Reserve, California, USA - CZODoug3_1_2_16fungal (Hybrid Assembly) | ecosystem: Environmental > Terrestrial > Soil > Vadose...
ACCAGCGACCCGAGGACGCGCTCGCTTGGTTTGGAACCCACTCGCGAATACCCAGGGAGTACCCTGGCCTTGCTCTTGTGTCACATTACGTGAACTGCGCCGGCTCTCTTTGTTACAAAGCAACAATTTGGAGGAAAATTAAGTTGAGAACGCGGTGGATGCACCTTTTGAAGTACGGAGCAATGCGGGGTAACGGCCAAGCGCGAGCCTTGGGGATACTTTTATGGCTTCGAAGAACAAAATCTTGTCTATCTGACGGACGTAATAAAGATAAAGGAAGACGGCGACCTCCGCCCCGGCGGAGACCCGATTTCGCAATCTAACCAGCGGGTTTAGGAGCGTGGTGCGAATTTGCCAAATATGAATCGCTTTCTTTCTCGGAAAAGACCCAGAGCAGCGCGTCTTCGAGATCTATGAAGACTCGAATGCCGTGCTCGCCCATTCTTTCTCTCAAATTCTCAAACGCTCGCGCGAATCCATAGGCGGCGTCGCTACTGACAATGAAGGCCCGATGCGAATCCGATGAGAATACATTGGTTTGAGCGAGCTCGCGCACGTTCTCCGCGCTTAGATCGAGTCTCATACGTCCAGGACTTCTGATCCTCCAGCCACTTCCAATCCTGAAATACTCTGACCTCGCGTATACCGTCTAAAGCTCTTCGTCCAGCGAGAAGGCTTTCACTCGGTTCCTTCGCCAATAGGCAAAGCGCCCTCCCCCAACTGTCGAGACGGCAGTTCTCTTTGTAAAACCGCCGCTATCGTCATCTGATGGAGGTTTGGGGAACTCATCTCCAAATAGTTCTCGCCACGCATTCGCGGACGCACTGATGCTTTTCGCGTCAAGCGCACGCCTAGCGATTTTGGAGGCTTCGACGCAGTATTGGTGAAATGCCTTGAAGTCTGGGACGGACAGTCTGTGTAACACATTATGACTCGGGACGCCGTGGTCCGAAAGATAAGGAGTCTTCCCGGCAGCGACTTCAGCCGTAAAGCGTTCGACGATTCCTGTAAATGTTAACGTGACACCGAGACCACAATCGGTCACATCGGACGAAATCCCTGGGTTTTGGTTTCGGGGGACCGAGAGAATCGCGAATGGCCGCTGGCTCACCAGTTTTTGAAACAAGATCATGGCTCGCGTGTGTGGGCTGGCGGCGATTCGCGTTCGCAGCTTCAACGCGTCGCTCACGTAAGCTCTTTAGAATCTTGGACTGGTCTTTCGGAATCGAACCAACATCAGAACCCTAGCGTGCGTTTCAGTAGCGAAGCATACCCACGTTCAGAGGAAACCGTAAGTCGATGCAGGAGCGGCACTTAGTTATTTCCAGCGGTCCTGAATTGGAAAACAACGCCACCAGATCAGTCCCAAACAGCGCCATTTCACGGTGTTTTGGAAAATATGGAAAACGTTGGCAGCGGCGTAAGACTTTTAGGATCTGGAGCGGCCTATCGGAATCGAACCGACACCTGAACCTTGGCAAGTCTACAGGGGACGGCGTGTCAACAACTTACGAGGTACATTCGGGAGCATTAAGTAGTGTTTGGAGCGACCAGAAGCGCTTAATGGTCCCTTAGTTGGTCCCACGCGGAAGGCGGGTTGGCAACCTTCATCAGAACCGCGGGCGGGTTCAAGTTTCTCCCCAATCGACGGACATAATCCGTTAACCGCGGATTGTCCATTTGAATGGCGGCGACTCTATCTGTTCGTGCCGGCCTTTGAACGTATGGCCCGGGAACTCTCGAGAAGCAGGGCGGCTTTTTCGAGTTGGCCCTGCGCGCGATAAACTGAAGCCAAATTCTCAAGGCTGATTGCAATCCAGGGATGATCGGGCTGAAAGCGTTTTTTTCGAATCGCGAGAGCGCGGACAAATGAGACTTCCGCAAGAGCGAGCTTATGAACTCTTCGGGCAAATCCTGCCAGCGAGCGCCGCTGCGCAGAATCCGCAAAATGCCTTCGAGCACCTTGCGGTCGGACACGCGTGGCCGTCCGCCGCATCGCCGCGAACGTGGACGAGGAAGCAAGGGCCTGATCTTCTCCCACTGGGCGTCGGTCAGCAGACGACCGTATCGCGCCATCGCCCCTCGAGCGGCGCTGCTGACCTTGTTTATCTCGAATTCCGTCAACCCAACTGCCTCAGAATTCAGGCTTTGCACTCAGTTTTGAAACAGCTTCTAGTGATTTTCTGAACATTGCTCGCTGCGGAATCTGACATTAACCTGAGAAGACTAAGAAAAATATCCGGCCGAACCGATCTACTTTCTTTGCACCCGTCAAACTCCAAGCGCATTAACGCCGGCTACGATCTGGGGAAGGCAAACGCTATTCCACCACGAGGTTGTCAGCGTGAAATTGGCCAATTACGACGTTTACCCGGTCTCCGCGCTTCACAAGCCTGCCGCTATTCGAAAAAGCCATCCAGTATGATTTGCCCTCTACCGGCGTGCTCATCTGGCGCAAAAGCCCTACCTTTTCCAGGGAGGGAACTACCAGCTTCACGCCCTTCTCTGGGACGATCAACGCGGGTTCAAGCTGCTTATCATTGAGCGTTCTCGCCTTATCCGCGTCGATTACGTGGTAGGTAAACCGAATGATCTCGCCCGACTCCACCGCCTTGACGCTGAGGGATTCAACTCCCCACACGAGTCCGTAATACGCGCGGGCTCGATTCGCCATCCGAACTGGCTGGTTTCGGTACGGGGCTCCGGCCGTAGCCGAAGGTTTCCCGGCCTGCGCGGTTGTCCCAGCCGGAGCAGGAGACTGAGCCCCAGCGCGTAAAACCAGAATGCCGCTGGCGAGAACCCCTGCCAGCAGCATCGACGTTGTTTTCAGGATCACGTTGCGGTCAATCATTTTTTCCTTTTCCGCGTCCCGTAGTGTCTGTTCGCCGAACAGGGCGAGCATCCAATGATTCGGATGCCCGCCCTGCCAGGGTTGATTTGGTTAGTTCGCGTTGATGGTCCTATTATTGATGATCGGTGCAGTCGAGGCGGTGCCATACCCCGTTACTGTAAGCTGTGCGCTCCCGCTCAACGCCGCCCCTGTTGCTCCCACGGGTGGCGTATAGGTGATCGTGATCGTGCAGTTCGAGCCTGCTACGGGCGGTACCAAGGTTCCTCCCGCATTGATCGGAGTGCCTACCGCGCATGTCCCACCTAGAGCGAAAGTCCCCGTGTTGGTGTTCGGCGTGAGGGTAATGGCTGTTGGGATGTATGGCCCAGCATCAGCATTCGTGTTCGGGTTCATAGTGTTGGTGACCGTGATAGTGCCGGTCTTCGCAGTGGCGTTAGCCGGATTTGTCGTCAACGCCGGGGTGATTGCGGAGACGCTTATCGTCGCAATCGTGTCGTGGCCGCTGAGCGCGACAATCTGAGTGGCGCCGCCCACACTCACGTTCAGACTTGCAGTCCTCAATGCTTGCGACGTGCTGACGGGGTTAAAGACCACGTTGATCACGCAGCTCTCGCCCGCACCAAGTGTCGTGCCGGCACAGGTAGAGAGCGGGCTGGCTTGGATGCTGAAGCTTGGTGGATTGCATCCAGCAGCCGCGTTCATGCAGTTAATCGTGCCGTTGTAGCCGGACACGAACGTTAGCGGGGCGCTACCCGTGTTAATAACCTGTATGTCTTGATCCAAGGTTGTCGGACTATGAGCTGGGACAAGACCAAAGTCCACCGCCGCCGGTGAGAGGGTGAAATCTGTGCTACCGCCAGCGCTTGTCACCCTGACCGCGCCAGCATCAGTGGAACTGCCGGGCTTCCTCGGAGTGTTGTAGAAGTCGTATGCCGGAGCGTCAGTGAAGTTCGCTCCCGTGACCCTACTCGCAGCCGAGGATCCGGTTGTGATGCCGTAGTTGCCGAGCGGCAAGCCACCACCGTAATTCCCGTTGGCTCCGCCCACGACTGTCGGATTCGTCATCGACAGCGGACCCCAGCTCATGTTGACCCAGTTGTTGCCCTCGTCCACCGTAGCGGATGGAGTCAGGTTGAAGATTGGGTTGGGTATGCTCGCATCCGAAATACCCGGAGGCACTTGCCAACCCCTCGCCGAAGGCCCCGGTGTTTCCGGGGGTGTCCGCGCACCGTCGCAATACGGACTGATGAGGTTCGGATTGCCTGTGGAGTTACCTGAGCCAGTAACAGCTGAGCCGCCGGCTGTTAACACCGAATCCGACGCAGCGAGCGTGAACGTGGAACTGTGATTGGTCGGTCCCGTGTCACCGCGCACGCCGATATCCCAATAGCTGGCGGTAACGCACTGGCCGGTTGTCGCCTGGTTCCCGGGCGTAGTTCCTGTGAATGCATTCAGCAGAGTGACGATGTTCTGCTGGAATGCCGGGCTGAGTGAGCCCACGCCGATGTAGTAAGAACTGTTGTGCCAGATGATGTTGTTCTCCAGCTTTGGAACCGAGATGGACCGGCAATTCGGGCGGCCGGTCGGGCAGGTGACGGCGACAGTCGCGGGGAGATTCGCTCTCAAAATCGCGCTGTTCTGGATGGCCACCACTCCGGCGGGTTGAGGGTTCGTGGTCGTGCCGCAGTTCGAGGTGCAGGTTTGGCCCGTCCCCGGCGGTGTGCTGGATAACGGAGCCCCAATCGTGTTGAAGAGCGTTCCTGCCGAGCCAGTGGTGGAGTTGAAAGCAATTGTGTTGTTGACGATGTTCACCGCGGTTGAGTCGAGCAGCGAGATTCCGGCTCCATCCCAGCCGGCCACGTTGTCGGTGATGATGTTGTTGGTCACGGTCACCGTGTTCCACTGTCTAGGATTCGTGGGGAAGGCAACCATATCCGAGCCGTTGACTGCCTGGAACGCGATCCCGCCTCCGCTGCCGGACTCGGCGCTGTTCCCCATAATGAGGTTGGCATTGATCACCAAGCCCGGACCGACGCCGTCGCTTGGCCCAACGGCGCTAAGCGCGGTATTGCCCGGATTACCACCAGGCGCGCCGAAAGGCACGCAATCCTGGTCGGTAGTGGGAGCGTTATTGCAAACTATATCTGCATCGGGGGTACCCATGATGATGATACCGCCGCCGTTGGCTGAGATCGTCGGGTTGATGCTCTGATTGAACACGATCGTGTTGTGCTCGATGTCACCATTGTAGCTGAACCCGAGGTGACCGACGCCACCGCCGTCCCCGGTGCCCATGTTCCCGCAGACCCAGTTGTAATTGAACTTGTAATAGTCGGAGCCGGTGCAGAAGCTGACGCCGCCTGCTCCCGCCGGCGTGGCAGAGAACAATTCGTCGCCGGTCGAGGCGTTCAACGCTATATCATTATTGTGTACGTTTACATTCACGTTTTGGCAGTACGGCAGCACAGCATTCGGTACAGGGCTTTCCTCGCAGGAGCCAGGAGCCACATTTGTGGCGCTTCCCTGGATATACGCAGGTGCATATTCGCCCTGACCGATGTTGATGCCGCCCGAAAGCGTTCCAGTGTTGCTGACGATCCGGTTGTTGCCAATTTGCAGGTTGTGGCCCCAGCCGTGGACGAAGATGGCGCCGCCGCCCTGGGAGCTGTCGGTGATGCCCAAGCCGTCGATGCTCGACGGGTTGCATGAGTAGTTGCTCGGGAACGGATTCGGGGTAACGCCGCACATGGCGCCGTCCGGACGTGACAGGGTGTTTTGCAGAAGCGTCGTCCCGATCGGGAACCCAGCTAACAAAGCGGGATCGAACGAATTCGCGGTTAAATTCACGCCCTTAGCCAGCACCGTAATGCCCGCACCTTCCAGTGCGCCCATCAAGGATGGCTCTTGCAAGAGTTCGGCCAGGTTGCCATTGAGTTCGGCATTCCAGCCTACAGTCGGCTCGAGCGGCAACCGGTCAATCTGCGGGTTGAAGTCGCCACTCGCGCCATACGGGTTGAAGTAATTCCAGGCCGTCCCGTTTGTGCTCCCGCAAGTGACCGCGCCAGTCGAATCATAAGGATTCGTGCTGGAGATTGGCGCGCCACTGAGCGACAGGCCAAACAGACAATTCACTTGCTGGCGCCATACATCCAGCTTGCCCGCAGGGTGGGTATTCGCGTTGATGATGCTGGAGGCGGCTCCGACACCTTGCAGCCGGACCGGCTTCCACATGATCAACAATTCGTTGTGTGCAGTTTGAGTTTCGACACAGGTGGTTGTCGGTGCAGTTGCCCCGGCGCAAGAGGTTCCAGCTGCGGCAGTTGCGCTTGGCGTAAAGCCCGGGTCAACAATGATCAAGTCGCCCGGAGCGGCAGCGTCAATCGCAGCCTGGATCGATGCCGATGGCGCAACGTGAGTCGGCGCTTTGCCGCCGATTGTGACCGTCACGGTATCAATCGATTGCTTCCCCGCGAAGGTTTGTCTTGGCGAGGCTGTGGCTGTCCCGGTGGCACGGTTTGCTGTACCAGTCGAGGGCGTGCTGAAAGTCACCGTGGGGCTGCTGGTATAATTGGTTCCACCGTTGGTAACTGTCACTGAGACTACGTCCATGAAGACACCCGCTGTCGAAGAGTTGGTCAGGGCTGCCCGTACGCATGTCGTTCCGTTAATTGTGCAAGACGGCGTGCTGAAAGTCACCGTCGGCCTGCTGGTATACCCTCTACCTGCGTTATTTACGGTGACGCCAACTACTCTTCCTGCGGTGGCTCCTGTCCCGAGGATGGCGGTTCCAGTCGCCGTCGCGGCTGCACCTGTCGGCGATGCAGTGAACGTCGCAGCCGGCGCGCTGGTATAACCACGGCCAATACCTGTAGTGGGTATTGCCACGCTGGTGACGGCCATGAAGGCACTCGCGGCTGCACCGCTACCACCGGTCCCGGCGTTATTGAAAGTGATTGTGGCCCTGTTGGTATAACCCCCGCCGGGAGTGTTAACTGTCACTCCCGTAACGCCACCCGTCCCCGTGGTCGTGGGGGCGGTCGTGATCACCAATTCGCCGCATTGCGCGGCCGAGCCGCCGTATTGCGCTTGTTGCTGAACCGGGCACGCTGCTACGCCTGAGGGCACGGTGACTACGATCTGCGAGTCGCTCCAGCTGCTGATCGGCGCATTTACCCCTCCGATGGTGACACGTCCCTGCGAACCGTTAGCTCCCGCTTGACTGCCAAAACCATAGTGGCGGTTAACGGTCTTCGCATTGTACGGAGCCGTTGTTGCCGAGGGCCCGGTGTACGCGTAATTGGGCACCATCTGGTCTCCCAACGCCGTGATCGTGAGGGTATGACCGGCCCCGGCCGCGCTCACATAGGGTCCGATTCCATCGCCATCGACTTCCTTAATTGCCGGTGTGGCATCCGGGTAGGCGCAGTCAACATTGTTGTAGCCCGCTCCCGCGAAGGCGGAGGTGGGCACGACCGGCGTATCCATGTACGCGGTTGATCCGGGCATGTATGACCACTCATAGCAGAACTGGCTGTATTGCGGGTTGAACAGTGGATCCGTAATCATCTGGTTGTAAGTTGGGTTTGCTATCAACGCCCCCGTTGGGCCAACGATCTGCGCTCGCGTATCAAGGATTGGTCCTGGATCGTTCATGCAAACCACCATCATTGTCGGGGAGAACCCAGTCGGGTTGGGAGGATTGACTTCCCAACTCGAGTAAGTCATTCCGTTGAAGGTTCCCCAGTGGTCCGAATACACGCGGGAGATTTCGTTTCCGGTCCAATCCTTGAAGGACACCGGCATGTCTGGCGGAGAAAACTTCTCGCCGAATGTTGGAGAGAAGGGATCGAATTCCGAAGTGAAGTCGTCGGTGATGATACCAGTGAATTTGGCGGCGGTTTGGGTCGAGGTATAGATGAAGAATTTGGCGATCGCACCCATCTGGTCGCCCAGCGTGACTTCCTTGCGGTCGCACAGGTTGCGAGTCGCTCCAGCGAACGGAGCTACCTCTCCGGCCTGCGGAAACAAGCTGAGGTAGTCGGGCACGATGCGGGCCTCGCCGACGCACGGCCAGACGGGCTCGGGCACAAATCCGGGGACGATCTGATTGCTCGGAGAGGTTCCCATGGATTGAGTAGGATTCTGGGCGTTGTTGGCGTTGTAGGCGCTACCGACCTGGGCCTGGTCAGGGATAATGAAAATGTTCCCTAGGCCGCCGAACTGCTGGGTTACCGGCGCTATGAAGTTGTCGCCGATCAGGATGTTCTTGTCCTCTTCCTTCACCAGTTCGAATCCCGGAGGCAGGACAACTTCGACGACGTACTTGCCTGCGGGAAGTTGGGGGATGCCGGAATACAAATCAGTCGCAGGTACAAACGTATTCGGCACGCAAATCGTGCAGTTCGTACCAGCAAGAGTAGGCTTCCCATTAGCATCCGTGGCGGTAACGCTGGGGAATTTGTACACGCCGTCGTAAGGCGCCGGCTGGACCTGGTTCCAGTTGTGCATGCCGTCATAGCACTTGAACTGAGAGTTGTTCGGCATTGCGGGCGCGGCGGGCCCTCCGTGCGCGGCGTTATACGTGTTGAGATAGTTCGGCTGGTTAAACAGCGAGAAGAAGAAGATATCCGGAGTTGGGCCGGTCGCCGCGCCCTGACCTGGGCAGCTCATGTTGGGAGTGACGCCATCGGCCCGGAAGCCCTGCGCCCAATCGTCCCAACTGCTGGTTTTTGTTGTATCCACCAGTTTCAAGGTTGGGGTTACTCCATCCGCCGCGAAACCCTCCTGGTAGAGGTTGATCGTGACATTCGGAACCAGAGGCTGCCATTGTGTTTGGACGAGCAGTTGCGGGTCGTCAAAGGGACGGGTCGAGGCATATCCGACATGGCCTTTGATCCCGCCGTTTTCACCGGCGGCGTAGGGTTCTTTGCCGAATTCGATAAAACTGTTCTGGCCGGAAAAGCCTTGCCAGCCCTCGACACCAACCCAGGGGGGATCGATACGTCCGCTGGAGAGCGTTGTCGAGCAGGTGGTCACACCCGTAGTGGAGGTGGTGCACGAACTGGGTGGGTCGCTGGTGGCCGAACCATTCAGAATAGACTTACCAGTGCAGTCCGCAACGGCGCAATAGACGGCGCCCGGTACGCGCAGGTTCGTCGGCACGGAAATCACCTCGGCGGTATTGGCCAAGTTCTTGCCGATGACGGAATTTCCGCACGGCGGGTAGCCAGTTACGCCGCACGAGGGTGAGCCGTCGGCGGGTCCTCCGACGTCGTAGACCACGTGTGTCCCGGTATTCTTGTAGCGGGTCGTGTCGGTCTCAACCGTATACCAATTGAAGAGAGGGAACGTCTCGTTGAAATTGGCAGTTCCGGTGAAGTCTGTCGCGAGGTTGTTATAAATCTGGCCGTCGCGCAGCCGGACGGCGGTATTAATGAGAGGAACTCCCGCTTCGTCGGCCTGCGAGAGGCCATCCTTGTTGTCGTCGATAAATGTACGCGTATATACGTTTATCTGCCACTGGATCGTCGGGATGTCTCCAATGTTGCAAGTGCTAGACGAAGATGCTGCCCCAGGGCACGAAGCGTTTGTTGCGCTTCCTAGTCTGACGGGCGTGGAAAGGCCGTCCACCAGTTGATCGTTCCACTGGTCAAAGATGGTAATTCTCCAATCGCCATCGGGAAGACCCGTGAGGGTAAAGTTCCCTTGGGCATCGCATTTGGTAAACGCAAAGTCTTCGCCGTCGGGATCTCCAAAGCTCACGTAGCACTGGGTCCAATAAAAGGCATCGTGGGACCCGCTGCTATAGAGTCTTTCATCCGGCGTCCGGCTCAGGCGTTCGCCCGTGACCTTGCCCTTGAGCGTATTGGAGCAGTTCGTGCCCGTGAGGAAAGGGTCGGTGCCGGCGCACACGCCCGCTTTGCGGGAATTGATGATCTTGGGGTTGGCAAAACCGATGGCGTTATGGAATCCCGCCGGACCGTACTCCTGGAAGTACGATGGCTCCTCGATTCTGGTAAAGACATCATGGCCTTTTTGGCCGTCCAGCGTATTGGTCTGAAGCCACTCTTCGCCTCTGGCGATCCGGTCGGCTCCCGGCGTTGCAATTGCGGCCCATTGGCCCGGCATTAAGTTGTCGACAACCGCTTGGCCAGCTAGCGGGGAGGGAGTCTTACCATCCGCTTCAAACGTCGGGCAGGTCACGATCATGCCGGTTTTGCCTGTTTGCGTTGGATCGTTTGAGCCTTGCCGCGAATTCACTGAAACCGGGCAGGCATCAAGCCCGGTGGTCGGGTCGAGCGTTCCCGCCAAGCTGTTGGTCAGCGGCTGGTTGAACATGTCGTAGCTCATCTGGCCGGTGAAATCGCCGAACTTACCCATAGCGTCCCAAAGGTGGATCTGGAAGCCGCCCAAACCTTGCTCGTAGTTCGCGTTTACCGCGCCTACTCCACCGCCGGTATCCAGCTCGCCGTTGAGCGGGAAGTCGTCCTCATAGACCATCACGGAGAATTTTCCCGGCGGATATGGCGAGGGTTGCGACAGCACCGTAACGGGCGCAAAGGTGCCCGTACAGGTCGTAGAGCCCGCCGATGGCGTGCAGGCGGCTGCGATCGGAGCGCCGCCCATGCCGTGGCCGATGGCCGCCCCGCCAAACGGGTCAGCCGCATCGCCCGGTAGGACTGAGATGTAATAACGCTTGCTCGGATCGAGATGAACCTGGCTGGGATTTACCGCCGTGAACCCATTTCCTGTAGGATCGGGCCGGCAAGCGCCATTGCCAACGTCGCAGACCGCCGCGACGTGTAACCCAGTGGCCGGATCGACGATCGTTTGGCCGCCTTCGCAGGAATACGGTCCCGTGCAGCCCTGCGCCACGTAGGGCATGTAGCTGGTGTGGAAATTGACGCCCAAAATCGGAGAAACTCCGCCGGTGGTGGTTTGGGATGGGCAGCCTGCTATCGGGGTGCTCGAGTTCGTAGTGCAATTGGGGTTTGTGTAGAAGCTGCGGTCTTCCTCGATAATCCAGCGGTAGTCGGTGATGGGGATAGTTTTGTCCTTACCGTCCACTACGTTGACCGAAAGACCGCTGCCCACCGGGAAGGTTACGGTGGCAGTTACAGGCGAGCTGAGCGTCCCGAGTGAGTTCTGCGCTTTGAAGGTGAAAGTGTAGGAGCCCGCCGACGGGACGGAAGCGGTGAACCCGCCGTTCACATCCGCAAGAAGTGTCCAGCCAGTTGCTACTGGAGTATTCCCGGCCGACAGGGCAACCGTAAGCGGATAGCCTGCGGAGTCTTTGCAACCCGACAGTACGCCTGGGGTCTTGATGGCGAGGTATGTGGCCATGCTTGCGGTGTAACTAGGAGCCGTACAGGTAATGCCGCCGACATTCGTCGCCGCGCCCAACGTTGCCGTAGCCGTTAGACCTGAGGAGCAAGTCGTCCCCGTAACAGAACCGTTAGCGCAATAGGTGAACGAATCCGAAGTAGTTCCAGCATTCGCCACATAAGTAAACGTGCCGTTCGCGTTGAGAGTCAGCGTACCACCAGTAGGCGCAGTCAATAGGGTGACGCCGTAGACATTGGTGTCATTGGCGATCACACCCTTGGATGGATCCGCAACGTTGAGCGGGATGCAGGGGGCCGTCGTGCAGGGGGCCAGGGAGTTGTAGGTATCAGGGCGGGCTACCGCAGCCCCAAGTACGGGGGCGGCCGGCAGCCCAGCACCAGCAACGCCCGCATTATTAATGCCGATGTAAGCCAGCATTCCGGAGTCGCGACCGACGGCGTTGCTAGACAGGCTCAACTCGCGGTCATACACAGGAAGGGCCGGAGCGCTAGTGGCGGGCGCATTAATCATCACATCATAAACCTTGCCTGCGGCCATAAACACATCGCTCTGCACACGGGGAGTACCTGGCAGCGGGTTGCCGTCTTCAGCGATCAACTGGAACCCTGTAACCGTAGTAGCCGCTCCCGCTCCTGTTTGCCCGGTCGTCTGCGATCCGACGATTGCGGGCACGTGCATGCGCGAGCCGGCGTTCACCATGCGAACCAAAACCGTTCCGGTGACACCCGTATTCGGGGCAACCGGGAACAGCGAGGCCGGCGCATTGGTCTTGTTGAACGCGACTCCGTTGATCATGTAATAGAGCGGCGTGTAGTTCACCGCCGGCGGGTAGCAAGCCGCGGCATTTTGGCAGTGCGCCATGGCATTGGTTATGGACGCATTGATGACCGCGGAACCGGCAGCGCCGGTGCCAGCGCCACCACTGAATGTGATCGATGGGTTTGTGGTGAAGCCGGATCCCGCAGTGGTCACAGTGATCGCGGTCACCTGCCCGAACGTCGGGCTGGAACTGTTCGTGTCGATCGTGGCCGACGCTACGGCGCCAACGCCGCCCCCTCCGGTAATCAAGACGTTCGGCGCGCTCGTGTACCCCGAGCCACCCGCAGTCACGTTAACGGCGATGAGTGGGCTGGCGATCAGATTCTGCTGGTAGGTCGAGGTTTCGACGAAACCGGCAGTGGTGACCGCTGCTTGAACGGCATTGTTTTGGACTGGGTCGATTTCGCTGAATTCCAGCGGCACTTCCGCACCGTAGGTCACGGCCGGAACATAGCCGGCCGTGCCAACCGTTCCAGCGCCGGGATAAGCGGTGCCCGCCGCCGCCGTGCCGCAGGCTGCAGTCGCCGTGGGCGGGCAAGTAACCACCAGGATTCCGTACAGGCCCATTGGCCCCTGGATGGACGGGTGCGTGCCCGACTCAATCAGGTACGTGCCCGGCTTTAGGGGAAAGGTAGTAGTCCCGAAGGTCAATGCCACTGTCGCGCCCGCCGCCACTTCCGTACCGAACGATTGCACACGTGCGCCTTGTGTCGGTGCCGTAAAGGCAGCGGAGGTACCCACAATGGGCCACGTAGCGATTTGCGAAACGTGCAGCGGACTCGCCGTCGTCGTCCGTTGTGCCAGGGTTCCTAGACCTCCGCCGATCTGCCCCACGATCATGAGCGACGTGGGCACGTTATTCGCCGCCGGAGCGGTGCCGCCTGCCGGTGTGGGAGGCTGGAACGTGAGATTATTCGTAAGGTTGATGGTCAGAGCTTGTCCCGTGGGAACCGTAATCACGATGGGAGACCAAGTGGCCGGCGCCGTCGTGGTGGCTGCCGCCGCCGGGTTCAACAGTGCGCAGGTCGCCGTGGAACTGGCAATCACGGTCGTTCCAGCGCAACTGTAGCCCCACATCGGGACTACTGTGCCGTCGGGCATCGTCGTGGTTGTCGGTGCCGCGGTCAGATTGACCTGCTGCTGCGCAAAGGACGCACCCGCAGTCAGGAGAAGAGCTGCCACCGCGAGTGTTGCCGCCTTCAGGATCGCTTTGATATTAATCATTCGCATCGTCATTCCTCGTCGTCAGTTTGACTGGTCAAGTTAATTGGACTCGTCGATCACAAATTCCCGGGAATCAACCAGCATCATCATCAGCATTCCGCCGGGGAAAA
>Ga0137418_10004124_pt1 | contig 13350 bp, 16 predicted proteins | sample CZODoug3_1_2_16f_FD_122242 | JGI IMG/M metagenome (GOLD analysis project Ga0137418, IMG submission 122242) | Vadose zone soil fungal communities from Angelo Coast Range Reserve, California, USA - CZODoug3_1_2_16fungal (Hybrid Assembly) | ecosystem: Environmental > Terrestrial > Soil > Vadose...
TGCAGCAGGAGCCGGGCCACCACGCCCGTGTCCGAGAAGTCGGTGAAGATGCCGTCCACGCCCAGCTCGAAGAACATGAGGATCTCGCTCACCGGGTTGGCCTGGTAGTCCGCCGCCAGTCGCTTCGGCTCGTTGCGGAAGGTCCACGTGTGTACGAGCAGGCCGTGCCGGTGCGCGCGCTCGACCAGATCGGTCGGGCGCAGCAGGGCGCGGTCCGACTCGTCGATCTTGCCGTCGCCGTTCTCGTCGCCGACGTGGCCGTCGTGGTTGAGATCGACGGCGGCCGTGCTCACGATGTAGCGCTTCCAGGGTCCGATGCCGTCGGCGTAAGTCTTGACCTCGCGCAGCCCCTCGTCGGTGGTGAGGAAGTCGAACCGGCGCGCCAGCAGCCGCGGATCGCCGGACGCGGTCCAATCGTACGGTCGGTCGAAGGGCGCCGTGAAGTCGAGCGTGCCGTCGGGGTTGACGTCGTTGGCGTCGATGAGCTGGATCGACCGGTTGTCCGTCAGCCGCCGCAGCTTCTTGAGGCTCGATGGCTCGAAGGACTGGAGGAACACGGGCGAGTCGCGCCGATCCCAGCCGGCGGCGTGCAGGATGCGCGCGAGCCGGCCCTCGAGCGGCAGGCCGATCGACTCGTGGTACGTCGGGTGCTTGGTCTCGGGGTAGATGCCGATGGTGCGGCCCTTGTCCCGCGACTTCCGCTTGACGAGGTCGATGATCTCCTCGAGCGTCGGGATCTCGAAGCGGCCGTTGAACTGCGGCGGCCGGTCGGCGAAGGGCTGCACGGCGCGCAGCGTCTTGATCTCGCGCAGCGTGAAGTCCGACGCGAACCAGCCCTCGTCCGCGGCCCCGTCGATGATCGCGACGCGCCGGCGCCCGGCGAACTCGGGGCGTCGGCTCACGTCGGTGGTGGCGATCAGGTTGGGCTCGTGGCGCGCGATGAGATGACCGTCCTTCGTCGCCACGAGATCCGGCTCGACGAAGTCGGCGCCCAGCTCGATGGCGAGGGCATACCCCTCGAGCGTGTGGTCGGGCAGGTAGCCCGCGGTACCCCGGTGGCCGATGACGAGCGGCGCCTCGCGTCGCGGCTCGGCGCGTGCCGCCGTGGCGACGGCGAGGACGGCGAGTGTCAGGAACGGGGCGAGCGAACGGATGTAGGAGTGCATGGTCACACCTCCTCGCGGAATGAGCTCCGCCCGGGAGTGTGGGCCAGTACCGCCTACATTGCTATGACGGTTTACGGTCGCTACGGCGACAGGTGCTTGGCGAGCTTGGCGTCGAGCGTCGCGCGCGGCACCGCGCCGATGACCGTGTCGACGACGCGTCCCTCTTTGACGAACAGGATGGTCGGGATCGAGCGGATCTCGTAGCGTCCGGCCAGCGACGGCTCCTCGTCCACGTTCACCTTCGCCACGCGCAGGCGGCCCGCCCCGTCGCGCTCGAGCGCCTCGAGCACCGGCGCGATCGCCCGGCAGGGCCCGCACCAGGGCGCCCAGAAATCCACGAGCAACAGCTCGTCGGTGGTGGCCAGCGTCTCGTCGAAGGTCGCCTCGGTCAGGGTCATCTCGGCTCTCCTCCTCACCTGTTGTGATGCGGGGAGGGGGCGAAGAGATGCTCTCAACGATGGATGTCCGCCCACGTAATGTCGAAGTCGTCCGACTTCAGCTCGACGTCGCAAGCCTGCCAGTCATCCCGCCGAATGCCCGCCAGAGCATTGGCCCGGTCGACCGCCGTTTCGATCGAGTCGAGGACGAAGAAGCTGAGGCACTCGCCGTCATCGGTAACGAAGTACAAACCGAACGATTCGGACGAATGGGCAGGATCCGGCGAGTCTGCGATCTCGTGCGTAATGGCGAGCCAGTCCGGCTGGATCGGCTTATGTGGGTTTAGCGGATGGGGCAGCAGGGCTTTCGATTCGTCTTGAAGCCGTACGTACCGCACGACTCTCTCGACGCTGTAGTTCGGCACGCGTCTACTTTACGACTTCGAACGCTCCGGGAGCGGAAACACTTGTCGTGGCCGGTGGCGAAGCCGACCATGCTCACGGTCAGGGTGATCGCGATCGCGTGGGGCAAGGAGGCGGCCACGCGTGTCGCGCGTGGCCGCCGCCCGCCGCCGCTACTGCTTCTCGAACACGACGACGTTGTTGACGGGCTTGCCCTCGGCGTTCGTGCCCTTCGACGTGACGGTCATCGTCTTGCCGTCTTGGGAGACGACGCGCTTGAGCGTCATGACGGTCTTGCCGTCCTTCTTGTCGGTGCGCTCGGTCGTCCGCGCGTCGATGCGCTTGAGCGACACCTTGTCGGCGCCGACGAGGGATCCGCTGAGCGGATAGTCCTTGCCGTCGAAATTGGCCGTATATGTGGAGGTCGTCCGCTTGCCGTCCGCGGAAACCACCTCCGAGGTGATCTTTTCACCCTTGCCCGACGCCTCGACCTTCAGCGTCTGGCTCTGGGGCGCCGGCCCGGGATTGTACTTGGACTTCGCGACGTTGAGCTTCCACGTGCCGACCCGCGGATCGCTCGCCTGCGCCGACACGTCCGTGACGTTCGTGCCGAGGACCACCGCGAGACCGACGACAATTCCAAGAGCCATCGCACGCCAGATCGAGTGCATCGTGCTCTCCTCCCCTTTGAGTGAGTTGCACACCGGATCGGGGCCGAGACTCATCGCCTCCCCCGCTCGATCGGCCTCCACAATGCGTCCAGGCGGGCGACTCCGCAATACTTTTTCGCTACGGCCAGACCTGCGCGTACGCGAGCCGCGCGCGCTCGCTCATCGGGAAGTGCGCGTCGTACTCCGCGCGCAGCGTCTTCATGTGGTCGGAGGCGATGAAGCGCCGGTAGGTCGCCTCGTCCTGTAGCTCGTATATCGCCATATAGCGATATGTATCGTCGCCGTCGATGAGCTTGTAGCGGTGCGCACTGACCATTCCGGGAAACTGCAACGCCTGCGGCACGTGCTCCTCGTTGTACCAGCGGTTGAACGCGACTTCCTTCTCGGACGGGATGGTGGCCTTGACCATGAACAGGATGGTTGCCATGCGAGGCTCCAGGCTGCGGGTGGCGAGCAGTCTAGTCGACGAGGCCGATCTTCACGCGGCGGTTGTGGCGGCCCTTGTTGTCGATCTTGAGGATGCGCACGGCGCGTGAGCGGCCGGTGGACGCCAGGTGCGTGCCGCCGCACGCCTGGCGGTCGAGCCCGACGATCTCGACGACCCGCACGCTGCCGTCGGACGCGGGCGGCGGCGCCACCGAGCGGCAGCGGATCAGGCCCGGCTCGCTCGCCAGGGCGTCGGCGGCGACGTAGGACAGGCGCAGCGGCAGGTCCTGGCGGATGACGTCGTTGAGCTGCGGCTCCAGCGCGCGCAGCCGGTCGTTGTCCACGTCGGGGAGATCGAAGTCCGTGCGCGCCGTGCCGTCGTCGTTCAGCTGGGCGCCGGTGATGAGCGCGCCCCGAAAGACCTGGAAGACGAGCGCGTTGAGCACGTGGGCGTTGGTGTGGAGCTCGGTCTGGAGCGCGCGGAAGGCCGGGTCCACCGACGCCTGGACCGCGCCGGCAGGCTCGATCGCCGCGGCGAGCAGGTGCCACACGCGGCCGTCGGCCACCTCGAACCCCGTGATCGCCACGTCGCCCGACGCCCACGCGAGGCGGCCGCGGTCGGGCAGCTGGCCGCCGCCGCCCGGGTGAAACGGGCTCTGCTCCAGCACGACGGCGCCGGGCCGCGCGTCGAGCACGCGCGTCTCCAGCGTCAGGACGTCGGCGTGATCGTGGCAGAAGTAGCGCGACATGGCGATCAGACTCGTGACGGACCGTAGGCGGTGGCCACGAGCACACGATCCTCGATCGCACCGACAAGATCGCCGTGCTTGGCGCTGGTCACGCGCTTGATCTCCTTCCACTCCTCATCCGCCATGAACTTGGCCCACGCCGCTTCCTTCTTCGCCTCGTTCGGCCACGCGAGAAGATAGACGAACTCGGTTCGCCGCTCGGTCCGCGCCTCCCACATGGCCACGATCTCGAAGCCGTACGTTCTCATGATCCGCGCCGCGTGTTCGCGGAACCGGTCGTGAAATGCCGCCTTGTTGTGCTCGAAGATCTCGTAGATGCGCAGCTGGTGGATCATGTCGGGCTCAGCGCGCGAGGAACTTCGCCACCGTCCGCGCGATCCCCGCCGGATCGAAGCCGAACTTGGCGTACAGGCTCCGGGGATCGCCCGACTCGCCGAAGGCGGTGGTGCCGATGCGCTTGAGCGGGGTCGGCCGCACCTCGGAGAGCCACTCGGCCACGGCGCCGCCGAGGCCGCCGGCGATCGAGTGGTCTTCGACCGTGACCACGCGGCCTGTCTTGGCCACCGAGCGCCCGAGCATCTCTTCGTCCAGCGGCTTGATCGAGGCGGCGTTGATCACCTCCGCCGAGATGCCCTCGGCCTGAAGGCGCCGGGCGGCCTCGAGCGCGTTGAACACGGTGCCGCCGCTGGCGATCAGCGTGATGTCCGTGCCCGGGCGCAGCAGGCACCAGCGTCCAGGCCGGAACTGGTAGTCCGGCGGGCAGACGGACTCGAGGTTCTGACGCGTCAGCCTGAGATAGAGCGGGCCCTGATGCTCGACCGCGTAGGCGACCACCTGCTTCGTTTCCACCTCGTCGGCGGGCTGGACGATCGGCACGTTGGGCAGCGCGCGGATGCACGCGATGTCCTCGAGCCCCATCTGGCTGTAGCCGTCCTCGCCGATGGCGACGCCGACGTGGGTGCCGACGATCTTCACGTTGGCGTTGGTGTAGGCGACGGAGATGCGGATCGTCTCGAAGCGGCCGACGATGAAGCAGGCGAACGAGCACGCGAACGGCACGCGGCCCGTCAGCGCGAGCCCGGCCGCGATGCCGACCATGTTGGACTCGGCGATGCCGAGGTTGAAGGCGCGCCCGGGGAATTTCTTGGCGAAGCCGGCCGTCATGGTGGACTTCGACAGGTCGGCGTCGAGGGTGACGATGCGCTCGTCCTTCGCGCCCAGCTCGATGAGCGCCTCTCCGAACGCGACGCGGCTGGCTTTGGCAGGCATCGCTCCTCCGCTGACTCCCGTGTCGAGGGTTACTTCTTGTCGAGTGCGCGCAGCTCGCTGACAATCGCCGCGGTCGCCTTGTCGGTCTCGAGATAGCCGTCCCAGGCCGCCTCCGTCACGCCGAGGATCTCCCGGATGGCGGCCACCCCCTCCGCGGGCTTCGGCGCCTTGCCGTGCCACTCGGGGTTGTTCTCCATGAATGACACGCCCTTGCCCTTGACGGTGTGCGCCACCACCAACGTCGGCGTGCCCTTCGAGGCCTCGGCCTGGTCGAGCGCCTTGCCGATCTGCGCCATGTCGTGCCCGTCGATCTCGATCACCGGCCAGCCGAACGCCTGCCACTTGGAGACGACGGGCTCGAGGTCGAGCACCTTGGCGACGAAGTCGTCGAGCTGGATCTTGTTGTAGTCGACGATGACGGTGAGGTTGTCGACGGGATGCGCCGGGTGCCCGAGCCTGGGCGCCGCCATCGCCGCCTCCCACACCTGGCCCTCCTGGATTTCGCCGTCGCCGAGGATGCAGTAGACGCGCGAGGGCAAGCCGGCGAGCTTGGCGCCGAGGGCCAGCCCGAGCGAGACCGAGAGGCCCTGCCCGAGCGAGCCGGTGGCCGCCTCGATGCCGGCCAGCGCGACGCGGTCGGGATGGCCCTGGAGCGGCGAGCCGAGCTTGCGCAGCGTGATGAGCGCGTCTTCGGAGAAGTAGCCGGCCTTCGCCATCACGCAATAGAGCGCCGGCACGGCGTGGCCCTTGCTGAGCACGATGCGGTCGCGCTCCGGCCAGTCTGGGCGCCGCGGGTCGTGGCGCAGCCGGCCGAACGCGATCGCGACGAGCAGGTCGATCACCGACAGCGAGCCGCCGGGGTGACCCGATCCCGCGTGCGTCAGCATCCGGATGATCTGCACCCGGCAGCCCCGGGCGATCGCGTCCAGGCGCGCGTCAGCCATCCAGGTCCTCCGTGGGGTCGGCGATGGCGTCGACGCGAACGTCGGTGACGGCGATCTCGGGGGCGTACACGACTTCGTCGGCCGCCCACACGATCGTGCCCTTCACGTCCTTGGTGACGCCGGCGACGTTGTTCAGGAACGTGGTGATGTTGTCGTTGATCCGGATCGCGTTCGCTTTGATCGGCTCCGCGATCCGGCCGTCGCGAATCATATAAGAATCCGCCGTCACCGTACAGGTGAAATCGCCCGCGCGCAGTCCGTTGATCGGGTACGTGTACCAGATGCGTCCGATGTAGAGCCCGTGGCCGACGCGGCGCAGCAGCTCGTCGCGGCTCACCGGGTCCGCGCCCTCGACCACGACGTTGGTGGCGGCCGCCGAGGGCCGATTGGCGAACTGCCGGCCGCCACCGGCGCCGAAGCGAAAGCCGTTGCGCGGCACCAGTGCCGCGGCCTGCGCCGCGTCGTTGCCGCCGAGCTTGACTGCGCGCTGCGGATCGCGCAGCAGGCGCTCGGTGTCGTACCAGCACGACAGACAGCCGGTGAGGACGCCGTCGCGGATGAGGTCGGTGCGCCCCGTGGGCAGCCCCTCGCAGGTGATGCCCTTGGAGCCCATCATCCCCGGCATGGCGCCGTGGTCGTAGATGGACAGCGCGGGCGAGGCCACCCGGCGGCCCAGGCGGCCCACGAACGGGGACGCGGAGGCGTAGAACGTGTCGGCGTGGCAGGCGGGGATGATCAGGTCGTTGAGGATGTCGGCCACCGGCTGACGGCCGAACACGACGGTGTAACGGCCCGACGGCACGCGCACGCCGCCGACGGCGGCGATGGCCGCCTGCGCGGCCTCGCCGCCCGCCTCGTCGCTGAAATCGTCGAGCCGCGTCCCGGTGGACCAGCCCGAGCCCTTCGCCGCGTGCGCCTCGACCATCGACGTCACGAAGGCCGTGACGAGCGTCGACTCGTCGGTCTGAACACGCGGCATCGCGCTGGAGGCGATGGCCATGCGCTCCTGGAGGATGGTTACGTCGCCGCCGACGATCAGGCCCAGCCGGCGCAGCGCCGCCTCGCTCTCGGCCAGCTCGGCCAGGCGCGAGGACGCGAGAAACGTCCGCAGCGCCCCGCCGACGATCGTCCAGCCGGCCTCGACCAGGCGCTCGTCGCTCACGCGCATGAGCGCGGGATCGTGGTAATCGGTCAGCGCGCGGGGAACGGGCAGCGGCCGCGGCAGCGAGACGAACTCGGGGTCGGCCACCGCGGAGCGCCGCGCCTTGTCGAACGCGCGCTCCACGCCGGCCTGCGACAGATCGCTCGGCTCGCTGCCGAAGCCGACGCGCCGGCCGTCGAAGACGACCTGAAGGCCGAGGCCGTACGACTCCACGGACTTCGGCTCGTCCACGCCGTTGCAGGGGATGTGCGACGTGTAGTTCAGGCGCGTGAGCAGCGCGCCGTTGGCGGAGACGAACGCCTCGACCTCGCTCACGCCGGGCTGGGCACGGGCCCAGGCCAGCGCCTGCTCCGCCGCGTGCGTCAGCTCGGCGAGATCGCGCACGTCAGTGCTTGGGGTCGTGCGAGAGGTTCGTGCCCACGACCGGGTAGCCCTTGGCGTGCCAGCCGGGCAGGCCTTCCTCGAGGACCCGCTGGTTGCGCCAGCCGAGCGTGTACAGGACGTTGCTGGCCCCCCGGGACAGCGCGTGCGGGCACGTTCAGTAGAAGACGACGAGTCCCGTCTTGCTGATCTCGTGCGCGCGGCCTTCGACGGCGCGCAGCGGCATCGAGCGCGCGCCCTTGATGTGCATCTCGACGTACGCGTCCCAGTTGCGCACGTCGATGATGTCGGCCTTCGCGCCGCCGTCGAGCGCCGCCTTCAGCTCGTCGACCGTGATGAAGTTGACCGGGTGATCCGGCGGCGCGGCGGGCGCGGCGCCGACGAGCAGGATGGCGCCGGCCACGACGGTCACGAGGACGCGCCGCACGGCTCAGCCGCCGAGCACGCGGGCGCGGCTGCGCATCGTCGGCCCGCCGTTACCGAGCTTCTTGCTCTGCATCGGCTGCCCCTTGCCGCAGTTGGGGATCGGGTAGAGCCGGAAGTCACGGCCGACGGCGTCCACCTTCATCAGGTAGTCGCGCGTGTCGGCGGCGATGCCGCCGTCGCGATAGAGGCGCGTGATCTCGCCGCGCTCGATCGCGTAGACCTTGCGCGCCGAGATGCGGAAGTTCTCGCGGCTCTCGGCGATCGACGGGATGCGATGGCCGACCAGGTAGTAGCCGCGGTCGACGTCGCCGATGATGCGCGCGGGATCGGTGTCGCCGCCGTCGAAGACGGTGTTGGACATGCGGATCAGCGGCACCAGCGAAGCACTCGTGGCCTTGAAGTGTCCGTTGGGCTCGCCGCCGAAGACGGCGGCCGTCTGCCGGCTGTTCATGAAGCCGCGAAAGATGCCGCGATCGATATGCGTCACGCGGCGGGCCGGGGTGCCCTCGTGATCGTACGCGTAATGGCCGTAGCCCGGCAGCGCCGGATCCGAGTACGCGCTCACCAGCGGCGAGGCGATGCGGCGGCCCACCTGGTGGGCCTCGAGATCGGCGAGCAGCCACGAGCGTCCCGCGTACGCGGTCTCCATCTTGAGCGCGCGGTCCAGCTCCGCCGGGTGGCCGACGATCTCGTGCGAGACGAGCGTGTTGTAGTGCGGGTCCGTGACCACGACCACCTCGCGCTCGGAGGTCGGCAGCGCCGGGGCCGCCGCCAGCTCGGCCGCATCGCGCGCGAGGGCCAGCGCGAAGTCCCTGAAGGGCGGGAAGGTGAGGAGGGACTCGCCGACGCCCTCGGCGATGATCTCCCAGCCGCGCTGGTGCCCCATCACGTCGTAGATCTCCTGGCTCGTCTCGGCGCCGACCGCGACCACGGAGGCCGCGCCCTGTGTCAGGGCGAAGGCCTGATCGATCAGCGCGCCCTCGGTGGAGGCGAACAGCTCGCGCGTGAGCTGCGTGAGCACCGGGACCCAGTTGTAGCGGACGCTCGGCTGGGCGGCGGCGATCGCGCGCGAGACCTCTGTGGCCACGGTCACCATGTCGGCCAGCGGCACGCTGCGCGGGTCGATCCGATAGACGGCCGGGACGACGTCCAGGCGAACGTCCACCCGGTGGAGGCGCAGATCCGCCAGCGCGTCCCCGAGGGGCCCGAACTTCTCGCGCGCAGTCGCCTTGTGCTCGGCGTTGGCCATTGCGCGGCGATACGCGCGCTCGAGCGCCTCCGCCAGGCGTCGCTCGAGCTCCGGCACGTCGGCGGCGCCGAGCACGATCCCGATCCAGCCGGGCGCCACCGTGCGGTCCCCGGCGAGCACGCGGACGCCGGCGGTGCAGGCGTAGTCGTCGCCGGAGGAGCGCTCGGCGCCGTTCTCCGCGATCGCGTGGCGGCTTTCCGTGACCTCCAGCCTCATATCCGCGTAGACGAGACGCGGCAGGCGTCGCGCCGCGTCGTTGAGAAGCGCCGGCACCGTCTCGCGGGCGCGGTCGATCAGCTCGATGGTGAGGGCGGCGGCCATTGTCAGAGCGCCTCGAACGGCTCGACGGTCACGTGTTCGCCGGCGGCGACGTCGCCGCGTGCCTCGTCGAGGACGACGAGGCAGTTGCCGGCCACCATCGACGACAGGATGCCCGAGCCCTGTGGCCCCGTCGTGCACACCTCCCAGTCGCCGTCGCGGAAGGCCAGGATGCCGCGCTTGTACTCGGTGCGGCCCGTCTTCTTGCGCATCGGCTCCAGCGCGCGCGCCTGCCACGTCTGGGGGAAGAGCCGGCGGCGGCCCGCCAGCTTGTAGAGGGCCGGGCGCACGAACAGCATGAACGACAGCAGCGAGGCCACCGGGTTGCCGGGCAGGCCGAAGAAGAGCGCGCCGCCGATGCGGCCCACGGCGAAGGGACGCCCGGGCTGCATGGCGACCTGCCAGAAGTCGATGGCGCCCAATTCGGACAGGACGTCCTTCACGAGATCGTAGACGCCGACGGAGACGCCCCCGGAGGTGACGACGACGTCGGCGGCGCGCGCGGCGTCCTCGAGCCCGGCGCGCAACGCGTCGCGCACGTCGGGAACGATGCCGAGGTCGATCACCTCGCCGCCGCACTGCTCGATCGAGCCGCGCAGCGTGAAGCGATTGGCATCGTAGATCTGGCCGGGACGGCGCGGCGAGCCCGGCTCGGCCACCTCGTCGCCTGTCGACAGCAGGGCCACGCGCGGCCGGCGGCGCACCGTGACCTGCCAGGCGCCGAGCGAGGCCATCAGGCCGATCTCCTGTGGCCGCAGCACGGTGCCGGCCTCGATGACGACCGTGCCCATCTCGACGTCTTCGCCGGCGAAGCGGACGTTGGCGCCCTTGTCGATGGGGCCAGCGGTCATACGATCGCCCTGGCGCTGCACGACCTCTTGCGGATAGACGGTGTCGGCGCCCGCCGGCATCGGCGCCCCCGTCATGATGCGCAGGGCCTGGCCGGCGCCGAGCTTGCCCTCGAAGACGAACCCGGCGGCGAGGTCGCCGATCACGAGGAGGTCGCGGGTGCCGCCGGCCGGGATGTCCGCGCTGCCGACCGCGTAGCCGTCCACGGCGGAGTTGTCGGCGGGCGGCACGTCGAAGGGCGCGGCGAAGTCGTCGGTGAGGACGCGCCCGAGCGCGCGCGTCAGCGGCACCAGCTCGGGCGCCAGCGGCGCGCCGATGCGGGCGAGAATCTGCGCCTGCCCGTCGCGCACCGAGATCATGCGCGTATTATACGCGCCATGAACGGGACGACTCCGGCCGTGACGCCCCCCGCCGGCTTCTGGATCCGACTCGTCGCGTTCCTGATCGACCTGCTCGTGATCATGGTCGTGCAGTTCCTGCTGCAGGTCATCGCCAGGGTGCGCTTTCGCTCGGACGCCGACGGGGTGATGGGCGCCGTCGCCTTCTTCACGTTCGTGTTCGCCGTCGCGTATCCCACGGTGCTGCACACGCTCGCCGGCCAGACGCTCGGCAAGCTCGCGATGCGTGTCCGCGTCGTCGCCCTCGACGGCGAAGCGTTGCCGCTCGGCGCCTCCTTTCTGCGCGCGATCGCATTCTGGGCGGCGCTCGGCTTCACGTTCGGGATCGGCCACGTCGTGGGCGGGCTACGCAAGGACAAGCGTGCGTTCCACGACCTGCTGGCCGGCAGCCGCGCCGAGCGCCTGCCGCCCGCGACCTCGAGCCGGCGCATGGGCGCGCGCCGCCCGGCGGCGCCGCCGGTGGCGGCGTCGCCCGTGCCGGCGGTGCCGTTTCAGCCTCCGCCGGAGTCGGAGCCGCGATCGATCGGGTGATCCGCACGCTGCCGCTTGGGTTGCGCAACAGGCTGGCCGCGACGATTCTGGAGGCCGTCGACGACGCGAGGGCGCGGCGCGCGCTGGCGGCGCTGGCGGACGCGCCCGACGCGTGGCTGGCGGCCGACGAGCGGCAGTGGGCGGCCCTTCTCGCGGCGCGCGCGCGGCGGGCCAGCGAGGCCCTCGGCGCGATACCGCCGTCGTCGGCGCGTGGCGTGGACGGAGCACTCGAGGCGGCGGCCAGGCTCTACGGCGCGGGGCTGCACTTCGAGGTGCACGAGCTGCTCGAGCCCCACTGGGTGGCGGCGAGCGGCCAGACGCGGGAGGCATTGCAGGGCGTGATCCAGGCGGCGGTCGGCTGGCAGCACCTCGCCAACGACAACGTCGCCGGCGCGCGATCGTTATTGACCGAGGCGGCGGCGCGCCTGCGCGGGCAACGGCTGGGCGGACGCGACTTCGACGCCTTCGCACGCGCGACGTCGGAGGCGGTGACGCGACTGCCGGCAGCGACGCCGCCGCCGTTCCCGGAGCGCAGTCAGGCGAGCGAGAGAGAGGAGAGCGTATGAACCTCGAGCTCAACGACAAGGTGGTGGTGGTGACGGGCGCCAGCCGCGGCATCGGCCGCGCGATCGCGCTGGGGATGGCCGACGAGGGCGCGCGCGTGGTCGCGGTGGCGCGCGACAAGGCGGCGCTCGACAAGCTGGCCACCGAGGCGCGCGCCCTACGCGGGAAGGACGCCGTCGCCATCGGCGCCGACCTCTCGCAGCTGGCGGAGGTGGAGCGCGTCGTCGCGGAGGCCAAGCGTGCCGGTGGCGGCCGAATCGACGTGCTCGTCAACAACGCCGGCGCCATCCGCGGCGGCGGCTTCCTCGAGATCCCGGACGCGCAGTGGCTCGACGACTGGAGCCTCAAGCTCATGGGTTACATCCGCATGGCGCGCGCCGTGTTCCCGATCATGAAGGCCCAGGGCGGCGGCCGCATCGTCAACGTCACCGGGGCGGCCGCGCGCAACCCGACGGCGACCTATCTCACGGGCGGCGCGGCCAACGCGGCGCTCGTGAATTTCACCAAGGGGCTCGCCGACCTCGGCGCGGAGTGCGGCGTCCTCGTCACGGCCGTGTCGCCGGCGGCCACGCGCACGGAGCGCTGGGATCAGCTGATGGAGCAGCAGGCGAAGGCGGCGGGCAAGACCGTCGGCGAGATGCGCGCGGCCGCGGAGGCGCCCTACAAGCTCGGCCGGATCGCGACGCCGCAGGACATCGCCGACGTCGTGTGCTTCCTGGCCTCCGCGCGCGCCTCGTTCATCACGGGCATCTGCATCACGGTGGACGGCGGCGCGACGCGCGGCGTCTACGCCTGAGGCGTCGAGGGCTCGGAGGAACCCAGGCGGCTCCTTGACATGCGTTGCCTCCTGTCATTATCTTTCCCCCTAGCGCTGGCTGGGGTTCCCTATCTCGCCGCTTTCAACGAGGGCAGGAGGTTCGCGAGATGGCGGCAAAGTTGTTCGTCGGCAATCTTTCCTTCCAGGCGACAGAAGAGGATCTGCGCGAGCTGTTTGCGCAGGCGGGGACCGTGGAGACCGTGCGGATCATCACCGACCAGTTCACGGGCCGGCCGCGCGGGTTCGGCTTCGTCGAGATGGCGACGAAGGAAGAGGCCACGAAAGCGGTCGAGATGCTCAACGGGCGGCTCTTCCGCGATCGCAACCTGGTCGTGGACGAGGCGCGCCCCCAGCCCCAGCGTGGCGCCGGGGGCGGTGGTGGCCCGCGCGGCGACCGCGGTGGGCGGCCGGGCGGCGGTCCCGGCGGCGGAGGCGGCTGGAGGCGCTAGGACGGAGTGATCGAGGAGCCCGCCGGGTTAGAGGAGCGACCCGGCTGTGCCGGGGCGCTCCGAACGTTGGGGGGCCATTTCGGGGCCCCCCATGTTCCTAACGAGGCTCCGCCTCAGACCGACGCGGCATGCAACTCAACCTACGCGACCGCGAAGAGCCATTGACAACGCGCCCGACTCGCCATGAAATCTCATTCGCGCC
>Ga0137418_10004125_pt1 | contig 13346 bp, 12 predicted proteins | sample CZODoug3_1_2_16f_FD_122242 | JGI IMG/M metagenome (GOLD analysis project Ga0137418, IMG submission 122242) | Vadose zone soil fungal communities from Angelo Coast Range Reserve, California, USA - CZODoug3_1_2_16fungal (Hybrid Assembly) | ecosystem: Environmental > Terrestrial > Soil > Vadose...
GGCCGGTTCCGGGATCGTCTAATCGGTAGGACATCAGCCTTTGGAGCTGAGTATCGTGGTTCGAGTCCACGTCCCGGAACCAAAATCCCCCCGCCCAATTCCGTGCTCCGGGATGGAATACTTCCATCACATTTCGCGATAGTTCAGCAGTACCACGCCGATCATCGCAATACAAAGCGGCCAGACGCGGGCCATTACGCTGCGTGTCTGATTTTCGGCGGGAAGCCGCAGTTCCAGCCAGCGCGACCATCCCGCGATTACAGCAAGAATCGCCAGCGGGATGTGGCTTAGCTCGACCAAGACCTCTTCCTTAATATTCCCCAGGCTATGCGAATGGGTCAGCAGCAACGCACCGGAAATTGCGATGAGCAGGGGAAAAGCCAGGCGTGCTCGGCCAGAACGAACGCGGCCCGTCTGCACGCGCCATTCAAATATGGCCAGCGCGATCACCAGCACGGCAAAAAAACGGTGTAGCAGAACTTCGGGATCCGCTAGCGTCGCCCAGAAACTAACGGGCCCGAGAGGCCAAGTCTCAGGATCGCTGCGGAGAAACAAAAACGCCGATAGTCCGAAAAACGCCAGAGGCCAATTCCGCGCCCAGGAAACTTTTCCCGCCTGCGCAACGAGCGCCAGCAGCCCCATCGAGAGAACAATGATGCCTGCCCAGTGATGGTTGTACTCCGACCAGGCCTTTTCGGCGGGAGTGTTTGGGCGCGTCCCAGTTTGTCCCGGAACGTAGGACTCGGTCGAGAGCGAGCCCACTTCGAAGGCTTTCTTCTGCGCAGCGTAAACATCCCCAGGTAGTTCCTGCACTGTCGGGCTCGACAGTCTTGGGGTTTGTGGAGACATACGAGCGACGATTTCTCTCCCGGTGACACGATCGTCAGTGAGATCCGCCGCGGGAGGAAGCGATGTGAGCGAAGCGGCAGTGAGAATTACCGTTATGCCGATGCCGATTTCGGCTTCGCCGAAGCGCTTCAGGCTGGCAAGAATGGAACTCGCCGGCCCTTTTCGAACGAGTTGAAAATTAAGCGCACCGAGAAATACCAGCAGACCGAAGAGGAGCACCTTGGTGGCCACCATCGCGCCGTAAGAAGTTCCGTACACCGCTTTGAACGAGCCGACGTAGGCGAATCCCAACACCAGTCCCGCCGAAGCGAGCACGGCAACACTACCCAACGCGAGTTTCGAAAAGCTGGCGCTAAGCTGGCGCGCATATTCCGGAGTCTGCGCTCGCCCGATACCCATCAACAAGTAAGGCAATCCGCCCAGCCAGGTCGCCGTCGCCGCTTGGTGCAAAGCGGTAAACGCAACCAGCGGCACACGATAGTCCAGGCGTGCCATCGCATGACTGGTCATAACCGAGGAGGCGATGACGGCTGCGGCCGGAAACAGCAAATCGCTGTAGCCGGCGGAGCGCGTTGGAGAAGTCAAAACGATCACGCTAAAGGCTGCTGCGATGCCTAGGAGACCGGCAAGAACAAAATTCGCGCCAGCCACTTCGCGAAGCGACATCTCCGCCGACTGCCCGAGGATTAAAGAGTTCGCCAGAAGGTAGGCTGTCTGCATCGCCGCCAGAGCAATGGCTGACCGTCGAATCCACCGCAGACAAGCTTGCCGAAGCGCGGAAGAATCTTCATCCGCTCGGCGAACTACGAAAATCAGAAAAACAATCCCGCCAATCGTCAAGGATTGAAACGTCAGCGTCGCCCCGCGGAACAGCACGGAAAGAAAGCCGAAAACTTGCAGTAAGCGGGCCATTGCTCGCGATCAGGACGGCGCCACACTAAACGGAATCTCGCCCCGCGTGATGTGACCGTCGGAGGCCAGCACCTGCCAGCGAAGCCGATAGTCACCAGCGGCCAGTCCGTTAGCCGAAGCCGCCAGCGTGTCCGCGGCAGTCTGTTTGATGAGTTCCAGCGCTTGCCAGGAACCGTCAGGACGGATCAGCGTCAAGCGGGATCGCTGCGCATCGATTCGAACGTTGAAGCGCAGCTTGATCGGAACGTCCGGCCCCGAAACCACACTCTTTAGGGACGGCGTCGATTCCAGCAGGATCGCATGCGCGCCGGCAGGAGTGACAATCAAGAATGCCGTGGCCCCCGCAAGCAGAAGGAACGCAAAAGTTTTTCGTCGACCTGGCTGCATGGCTCCCTTTTTCGCCGAGATCAACGAGACGCTCCGCAAAAATTGGGCTTCGACGGCTGGAAGAAAATTATACCGAAACCGGCCTGGATCGCTCCATCGACAGGAACCGTCGCCCGGGCAAGGCTGTCCCGGCGCCCCGCTCTGCAACGAAGTAAATTCGCGGGTGTGGCCGGGCTTGAAAATCGCTCGATTTTATTCCTGCGTGCCGATCTCGTTGCTGTGATTCCAATCAATCGTCGGATCGGATGCCGGATCGTAGGTCACTTCGGAGGCCGGCGGTTTATCCTGCTTGCGTTGCGCGCGCTTCTCTTCCTTCATCTTGCGCTTTTCGATGCGCTTCATTTCCTTCTGGCGCTTCTGGAATGTCGTGGTCATAAGCCTCTCCTCACAGCACAGTGCGGCGCGGGCCCTGGTCCCTGCCGTACAGCCCACTTATGAAAAGTAAAACTACCAGCGCGGTTCGCGCGGCTGCCGCGCAGACTCGCGGTAGTCTTCGTTCGAGAAGCGGTCCCGTCCGCCTCCGCCGCCCTTGCCCCGCCCTCCGCCGCCGCCCGATCCACCGCCGTAATTCTTCGGGCCGCCAAAGCTCTTCGGGCCGCGCGGGGGGCCGCCTTCCCCCTTCGGGCGCGCTTCATTCACTTTCAAATTGCGCCCGCCCACTTCTTTTCCGTCAAGAGCGGTCATGGCTGCCGCCGCTTCCGCATCATTCGGCATTTCAATGAATGCAAAGCCGCGCGCGCGCCCGGTCTCCCGGTCCATAGCCATATGCACGCGCGTTACCTGGCCGAACGGCGCAAACAGCTCACGCAATTCGCCTTCCGTGGTCTGGAAGCTCATATTGCCCACAAATAAACTCTTCATCTTGAATCTCCCTGTACTCTTCGAAGCACCACGAGCGCAGGATCTTGGTGAAGTGCCGCTTCCCAGACACTACGAGACGTTAGCCTGAAATTGTCTGAATTCGCTGGGCGGACAACCCCACAACTGGTCCTTCAAGGAATTCAGGCAATTCTACTTCGGGAGTCTACTCCACGACAGTAACACATTTCCCCGCCAATGGCCGCATCTTCATTTCACGCCCGGCTTTGCAGCCGAGAGCGCGTCCGTCCTGAATTTGACCAGCAGGCAGAACTTGTTAGCCGTGCAGCAATTCACCGACAGCTCGCCACGCTTGATCGATAGCCACGTCGGTGTACGCGTTGGCGCCGGCATCAGAGTTGGCAATGGCGATCTTGCCGAACGGCTTCCGGCCAACGACCCACGGTTGCTCCCCTTCTTTCCAGTCCGGATCGAACAGCGCATTCGGCGTGAAGGCGTAACCGTGCGCCCAGCGATTGACGATGATGCCCTCGATGTCCTTCGCCGGGTCGAATCCAGCGCCGCCAAGCATGCGGCCCAACTGGTCGCGGATGTTTCGCTCGAATTTCGAAAAAGGTGTCTGTAGCAGTTCCGCGCGGCCCGCGCGATTCTGGTCGCGCTGCGGCAGTCCGGGCTTGCATGGCGTTCGCAGCATGAACAGGACCGCTGGTTCTTCGGGTTTGCTCGGAAAGCGGTACTGGCCGATACTGACCGGGAAATCCAGCGCCGTGTAAGTGTGAAATCCTCCCGGAGCAACAATGTGGCGCACATTCAGTTTGGCAAATGAAGTCCAATTCCGCAGCGCCACGTGCGTGTAAACCAGCGGCGCTTTCACGAGATACGACAGCGCTTCTTTCTGCTTCTCCGGAAGTTCGGGGCATAGGTACGGAATCATCCCGTTATAGCAAGCCAGCACGCAATTCTTTGCGGCGACAGTCTGCAGTTTTCCTCCGCGCACATAGCCGACTTGCACTTCTTTTGCGGCGTTGCTGTGCTGTACCTGGACAACCGTGCTGTTCAGCCGAACGCGCACCGCACTTCCCATCTCATCGAGTTTGCTGTAATCCGCTTTTGCTGTGACCACATCCTCCATCGTCGATCCCGGTACTGCTTCCGGGATCAACGAGCGAACCAGCAGCCTGGCAATCGAGGCGTTCCCGTCCGGGAAATGAAAAATGTACGGCTCTTCTTTGTCCCCTTCGGGCAATCCCAAATCTTGAAAACCGGCATAGGTAAACGAGCCGTAGTCGTCTCCCGCTTCATAGCAAGCCATGGCGGGGACGGCTTCAATGCCAACGCAAAAGAGATCGTGCGTAAACGTCTGAAAAAAAGGCAACGCTTCCGGTATCAGCTTGCAATGCTTCGTCAAATACTCCGCATAGCTGATCTTGCGCAGCAACGCAGTTTTTTCTCCCACGGGCATTCCCGCGAGATAATCCTTCTTCTCGGTGTAGACGCGGGCGATGTCCTTTCGCACCGCATCGGAGAGCGGCGCTTTGGCAAGGAATGCCGGCCACGGCGTATCGTTCATTCCAGTGACCAGGCGGTCTTCTCCAAACGTCTCTTTATCGAAAAACGCCGCTGTCCCCATCTTCGAATAGAGATTTTTGTCGTAGGCTTTGTAAAATTTTTCCGTTCTAACCCCAATTTCCGAAATCAGCGCTTTTGCGGCATCGCTGTACTTTCCCGGACTCTCGATGGACTGCGTGCCCCCATAGCTCAGCACCAGGCGGTCGCCCGCGCGAAATTCGTTGCGCTTGGCGTGCCCGCCAAAATCGTCGTGATTATCCAGGATCAGGATGCGCGCGTTTTTCCCCGCACTCTTGCGAAAGAAATAAGCGGCTGCCAGCCCGCTGATGCCTCCGCCAACGACGATCAGGTCGTAGCTTTCACCGGTTCCAACCGGTTCCCCGAAGGCATCCGCGCCTTCGCCGTCCCGCAAACGATGGGCAAAGGTAAATGTTCCATCGTGATTGCCGCGCAAGCCCATCCGCGCCGGCGGATAATAATCCGCCGCTTTTTCCGGCGCGAATTCATCGAGAGCAGCGGCCGCGACCAGCGTTTCCGTTCCCATTCCCCCGCCTACCAGCGTTCCGCCTGCAGCGATGGCCACGCCATTCAGAAAATCACGCCGCGTGATTCCCCGATTCATCCCCAATTCGTGATCCGTTTTCCTGTCGCTCATCCCCTGCCCCTTTGTCCCCGTCTCGGAATTGCAGGAAATTATAGTCCTTCCGGACTCATCCTTACACTTTTTCAGTAAGCTTGTGGTTAGGTCACTGCCGCGCAAGGTGGTAGAAGAATTGCCCGATTCCAATCGTAAAAATGAAATCGCCAAAGAGCGCATGTTCCAGGCACGTGAGGACCAGTGACCTCGATTTCCGGTACGTCCAGCCAAACAGCAGGCCCCCGATCGCCGTCAATGCAATCGCCACCCAATTCCCAAAGATAATGTGCACGAATCCGAAAACCGCCGCGCTCGCCGCGATCATCCCCATTCCCTCTCCGAAAAGTGGCTTATAACGGTGAAAGAAAAATGCTCGGTACAGCAATTCTTGCGGATAGACCGAGAAAATCGGATAGAAAAGCGCCACCGCCAGCCACCACGCCGGAGAGCGTCGGTACAGCGAGAACAGCATCTCCGGGGCAAAGAGCCGCACCGCGATGCCCAGCAGCACTAACAGCGGAATGTCCCGCAACAGCGGCCCCAAAAATTCCGACTGAATTCGCGCCAAACCAACGAGCCCTCGATGCTCAAATTTTGCGTCCCTGCGCAAGACCAGTAGCGCCCAGATTGCTGCAACCAGCAGGAATGGTATCGGCCAGTTCGGCAATAGGCGCTCGTACATCAGCGCCGGCACGCCCACGTACATCAACAGTAGTTCGCTCCACAACCACACCGCGCGCTTCATCACCGTTTGCCTCGTCCTGAGGCCCGCTTTTCGGCGGACGCTTTCTGAAACTAAGCATACGCAATTTGTATTCCACAGTTTGGTGAATTCTCTGGCTCGGAGAGTCTCCGGCCCTCTTTCTACCCGGTAACGTCTCAGATTCGTCCGCAACAATAATTCCGGGCCCAGTGTCGGCTAACTCGGCAACCACCTCCGCGCAAGCACCGCAATCTTTCTCGAACCATGTAAGATTCTTTCTGCGGCCATCTTCATGACCTTACCCTTGAACAAGCAGACCGCCGTCATTACCGGCGCCGGAAGCGCCGAAGGCATCGGTTTTGCCGTCGCCCGGCGACTGTATGCCGCCGGCGTGCGCGTCGTTATTACTTCGACCACCGATCGCATTCACACTCGCGCTCGCGAACTCGACGCCGACGGCGAAAAAGTTCTTTCCTTCATCGCCGATCTCACCGTCGAAACCGACGTGCAACGTTTCGTCGATGCCGTGCTCTCCCGCGCCGGCCGCATCGACATTCTGGTGAACAACGCCGGCATGGCGCAGTCCGGCCAGCCCACCGATAGCAAGCCGCTCCTGGAAACTTCCTTCGCCGAATGGCAAAACCAGATCGCCATCACCTTGCACACCGCCTTTCGCATGACCCGCGCCGTTCTTCCCGCCATGACCCACCAAAAGTACGGCCGCATCGTGAATGTCACCTCCGTGACTGGGCCGCTCGTCAGCAACCCCGGTTCCGCCGCGTATGGCGCCGCGAAAGCCGCCATGGACGGCATGATGCGCGCCGTCGCCATCGAAACCGCCGGCGACGGCATCACCATCAACGGCGTCGCTCCCGGCTGGATCGCCACGGCCTCCTCCACCGACTCCGAAAAAATCGCCGCCCTGCACACCCCGCTCGGCCGCGCCGGCACGCCCGACGAAGTCGCCGCCGCCGTCTGCTTCCTCGCCTCCCCCGAAGCTTCCTACATCACCGGTCAAGTCCTCGTCGTCGACGGCGGCAACATCCTCCAAGAAAACAAAGGTGCCTGAAACTTTTCATTGGCGCTTGCTGGAATCCCTACCCTGCGCCAAACTCGTAATTCATTCGAGAATTGCGTGATTTTGAAAAACTGTTGAGGAGTCCTCTATGCGCCGAATTGCTTTTGCGGTCCTCGTGTTTCTGATCCCGCTGCCCATGCTCGCGCAGCAAAATCCCCCGCCAACAAAGCCACGCCCCAAAATCGGCGTCGCGCTCGAAGGCGGCGGCGCCATGGGCCTCGCGCACATCGGCGTCCTGAAATGGTTCGAGGAACATCACATCCCCGTCGATTTCGTCGCTGGAACCAGCATGGGCGGACTTGTCGGCGGATTTTATGCCACAGGAATGAGCCCCGACGAATTAAAAACCCTCATCGACGGCATGGACTGGCGCAAAATCCTTGGCGATCGCACTCCCTACGAAGATTTGTCCTTCCGCCGCAAAGAAGATCAACGCGCCTATCCGAACTCCCTCATTTTCGGCCTGCGCGATGGCTTGACCTTGCCCGCAGGTCTCAACGCCGGCCACCAGATCGGCCTGCTGATCGACCGCGTCACGCTTCCGTATGAGCAAGTGCCCTCGTTCGATTCCCTTCCCATTCCCTTCCGCTGCGTGGCCACAGACCTCGTCAGCAAGAAGCCCTATGTTTTCAAGGACGGCTCGCTAGCCGTTGCCCTGCGCGCCACCATGTCGATTCCCGGCGCATTCTCCCCGGTTCACCAGGGCCAAGCCGTTTTCGTCGACGGCGGACTCCTCGACAATCTTCCGACGGACGTTGTGCGTCAGATGGGTGCGGAAATCGTCATCGCTGTTCACCTGGAGCGCGCGCCCGTCGAAGCCAAGGACATCCAGTCCGTCTTCAGCGTTCTGGATCATTCCGTGAACGCGGTTTTGGATGAAAACGAGTTGCGCAGCCTCGAGCACGCCGACGCCGTCATTTCCGTGCCGCTCTCCGAATTTCGTATGCGCGATTACGCCAAGAGCGACCAAATCATGAAGCGCGGCTATGAAGCCGCAACAGCGCACGCGCGATTGCTCGAAGCCTTTGCCCTCGGCGATGCGGATTGGCAAGAACGCCAAAACGTGCGCGAGGCCCGCAAGCGGAGCGATATCCCCAGCCCGCAATTCATCGAGGTCCAAGGAACAAACGCGCACGAAGCAACCGATGTCTCTCGCTACGTGAAACGCTTCCAAGGCAAGCCCGTCGATCCCGTAAAACTGGACGAAGTCCTGACGCGTTTAACCGGCGTGGGCCGCTACGATTCCGCTGGCTACCGCCTTATCCAGAAAAACGGCCAGACCGGGCTGCTCGTCCAAGTCGTAGAGAAAAATTACGCCCCGCCCATGTTCCAGACCGCCTTCGAAGTCGATGGCTCGCAGAGCGGCAATGTCGATTTCACCATGGGCACGCGCTTCACCTTCATGGACGTCGCCGGCTTCCGCTCCGAATGGCGCACTGATGTTCTTCTCGGCAACACCTATGGCATCCAGACGGAATTGTTTCGCCCGTTTCGCGCCGAGAGCCGCTGGTTTTTCGCGCCGCACGCCGGCGCCAGCGACATCACGTTTCAGATTTATGCCAAGAACGATCCCCTGGCGGACTACCGCATCTATCGCACCAATATCGGCCTTGACCTCGGTTACACCTTCGGGCGCTTCAGCGAACTCCGCGTTGGCTACGAAGTTGGCTCGCTGAATAACCAACTGCGCCTGGGTTCACCGGAAATTCCAGCCGTGAAAGGTCGCGTCGGCCAGACCCACATGCGTTACCTGCTCGATCACACCGATGATCCCGTCATTCCCCGCCGCGGTTTCAGCGCCGAAACAAATTTCCGCTGGTTCGATCAAAGCCCCGGCGCCAGGAGCGGTTTTCCTTCCATGGACCTGAAATTGGGATATTTTCAGCCCATTACCCAGCCGGCCTCTATTTTCTTCGAAACCGAAGGCGGCACCACTTTCGGCAGCTCCAGCACCGGAGTCCCTCAATTCTTCCTCGGCGGTCCCGTGCGCCTCAGCGCCTACGGCCAAAACGAATTTCAAGGCAATCAATATTATTTAATTCGCGCGGGATACATGCACGACCTGCTCACGCTGCCACCCTTCCTCGGCAAAAAAGTCTACGCCGTCGGCACCTACGAAATCGGAAAAATGTACGGCGTAACCACCGGTACTGAGCTCCCCGACGATGTCGCTGCCGGCCTGCTCGCCGAAACCGCCCTCGGCCCCTTCTTCATCGGCGGCAGCGTCGGCGACTCCGGCCACCGCAAATGGTTCTTCCAACTCGGCCGCGTGTTCTAACACGCTTTCTAGCCGCCGACTGAAAAGTCTTTTTACTGTCATCCCGAACGAAGTGAGGGATCTGCTTTTACGCTTTTTCCTTCGCCCCGGTGCGCGTCGGCAGTTCATCGCCGGCACGCGGCCGCTTGCCGCCGCGTCGCCCCATGATCTTGTCAAACACCTTGAAGTCCGCACGCGCTTTCCGGCTGGCAAAAAACTTGGCGGAAATCCTTGATCGAACTGCCTCCCAGACGACAACCTGCGCTCTACCAGAGTCCAAATCCCTGATGCGGCGGGCAATCTCTTGATTCCATGCCGCTTCGGCAGCTTTGTCGACAGTCGCGTCGAGGCTCTCGATGAGCGAGCCAGCCAACTCGGCGCGTTCTTCTTCGGAAAGTGCGAGCGCCTTCTGAAGAAGCTCGGAAGCTTGTTGCGTCATAGGACCATTATACGTTCCGAGCCCGGCGATTGGAGCAGCAGCGGTGTTACGGTGACGTTGAGCCTAAAACTGAAGGACCTAGTCGGAGATCCAAGTTTTTACAATTTCTTTGTCTGTCCAGGCGTATAGGATCGCCCATGATCCATAGCCACAGAAAACGATCACGGGGTTTTTAGCTTGAATCACATTAGGCTCGGACATACCTTCGTATTTGCCTGGACCCTCGCGCCAGACCACCGGCGTCCCATCAGTTGTCTCCAACAAGCGAGTCTCCCAGCCATCAGTGAGCTGCCGTGCCACGACGAGTTCCGCTTTCTGTTTCGAACTTTCACCTGAAATCAAGACAAGAGCCCACGTTGGCTTTCCATCGCCGTAGAAATTAACTCTTACAATGCCAGGGCATCGGTTACCGTGGTCCTTCCGAAATAGCTTTCTGTCGTATTCATCCAGGTCGGTCAAGCGGATAAGTCTTGTGCTCGGATATTTTCTTGAGATTTCGTCGCTAAGACCAGTTGGAAAAGAGCATTGGTCAGAAGTGGGGGCACTGATGACGGCTTTGGCTAGAACATCAAGACTTCCGATCCATAACGCTTGGCGTTTCGGCTCGCGCTGAAACTGGCTTAGAACGAACGCCCGCAGGGTGGGAAGAGATACATGCGGTGGTATTACAGGCGCGTCGATTTTCCAGAGACCTTTCGCCAGCTTCAATTGATAGTCAATGACTTCTGATTTCCGGTCTTTCGTAACATTCTCGCCTTCCGCGTGTCCGAGGACGTCCCACTTCACAGTAACGACTGCGCTGTCTTGGGATTGTTTTGCCGAGAGTATCTTGAAACTGGAAACGATAATCACTGTATCCCAACCGGGCTCTTCTTCCCAGGTAACAAGCGGCGGCAGCTTTGCAAAATTTGCGGTCGAAATCCTTCCAGTATTCAGATCGAACTCGCAATACAGTCGAACGACCTCCATCGGAGTAGTTGGATACTCTTCCGAGTTTTGAGGTAACGCCGCTGTAAGAACGAGAAGCACTCTTACAACCCATTGTCCCAACATCATTCCCCCCTCTCATTGCTTTTGTTTAGTTTAGCTAGTCAGGAGGAGTGGCCCACTGTCCCAGTTCCGAAAACTTCTTGACTTTCGCTTTTTATTCGCCTATAGTGCGGGCGGTAGAGGAAACGGGAAACGGGTGGCGCGCCGCCTCCATTGCCGATCAGGCTCTCACGAGTCGGCCGCCGCCCGTTGAAAGTTCCGAGCCGTAAGCGGGGTGAGGGGTCGACTTGCAAACCGATCCCTCGACTCCGGAAGCCGACCGCGTCGGCTCCTTCGCTCGGATGAGTATATGCGTCCCTCTTCCCTTTCAGGAGCCGCCATGGAAGCCCTTATCGAGAATGTTGTCATTATTCCACCTATTGAAGCCCTGCGGGGAGGCCTGGAAGCTGCCGAGGACACAAGCCTCGGGCCTGAAGGCCCGAGCTACAGTGACGCTGACGAAAAAGCGCCCGGGAACGCCACCTCTGCTCCATCCCGCGGGTTCAGCGGGATGAATCTCCCGATTGGCGTAGCTCAGAGCGATGTAGCTCAGGGCTTTAGCCCTGAGGATTCGTCCGAATCGAGCGGCAGTTGTAGTGGCGGGTCGGCGCCTGTCCCGACCTGGTCGGGAGACCCGTCTCCGAAGCCAAACACGCCGCAAACGGAACCGCCAACAGAAAAAAATCCCTGGTCCGCCTGGGCCTGGCTGGGACTATGCAAAACCCGCACGGAGAAAAACCTCTCTTGTAGTGGCGAAGCTAGCTGCGCCAAAAAGAGCGTTCCTATCCCCAACATTGTTCACGTGGACGTCGACGCCTTTTTCGCCTCCGTCGAGCAAGTCCTCAATCCCAAGCTGCGCGGCAAGCCCGTGCTGGTAGGCCGCGGCTGTGTAGCCTCGGCGAGCTACGAAGCAAAATTCCTCGGCGTAAAAACGGCGATGAGCTTCCGCGAAGCGCTGCGCATCTGCCCGCAAGCCATCGTCGTCCCCGGACAATATGAGCACTACGCCGATTTTGCCGAGCGCGTGCGCCGCATCCTCGAAACCTACACACCCGCGGTGGAAACCGCCGCGCTGGACGACTTTTACCTCGACTTCGCCGGCACCGAACGCCTCTATCCCGATTACCAAGCCACGCTGCGCCGCGTGCAGTCGGAGATTCGCGAGCGCACCGGCCTCGGCGTTTCCGTCGGCGCGGCAAGCACAAAAGTGGTCGCCTCCATCGCTTCGCGCCTCGAACGCCCGCGCGGCTTTCGCGGGCGCCCAGCGCAATGTCAGCTCGGGAAGCAGCGGCTCGGCGCTCAGCACGCATCCGGCAAGCAGCAAGGACAGCGCCGTCAGACAGATGCGCTTCACGGTGGGGGCTCCCTTCACGGGAGTCCCCTAGCGTGTCACGGGTGAAGAAAGAGTCGACGCGGACCGGAAAAGTTGACCCAATTCGCGCCGCCGCAGGGATACGGTCGAGAATGGCCGTCAATCGGCTGGGTAAATCTCGGCAAGGCTCAATGCGATGCCGGGCGGGTCGAGGGCGATGCTGCCCTCGGTCACGACACGAGTCGCGATCGTATCGCCGGTTCCGCGCGCGTGATGAACGACGGTCGGCTGCGTCGGGTCGACGATGAGATAATGCGCGACGCTCGGCAGCCGGAAGTAGCCGGCCAGTTTTTGCGCCATGTCAATGCGCGGGCTCGACGGGGACAGTACCTCGACAATGATAACTGGCTCTGGAACGACCCGATCACTCGGCGGCAAAGGCTCTCCGCAATAGACCAGCGCGTCGGGTTCGTACGCAGTCTCCTGATCGATTCGAACGGTAGCCCCATCACCCACGGCGTGACACCGAAGCTTTCTCTGGCGAATGGCCATGCGCAAGGCGATGTAGATATCGCTTTTGACCTTGATGTGCCCGAGGCCTTCCGGTGATATCGCGAAAACCTCTCCGCGAAAAAGCTCATAGCGCCCGGGCTTGTCTTCGGCCCAGGTGAGAAACTCATCGACGCTTATGCGCGGCTTGGCCAGCACGTTCATGGCGGCGCGCGCGAGCGGCGCGTCGGCCTGCTTCACCCAGCGCAGCCCGAGCACCAGCGCCTCGATCTCCTCGTCGGTGAACATCAGCGGCGGCAGCACGAAGCCGGGGCGCAGGATGAAGCCGATGCCGGCTTCGCCGTCGATCGCCGCGCCCTGGCCGATCAAAGTCTGGATGTCGCGATAGACCGTGCGCAACGAGATGCCGAGTTCATCGGCGAGCGTCTGCCCGCTCACCGGACGGCGATGCCGGCGCAGCACCTGGATCAGACCGAGCAGACGTTCCGCGCGCGCCACGAGAGGCTCCCTGGATCAAGCAGAACTTTAGCGTGGAGCGATCCTGCTGTCAGTTTCTGGCAGCAGCGGCAGGCCTGAGCCGGCAAGGGTGCTTGCTTTCGCTTTGCAGTGACGTATACTTTGTATTGCAAAGTAACTGGAACCCCCTGCATGCGCATTCTCCTGATCAACGTGCCGCATCCGGCCATCGGCAGCCGCATTCCGGACGACCACCTGCCGCCGCTCGGTCTGTTGGCGATCGGCGGTCCGCTCATCGACGACGGCCACACGGTCGCGCTGATCGACGGCGAGTTCGGCCCGCTCTCGACGCAGAGCCTGGTGGCGCGCGCGATGGATTTTATGCCGCA
>Ga0137418_10004126_pt1 | contig 13346 bp, 11 predicted proteins | sample CZODoug3_1_2_16f_FD_122242 | JGI IMG/M metagenome (GOLD analysis project Ga0137418, IMG submission 122242) | Vadose zone soil fungal communities from Angelo Coast Range Reserve, California, USA - CZODoug3_1_2_16fungal (Hybrid Assembly) | ecosystem: Environmental > Terrestrial > Soil > Vadose...
AAGCTGCCGCCTATGGCGACCGAATCATACACATGCGTGACGGCCAGATCGTGGCGCCGGAACAAGATCCACAGTGGACGGGCCACCACGAGGACGCGGGGTGCCAGCACTGATCCGTGCTCGCGTTTTTGGGGTAAACGCTGTTATTTCAGTCAGTTTTGCCCCCCTAGAACCGCTCGTTTATAATGACTCTGCCGAGCGGGAGTAACTCAGTGGTAGAGTGCGACCTTGCCAAGGTCGAAGTCGCGGGTTCAAATCCCGTCTCCCGCTCCAGCGTCTTTCCGGCCACCAGACCGCTGATCATTTCCTCCATGCTCGTCATCAGCAAGACGTTACGCGGTTCGCAGAACTTCGTTTCACGGCTGAACACCAAACCATCTGGATAGAGGGCTGGAGGCCATTTCTTGGCGCTATTGAAGTCCACGAGCCGATGGGAGGGACAACGAACGATGGAGATCCCCCTTACGCCCATGGCTCTGGCCAGCGCCGACATGGTGGCGGGACACAACCTGTTCGAGGGAATCCTGGCCTGTCGGGAGCGACGCGGCGTGACGGGCCGAGGTGGATTGGCGGAAACCAGCCTGAATGAAGGCTTACTGGATTTCCAATTTGAAGTGCTCACTACCCATTTGAACGCCGGACGGCGGCTGCCGCGGAGGAGCGCATTCCGCAATACACATGCCTACCTGGCGGCGCCATACGGAGTCTACGACACGGCAAATGGCTGGCCATGACGCATCTGCCGACGCTGTTGCTCGAACTGCCTGCACTCCAGGAAATTTCGAACCCGGCCGACGGCTTTCGCAGTCGCGACGAGATCAAACAATTCATCGCCAAGCGTCTCAAGGAGCACACCACCGAGCATTGACTCGAGATTCTGAACGTCGCTGACATCTGGTGCGCCGAAGACCTGGATTGGCCCAAGCCCTGCGCAAGTGAAGTTCTTGAGCAACTTGCCAGGGTGCAAACCCTCCGGGACGGACCAAGGAATCGAGATTCTCACCGCTCGACTTCCGATTCGCCCGGATGGAGGTCTGCCGACCAGCGAGGAACTCGCTCAGGGTGGGACAACACACCAAGACAATTCAGAGGGAATTCGGGCTTTAGCTCAGCCGATAGATGCGGACCGCATTGTCGCAGAACAGCTTTCTCTGATTGACCTCGCCTGCCCCTTGCGTGATTGCCTGCAATGCCTCCACCCACTGTTGATAGCTGGCGGAGAGCGTACAGACCGGCCAGTCACTCCCGAAAAGAACGCGGTCCCAGCCGAAGCTGTCGATCACATGTTCGACAAAAGGCCGCAGATCTTCGGCAGTCCATGTCTTAGGATCCGCATAAGCCACTAGACCGGAGATCTTGCAAGAAACATTCGGGAACTTGGCGATTTCCCTGATGTGAGAGCGCCAGGGATCGAGATGTTTTTCCTTAACTTGCGGTACCCCACAGTGGTCAAGGATGAAAACAACATCCGGGCATTGGGAGACTAACTTGATCGCGATGGGAAGTTGCCGAGCGAGAACACAGATGTCGAAGGAAAGGCCGTAGCCCGAGAGTGCAGCCACGTTCTTAATAAACATCATTCCCTGGCCCACTTCGTCCGGTTGGGTATGGAGTACACGACGAATTCCCTTTACCTTGGGATGAACTGCGACCTTGTCCAGATACAACTTGAAATCCTTGCTCTCAGGCCGACCACAAGCCACGATGCCCGCAAGTGGATTGTCGGGCTGATTGGCAAGCGCGCACAAGTGCCGGGTCTCGGCGAGCATGTAGGCTCCATCGACGTCGGCTTCCAGGTGTACGGACTTCATCACGTTCAGACCTTTGGCAGCCGCGAGATAGTCGGCCATTCGGAAGGAACGATTCAGCTGCGGAACTGAGTCGAGCCAGGAGTAACGAAAGAGATCTACGTCCCAGAGATGCTGGTGTGCGTCGACGATCTGCATAAGCCGGTTGACCGGGCGGAAACTCTAACTTCGACCTCGGGAAACTGTCAAATCAATCGCAATGAAAAACTCTCCCCAATTCCGCAGACAAATAATTGTCCATTTTCTCGCACTGGCACAGAAGGACGAAGGACGCTGGGGAATGAAAAATGTGCAATCGCCCCGCCACTTTGCAGATCATCTTGCCAGCAACGATCGGGTCGAGCGGGTTCGATCGGCAAGCAACAATGCTCTTTGAAGAGTCGGATCCTCTCCTCCTCCGCATCCACTGCCAGAATCTTCGGTTTTTGCATAAATGTCTTCACACTTCAGCAGGTGCGGACGAGTTCGACTGTCATTGTGGAGGAGAAAGCGAGACGATGATATCCCAAAACTGAGGCGGAAACTCAGTGGAAGACTGTTCGGGGATTTGCATTGAACGATATTCAAGCCGTCCAAAATGGTTCACTTGCCCCCAACAGTGCCGTCAATTTTCCTCATTATCCGCTCCGCCCACTGAACGGCTGATGCGACCAGCTTCCGGTTCGAGGGCTTGGCCGGGTGTTGAACAGGTCCTCAGGATTTTTGAGATGCCGTGCGACCAGATCCCGGCGATGATCCCGAGAACGCGTTTGCGGCCTTCGTCCATTCCCGCGCGTTTCAATCCGCCGCCCTGCCGACTTTTGCCAGGGATTAAATGCGCCACCGACCACTCCCGACTCCTATCGGATACCCGAGACGCGGGGACGTGTATCTTGTTGAGCTAGACAAGGCACGCCCCGCAATCATTCTGTCGGTCGATGAACTTAACCGGCATGCGCCTGATGTATGCGTCGTCCCCATAACTACCAAGAAGCATGCTGCTTTTAGCATGCGGGTGCCCATCAAGAAGGGTGAGGGCGGCCTAGATTTCGATTGCTGGGCTAAATGTGATCAGGTTACGACGCTGAAGAAGCGCCTTCTGAGAAAACTTCCACTCGGCACACTAGCAGCGCAGACGATGCAAAAGATAGAAGGTCCGGTCAAAGTTGGCTTGGGTCTGTCTATCTGAGCGTGGCGCCTCGGGGAAATGAAGAAGCAAGAGCGCGAGTTGATCATCGCAGTCGTGGCGCTCGTCATCAGTTTGATGGCAGCTCTTTTCACGTTTTTGCAATGGTGGGAGGCACGGCAAACGCGCATAGATGTTCACAATGATGCAGAAAGAGCGGGTCACATAGCAATCGAACAGTTCAACATACAGCGGACGGATGCTCAAGCTGCCGCCAAGGCACAGCAAAGCGATGTTGAAAGATCAGCCGCAGCGTCGGACCGAAGTGCTAAAGCAGCAGAAAAGAGTGCGTCCCTTGCGGGCACTTCGTTGCAGGTAAACCGGGAGCTTTTCCAGATTAGCGAGCGGGCCCGGGTACACATCAAAACGATAGATGATTGTTGCGCGCGAATGAGCCCGTGAAAGCACCGAAGACGGAGAACGTGTTCCGCCAGTTCGCGATCTCGTCCCAGCTCACTGATCATCTCCGGGCGTATCTCCGGGATCACTGGAGAGGGAACCGGGAGCGGCTGCTGTTCTCGACACGGAACGGAACGGCGTTCTCGAACCGGGATCTTGTGGATCAGGTTCTCCATCCGATCCTGGAGCGACTCCAGATCAAACGTGCAGGGTTACAGGCGTTCCGGCACGGGAATGCGACGATGCTCGACGGTCTTCGGCCACCGATGCGTGTCAGACAGGATCGTCTTGTTCACAGCGATCCCGCGTTAACGTTGGGAACGTATACTCATCTCGTGGACGCCGATGACCGCCGGATCGCGGATGAACTCGGTGGGATTCTTTGCCCAGATTTGAGCAAATCTGGCGAGGTTGTCACCGGTAACCAGTAGCGTTTACAATCGAGTACGAAGAAAGTTCTTTCCCAAAGAAGAGGGCGCGGTACCCAAGTGGTAAGGGAGAGGTCTGCAAAACCTTTATACGTCGGTTCGATTCCGACCCGCGCCTCCAGTCTTTTTCCCCGCGGTTTTCTGGTGACCTGAGAGGTGGTGTGAAGTTTACGCCCCCGCCAGTTTGGCAGCCCAAAAGCGCTCCATCCAGCACCATGCCACCGTCAGTGCGATTGAGGTTGTAGCGAAATAGAAGGGCCCAACCGCTGAACTGTGTCAGTCTCCTCGAGCCTCACTTCCGGTTCGAGCGCGAGTCGAAACGATAACCGAATGTGAAGAGCCACTGGTCGTAGTTCTGCGCTCCGCCGCGATTCCAGGTGTACCCGGTCTGCATGAAGTAGTGGAGTCCGAGGGCGGCTTCAAAATTTCCGGTCACGAAATGCGCCGCATTGGTGCTGGTTGGCGAAGCGAACGATTGCCGTCCCCCGAGTACTTCCCAGCGTAAGGTCTCATGGAGACTGCGCGAGAACGAGACCGACTCGTAAGAACCGCTTCCGAACGAGCTGTTGAATTTCGAATAGTGCACATCCGTCCGAAGGCCAATCCAGGGCATGCGGCCCACCGTGACTCCATACAGCTGGTTCCACGACGCCTGCGCATCCCCGGAGCGGCTGCTGCGGCCGAGCGTGAAGTATGTCCAGACATCACTCAACACCTGCACCCGCGCGCCTCCGCTGAAGCCCTGGAACAGGTATTTGTCCAGCAACCCCGTGCCGATCAGTTGCGGATCGAAGGTCGGAATGTCGCGGAAGTAGGTGTGATTGAGATCGAATTCCACGCGTGGCACCGGCTGCAGGCGAACCGTGAGGAAGCTGCGGCTAATGCCCGGGCCCGGTGCGGCGACGGCCGCGTTCCCGCTCGGGCTATCGGCTTGCAGCGAGTGGTAGATTGACAGGTACCTCTTGTAGAAGATTCCATTCTCGAAGAACACGAAGGGCCGGTCGATGTTCCACTTCAGCATACCGATGCCCATGCCCGAGGTGCTGGTGTAGCGCAGGTTGTCGAAGCTGCCGCCTTCGAAGTTCACAAACCCGCCGCCCATCCGGCGATTCGGATCGTAGCTCCATGAGGTGGGGTCCGGGGACGTGCCCGCGAAGATGCCAGCGGTGACACCTGGCGTGAGTTTCCGCCCGAAGTAGCCTCCATCGATCGAGTCCAGACTGGTGGCCCACGGCAAATAGAGCCGTCCAAATCCGGCCACCCAATTTGAATTCGGGTTGTCGTAGGTCAGCGCGATCGTGTACGTACGATTGATCAGGTCCTGTATTGTGGTCTGCGTGCCGGACGACCGGTTGCTGAGGCGGCCTCTCCAGAAGCCGGTCAGATTCCAATAGCTGCCGTTGATGCGGGTGATGTCGGTCCGAATCATCAGACCCGCATTCGAACTCAAGCCGCCGCCAGCATCGTGGTTCGCGACCCCGGAATAGTCAAAGCCGATCCTGCCCCGAGCGCGATTTATCTCCGGCAGCGGAGGACGCGGAATTTCCTGGCGTGCTTCGTCGTCGAGCGTGTCCCCTTCACTGAAGGCCAGGACCACGGGATACTTCCGCGTCGCACTCAAGGAGTGCTGTGCGATCAGACCCTGAGTATCTTCCGAAGAAAGATACGCCCAGTCACCCACAGCCACGGGACGGGTTGGGTTGTGGATCTCGCTGACCGCAGAAGACAATGCGACCGAAGCCACCTCGAGTTCCGCGATGACCTGCGCGTCCTCGCTTTTGGCAGCGGTCGGCTTGGAGGATGGATCGAGGGCTTTTACGTCGAGCTTCATGCCTTCCGCCAGCCCATCGTTGCGACCACCCTCCAGGTACGCCACTCCTTCGGCAACGTATTTGATTCGATAGGCGATGCGAACATCGGGATTCGCTCCGCTTTGTGCGTCAGCTGTAGTGTCACTCGCACCCGACTGACCGGACTCTAAACCTGACCCTTCGGACGCCGCTGGCTTCGTGGCCGGGCTGGGTTTGCTCGATTGCGTCGCGGAAGCGGCTCCAGCAGAATTCGCTCCGGGGTTATTCGCAGCGGCACTCGACAGCCCCTCTGGGAACGCAAGCGGGGGGAAGCCAGCCGGCGGCACGACCGCGGACGGGGTGGGGTTTGAGGTGTCCTGGGGGGGCTGCGTCCGGTGGAGCCGCCCGATCAACGGAGCCGAAGCGGCCGCGGCCGGTCCATCGCGTTTCTTCCTGGAACCGGCTTCCGCTGCCGGCAGCACGCTCAGGACGATCTTGTTTCCCTCGGCTGCAAGCCTATAAGGTCGCGCTTCACTCAGAGCAACGATCAGGCGGGTGAATGGAGAACCGGCGCGGCTGTCGAATTCCGCCCGCACCGACTTCACACCGTTTTGATTTACGGCGACGGGCGCCCGCTGCTCGCCAAGACCCGCATCCGGAAGTTCAAGCACCAGACGGTCGGGGCGGGTGAGGAGAGTGACACGAGGAGTCACGGGCGAGGTGAGGTCGACTTCGATCCTCACCCCGCCCTGCTCCTCGACCACCACCACATTTCGAATTCTGACGGCGTCGCCAGTACTCTGCGCGTCTACGCCCACCCCAAGAATTACAAGCAGAACGAGATTAGCGAATACCTTCACTGGCACTCCGCTTTTTTCGATGAAGTCACCCACAGCGAATCACGCCGCCTAGCCCCCACGGGCGTTCCTGTGGCAGCCATAGCAATTCACGCTGTTGTAGACGTACCCGCCGACGCCTCGATGCTGGTTGTCCGTACCCGACTTCGCGTGACAATTGGTGCACTGGAAAACGCTGTAGTCGTTCGGATTGGTATGGCAGGTTGCACACACTCCGTTCGCCCCGCCGTGGTTCGTGGAAAACCAGGTGTGATTGAAAGTGGCGCTCAGCCAACTGGTGGTCGAATGGCAGGTCGCACAAGAGGTCGGGAAGGCCGCCGACACGTGGTTCGGATTCGTTGTCCCCTGGTAATCGGTTTTGTGGCAGCCGTAGCAATCGGTCGGCAGAGTCGTGTAGTTGTTGTTTACGTGACAGCTGGCGCAGGCCACGGTGGTGTGCGCACCGGTGAGCGGGAACGAGGTGTTGTTATGGTTGAAGGCGGCGGGCGTCCAGGCCGCGGTGCTGTGGCAAACCTCGCACTGTTGAGGCAGTCCCGTCGACACGTGATTGGGGTTGGTGGTTCCCTGGAAATCCTTCAGGTGACAGCTCACGCAAGCCGTGCTGGTGATGTTGTAGTTCCCGTTCACATGGCATTGGCTGCACTGCACGGTGGCATGGGCGCCGGTGAGTGGCCACCCGGTCGCGGCATGATTGAAGGTGGCCGTCGTCCAAGCGGTGGTGCTGTGACAGACCTCGCACTGCTGCGGAAATCCTGATGATACGTGATTCGGATTGGTCGTTGCCTGGTATTCCTTCAAGTGGCAGCTGACGCAGGCGGTGTTGGTGATGTTGAAGTTTCCATTGGTGTGGCATTGATCGCATTGCAGCTTCGCATGCCCACCGGTCAGCGGGAATCCCACCGAATCGTGATTGAAGTTCGCCGGCTGCCAGGCCGCCGTGCTGTGGCACACCTGACAATTCTGCGACAGCCCGAGCGCCAGGTGGTTGGGGTTGCTCGCCTTCTGGTAGTCCGGCAGATGGCAGCCCACGCAGGTGGCCGGGGTCCCCTGGTACTTCCCCCCTGTGTGGCAGGCCACACATTCCAGCGTCGCGTGCATTCCGGTTAAGGCAAATCCCGTCACTCGCAGGTGATCGAACTTAGCGCCCAGCCAGGTGTTGATCGAGTGGCACTGCTCGCACTGGGTCGGGAATGCGGAGGAGACGTGGTTCGGGGCGTTGGTCTGCTTATACGTATTCTGATGGCAGGAGTAGCACTGGGTCGACAGTCCCTGGAACTGTCCAACCCCCTCACCTTTATGGCAATCGACGCACTCCAGCCCTGCATGACCTCCCACGAGCGGGAACCGGTTCTCGTGCTCCCGCACCGACTGGACGAGGATATTCCAGCCCCGCACGGTGTGACACTGTTCGCAGCTCGCCCCCATTTGGCGGCGATGAATATCGGCGTGGCAATCCGCGCAGTGCGTTCCGGTGTTGGAGAACACCGGCTTGGCGTGGCACCGGGTACACGCCACGTTCTGGTGCAGCCCGCGCAAGGGATAGCTGGTTTTATCGTGATCGAATTCCGGAACCGCCCGGATCGGCTTCCACCCCACGGAGGTATGGCAGTTCTGGCAGGGGATGCTCAGGTTGCCATGCGGACTGCGCGAGACGGTTTGCTGACGCCCCTGTCCGAGACCGGGTGCAGGGGCCCCGCCAAGCAGCGCGCAGACAGCAGCCGCGGCAAGGCACAGCCTCGTTAGTGAATAACAGTGCCCCAAGGGTCCTACCACCTCGTGTCAAGCAGAGAAGCACTTGATGGGCCAAGTAGGGGGCGGCGTTTTAGACGTTCTTACTTAAGGCGGAAAACTCACGCGAATGCACAAGCAGAAGGGAGATCAGTGTGTCCATGCGACACAACTTGGGTGCTGGCAGTGCCACAGGGCCGAAACGGGCGATTCCATTTGCCGATGACTCCGGGCCCGTGGTCTCGAGCTGGCGGGCGATTTTCGCGGGTGCTCACAAAATCGAACTGGAGAGCCAAAATTTTTGGCTAGTCGTCTTTCTCGCGATCAGGTTCCGGTGGCTCCGAGGTGGGAGGATTTGCCTGCGTTCCAGGCCGATGCCGGTCCTCCTCGCCATGACCGCTCATTCCACCCACCCCGGGTTTCACTCGGTCGTCATCCTTGCCCTCGCCTCGATTCACCATTCCATGCGGTGGCTCGGGATTGCGATCCTGCTCGACGCCGGTAGAGAATCCGGGCCGCAACATGACCGGGGGACCTTGCCCGAACCCTCCCACTTCCACCAGACCTTCGAACACTTCGACCGAGGTCTTCTGCTTCTTGCCGACCTCCACTGAAAAGCGCGTGCCGCGCACGGTGATCACGGCCGTCGGCGTTCCCATGCGGAACGAAGGAGCATTCCCCAGCCGTTTCTGAATCTTTGCGTTGATCTTGCCCAGCAGCAGCTCCAGCCAGTATCCCTTACCCTGGTCCGGCGCCTTCAGCACGACGTGGCTGTTCGATTTCACCAGCACCTGGGAGCCGTCCTGCAAATCGAGCAGCACGCTTCCCTTGACGGCATCGATCTTGCTCTCCGGAGCCAATTGTGTTCCTCGCTGGGCCGTCACGACGTCGCCCTGGGGAGAATGGAACGCAACCTCCCCTTTCAACTCCGCAATCGTCGCGGAACCAACGGTCAGGGCTGTCGGCTCCGGGTTCTGACCGATCGCGCCAGCAATCACGAACGCCACCATCAACGCCGTCGAACTGTGCCGTAGGGCGGTCATGCGATCTCCTTGGTCACCGCCGCCGGCTCGGTCATCGCGGGCAGGCGGATCTCGAACCGGACGCCGGATGGCTGGCTCTCTGCCCGGACCGAACCGCCGTGCTTTTCAGCAATGCGCTTCACGAATGCCAGACCGAGGCCCCAGCCGGTCTTCCTCTTATCCGTGTTAGATGCTCGAAAGTACGGGTCAAACAGCCGGGAAATTTCCTGCTCTGCGACCGGGCTCCCTACATTATGCACGCTGATAATAACTTCTTCGTTATCTCGGAAGCAACGCACGCCAATGTCAGTGCCCGGGTGGCCGTACTTGATCGCGTTACTGACAAGATTCAGAACCGCCCCGCTAATCAGCGGCGCGTCTCCCATCACCGTCACTCCCTCGTGGTTGTCGAGCACGAGACGCATCCCGGCCGCGTTCGCCAGCGGTTGCAGGATGTCGAACACCTGGCGAACGATTCCTTCCAGTTCGATCAACTCGACGGAGACGGGCTTGGCCCCCGCGTCCAGCCGCAGAACATCCAGGTAGCTGCTGATCAGCGCCAGCAACCGCTTCGACTCGCGGAAGATCGTCTCTGGAGCTCCCCCACAGGCCGGCGAGTCCGGATAGCGCATCATCAGTTCGGCAAACCCCTGCATCGATGACAGCGGAGTGCGCAATTCGTGCGTGATGAACCCGAGTGCCTCGGCGCGCGCCCGGTCGCGCTCCACCCTCGTCCGCAGGCTCGTCAGCGTCACGATTGTTCCGCCCGCAGGAGACAGCTTGGTCGGAGGCAACGGCGCAATGCGCGCGGAGTAGAGTTCGCTGGCGAGCGAAATCTCTCCCTCCTCGATCGAGCCGTTCAGCACCAAGGGCGCTTCGTCGCTGGCAGTCCAGTGCGCGCGCACCTCGTCCAGTGTCAGGGAGGCTTCCGGTCGCAACTGGTGGGCGCTCGCGAACGCTCGATTATTGAGCAGAAGCTTTCCGTACTCGTCGAAGATTGCGATCAGGTCCTGGGTCGACTCGAGCAGCGTCTTGTGCAACTCATACAGCGAGCCCAGCTCGGTCTGGAGCTGTTCCAGCAGCTTGAGGCGCCACGAGAGATCGGTTGTTTCCCGCACCGCGCCATCCTTGGCACGCAACGCCAGCCACGATCGCAGCCCCAGCAATTGCTGAGTCACACTCCGTTCGACCCGGACAAAATCCACCGTGTAGACCAACAGGGGCGCCACCATCACGGCCAGCATCATCGATCCCGCGGGCAGAACGCGGGAGCCCAAGACGAACATCAACAGCGCGATTCCATATACCGCGGCACCCGTGAGCAGCAGCGCCCCCAGGGCGGCGAAGCCGCGCCACTTCCGAAAGATGACAACCGCAATCGCACAAGTTGCCAGCAGCACCAACGCGCCCGCCCACAACGGAAGTTCACGCAGCGTGCGCCCCGTCAGGATGCTGTCGAGAATCTGCGCATGGACTTCCACTCCAGGCGTCGGGAACTCTGGATGCAGTGGAGTGCTCAACCGGTCTCCGATCTCGGCGGAACCAAAACCAACCAGTACCGGCCTCCCCCGTACCCGCGCTGGATCAAAGCCATCGAGCACTGCGCGCGCTGAGATGGCATCGAACCCACCTCGCCGAAACGGGATGCGCACGAGAACAGGCTTCGCCGTGCTCACCGCTCCGGCGTCGTCCACCACCGGAATGTCATACGAAGACAGGAACGAGGAAGTGCGCGGCCCATCCATTGTGCGCGCCATCTCCACAGCGAACGCCCACCGGGGCCCGTCAACCCTGAGGTAGCGCGCCGGATATCGACGGCAGACACTGTCCACATCAAGAACCGCCTGGGCGTGACCCACCGCCGCCGACTGTGCGAATTGCGGCAACGGCTCGATCCACTGCGACCGATCCGGATAGGCCGCGATCTTGTCAACCACTACGGTGCGTCCGGCGCGCAGCGCCTGCTCGAGAGCCCTGTCCGCGTCCGCCGATTGGGGTTCCGACAACAGAATGTCGAGGCCAATGACACCCGCTCCAGCCTGGGCAAGGTTGTTCGTGAGTTTGGCCAGAAGCGACCGCGACCAAGGCCAGCGCCCGTAGCGCTGCAGGCTCTCATCGTCAATCGTGACCACGACAACCCGGGAACGTTGTTGGGGCGCTGGAGACAAGCGGAAGAAGGTGTCGGTGAAGCGCACCTGCCAGTCGCGAATCACCGCGATGGTGGAGAGCACTGCCACCAGAAGGAACAAGAGCACCGCCAAGCTGGACGCCTGGCCCCAACCGCGATGGTGTGGCTCCGTGTTCTTCATTTTTCGTTCGTGGACTGGAGATCAATTCCCAGACGCAGGGCCTTCCGGTAGAGCGTCTTTCTCTCGATGCCGAGTCTGCGCGCCGCCTCGGACCGGTTCCCGCCCGTTTGTTTCAGGATCTGCACAATGTGTTGGCGTTCGAGTTCCAGCAACCGGTCGGGGGCCGTGGCGGCCGGGACCGGCGTGTCTTCGCTCTCGGGCAGTCGCTGGGTTTCCGCCTCGACATCGGCCCGCGTGATCTCTCCGGTGGGCGCGAAAATCGCCAACCGATTCACGGTATTCTCGAGCTCACGAACATTGCCCGGCCACTGCATCTGCAGCAGATGTTGCACGGCCGCCGGATCGATGGTTACGGCGAGGCCGTTCTTCTCGTTGAATCGCCGCAGAAAATGCCGTACCAATAAAGGGATGTCATCCCGCCGTTCCTCAAGCGCGGGGAGGTCGATGCGCACCACGGCCAGACGATAATAGAGGTCCTCGCGAAACTGACTTTGTTTCAACAACTGCCCCAGGTCGCGGTTGGATGCGGCTAGGATGCGCACATCGATCGGGGTGTACTTGTTCGAGCCCACCCGCCGGACTTGCTGCTCCTGGATCACCCGCAACAGCTTCACCTGAAACGACAGAGTCGTCTCGGTAATCTCATCGAGAAACAGCGTCCCACCGTCGCTGGCTTCCACCAGGCCTCGGTGGGCGCCAGCCGCTCCTGTAAACGCACCTTTCTCGTGCCCGAACAATTCGCTCTCCAGGATGGTTTCGGTGAACGAGCCGCAGTTCACTGGCGTGAAGGCTTGATCCTTCCGTTTGGAATGCTGATGAATCGCCCGCGCGACCAACTCCTTGCCCGTGCCACTGGCGCCGGTGATCAACACGCTTACGTTGCTCGCAGCCACTCGCCCGATCGCCTTGTACACCTCGAGCATCTTCGGACTTCGCCCGACCATGGCCGAGTCCAGCGGTTCATCCACCCGCGGAGCGATGGGTTGCCGCCGCTGCGACCGGAATCCGTCCGCGCGAGCGGCAATGGCGCGAACCTGCTCAGCGGTCAGGGGCTTGCTGACGTAGTCCACCGCGCCTTCGGAAAGCGCTCGCGCTGCGGTCTCGACGCTGACATTTACGGTCATGATCACCGGATAAACCCTGGGCCGCACCGCCCGGAGGCGATGCAACAAATCGATGCCATTGAGAGCGCCCAGATAGACGTCCACCATGGCCAGATCCGCTTCGTTCGCCGCGAGGTACCGCTCGGCCTCCTCCGCGCGAAGAAACGTGTGGCACTCGTGCCCTTCCGCCACGAAAACGGCCTTGAGGAGGGCACAAGTGTTCGGCTCGTCGTCAATCACGACCACCCGTAGTGGTTGCATGTCCGGTAACTAGCTTACTGCAAGACCCAGTCTGAATAGAGCAATTCCACTGCCAGTCTGAGACTTCCGGATCGGCGCTGCAAGTTGCTCGGGCGGGACTTTTGAGCTCGACAGGACGCGGGCTCGGGGGAGGGGGGGAGGAAAATCAAACCACCCAATGAACCGCTCGGAGATGTGGGTTCGCTCGTGCCCGGGCCAAGCAGCCCGGGCTTTGTGCTCAACTTGAACTCGAAATCCCCGCTTGCTGTTTCCGCGGGGGGGCGGCTCGCAGCCTCCGCTAGCTCAGTTACCGTTTCCTGGGGATTTTTCCGTGCCAAATGCTGCCGCCGCGCTCTTCCCGCCTGCTCCTTTCAATACCTGGTTCTCCTTACTCTTGCGGTGGACCTGCAAGGTCCGCAGGTAGTGAACCAGGTCCCAGGCATCGTTGGGCTGAATCACGTCCGCGAACGACGGCATAGGAGTTCCGTCCAAGCCCG
>Ga0137418_10004128_pt1 | contig 13342 bp, 9 predicted proteins | sample CZODoug3_1_2_16f_FD_122242 | JGI IMG/M metagenome (GOLD analysis project Ga0137418, IMG submission 122242) | Vadose zone soil fungal communities from Angelo Coast Range Reserve, California, USA - CZODoug3_1_2_16fungal (Hybrid Assembly) | ecosystem: Environmental > Terrestrial > Soil > Vadose...
GAATCACTTACGCTACAGCCTGCTCTGCTTGTTCGACCGTCATTTTCGGTACATTCGGTACAACTGAGGCCGAAGTCAAGTTCGGCAGTTCGAACCCGACATCTATCTTGTCCGCAATTTGGACTTGTGTTACACACCACCGGGCTGCATACGGATTCCGAGTGGAAGGTCGGCTACTCTTCCACGATCCGGTAGTGTCCGAGTATCCTCCCGCAATCAAAGGCAAGCTCCAATCTGCGCAACAGAAGCCGCCGGGCAGGTAATGCGTGCCGCGGATGCGGAGGTTGAAATTGGTCGTAATCGCATGCACGACGCAAGTGGGCCGAGCTTCAAAACTAGATAGAGTTTTTTGTAGGGACAAACCTGTTCCGCGGCAAAAATCGCTCCAGACTTCCGGCGATTCCTTCAGGAGCGAGTATCTTAGAAAAACGGGGCTATTGCTTTTTCCCTGACGCTGAAGTGGCGGGAGATGCGGCTGCGGTGAGTTTCTTGTATTCGGCTTTGGCTTGGCGGAGTATCGGGATATTCGGGTCCGCGTCTTTCCAGGTGGTGAAGAAATCGTCGTAGGCTTTGCGGCTGTTCTCACGGTCTCCCCCATAGCATTGGCCCGCGCGAGACCGAGTTGCGCCAATGGAGCATACACTTGCCACCAACCCGATCCGCGATGACCGAGGAGCTTCTTGAAATCGTCGGTAGCCTTGGCGGGCTCTCCTGCAGCCAAGTACGCTTGCGCGCGTCGATAAAACAGGTCTAGTGTTTGTTCGTATTGCATGGCTGGGACGAGCAAATCCGCGGCCCTAGTGGCGTTTCCTCGCTCACGCTCGATGATCGAACGAATAAGCGGCAGATGCACTTTCTGTTCAATCGTATCCTCAGAACCCATCCCATCCAGTTTCGCGGCCAACGCCTCCGCCTGCGTCAGGTCGCCGGAATCCCCGAATGCCTCAGCGCAGCGCCAGAGCTCCGTTGTGCTGTCCTTGCCTAGCTCTCCCGCCTGTCGGCAGGCCCTCCGCGCCGAGCCATAGTTTCCTAGAAGGGACTCAAGTTGGCCACGCAAGCAAGCTCGTTGGCAGCGTTTTCCATTTCGTTTGCGTGGCTGTAGTGGTTCGCCAAGGTTTCGCTCAGCGAACGGAATTTGCTGAGGTCTCCACGAAGGAATGCGAACTGCATCTGTAATTGGAGCCAGTGCATATCATCGGATGGCGTTTCGCGGGTGAGGCGCTCCATCGTTGCGGCATCGTTCTCGAAAAAGGCGATTCGGTAGAGCACATCTCTTTGATATGGGTTCAGGGAGCCCTTCTGCTGCCAGCGGTCCAGTAACTTTTTGGCCTCGTCAAGACGATCCAGGCCCATGAACGCCTGGCTTGCATTGGAGTAGTACTGAGCAGAGGGCACTAGGGAATGGTCAATTGCCCAATTGAACTGTTGGAGGGATCCCAACGCGCTAAGCCAAGTGGCACGCACAGACCATACCTCCGCCACTGCGCCGAAAGCCGCTTCGCGCCAATGTCGACGCGCTCGCCAAGTCCACGATTCGAAGAAATAGCCGAGGCGGCAGTCATGCAACGAATGAGACAAAACACGACGCTTGCGACTGTTGTGCTTATGAGCCTAGCGGTCGGTTCCGCTGGGTGCGGAGGCGGGAGCAAGGCAAGCTCTCCACCCCCAGCCAGTAGCAACCCGACTGTGGTGTTGTTCTCGTTGTCACCGGTGAGTGTTACAGTCGGCGGAAATGGTTTCACGCTGACGGTTAGCGGTTCGAACTTTGCCTCCTCCAGAATCGTACGCTGGAATGGGGAATCAGTTCCCAACACTTTTGTTAGCAGCCAGCAGGTGACGGCTAAGATTTCACCGTCTCTTATCGCCTCGGCTGGGTTCGCTTCTGTCACGGCTCAGAACGCCAATTCCAGCGTCTCGAATGCGCTCGAGTTCCGTGTCAACAACCCCGCCCCGCAGATCGCTTCCATCTCCCCTGGCAGTGCGATGGCTGGCGCGGCGCCTCTGTTCTTGGCAGTAAGCGGCTCGAGCTTTGTCAGTGGAGCGACACTGCTTTTGAACGGCAGCCCGCGACCAATCAGCTTCGGATGCGTCTGTGCCGGCGGGTTGGCTCGGATTCCAACTCACGGTAAATGGCACCAACTTCGTGGCAGCCTCCGTCCTGCAATGGAACGGCACGAACCGCCTAACCACGGTCACAAGCAGCACCGAACTCAATGCCGCCATTCCCGCCAGCCTATTGGCTTCCCCGGGAGCGGCTCAAGTATCTGTAGTCAATCCATCGCCAGGTGGAGGTGTCTGCAGCCCGCTGTACATCCAGGTTCAGGTCGTGCCACCAGACGCCATCGGGGTTATTGAGCGTTCAGACATCATCGATGACTTTTCCGAGCCTAACGGTAACAGCGAGTCTGCAGCAGTGAGTGGCGATGGGCGATTCGTGGTCTTTCGTTCTTCTGCGAGGACCCTGGTGCCCAACACACACGACATCAACGGGGAACTCAACCTCTTTCTCCGCGACACATGTATTGGCGTCCCGACGGGCTGCGTGCCATCGGTAACGTTGCTTCCTCCCGCTCACTATAAGCCCGCGATCAGCGCCAACGGGCGATTTGTGGGGTTCAGTTCCGATTTGACCGCCTTCCTGTACGATACATGCGTGGGCGCGCCGGTCAGCTGCAATCCGACCGCTCGCCTCATCGACGCGCCGCCTAACGGCGAAGTGGGCCAGATCTCAGTCAGTGCAGACGGCCGGTTCTCTGTGTTTCTGTCGGGTCAATTCACCTGCAGCCCCTGGGATTACGGGTGCAGTCCTTCTCAGGGCTCTCAGGGCCAGGTGTATCTTGCCAATACTTGCGCCGGCGTCTCGTCTGCCTGCACACCGAGTTCTCGGGCGATTGCGCCACCGAATGACGCCTTCATTCATACGCCTACGGGTGATGTATTTCTTCATCCCTCCATCAGCCCGGACGGGCGCTTCGTCATCTTCAACACGAGCGACCACGATGTATCGCTCTTCGACTCCTGCCAGGGGGCGCCCGCGACCTGCTCGCCTTCCACCACCATAGTCTCTGTGGCCAGTGACGGCAGCCCGGCAGACGCATACAGCTTCGGTGGTACCTCGAGCGCCGGCGGTCGGTTTGTCGCCTTCCTCTCTTCCGCAACAAATCTTGTGCCGGGTACGCCCAGACCCGGTGTTCTCCGGGTCTACCTGCGCGATATGTGCACTGGAGCGCCCTCTGGGTGCGCCCCAGCCACCACGTCAATTTCCGTCGCAGGCAGCGGAACGCCATTCGCAGACGCTCCCTCCATCAGTGCCGATGGGCGGTACATTGCCTTCGCATCGGGGACCACTGACTTGGTGCCTCGAGACACAAACGGAGCGCAGGATGTCTTCGTGCGCGACACATGCATCGGTGCTCTGTCCGGCTGCTCCCCTTCGACTGTGCGAGTTTCTGTCGCGCTGGACGGAACGCAGGGGAGCAAGGACTCGTTTAAACCGGTGATCAGTGCTGACGGACGGTTCCTCGTCTTCATCTCCGCGGCAAAGTTGGGGCCAGGCAGCCCGAATAGCCTGGGTGGTGATGTCTATCTCGCACGTTACTAAGAAGGGATGACATCGGCGTTAGGCGTTGTTAGGTCCTTTGGATGTTGATAGAACGCGCGAAGGGTGCGGACAACAATTGTGGGGGCCGGAACCGCTTTGCAAAACGCATTGCAACTAGCTGCGGCCTTGCAGCCAAACCATTCCACCTGAATCTCCGCAATCTCTTGGGTGAAGCTGGCGACGGCGAGTTGCACTGAAGCTGCCGACAGGCACGCGCGTCAGGAGTCGTGGTTGTGAAGCGAAACAAAAAGGTTTTGGGCGGATGGTGGCCATCCGGCAGTAATCCACATAGACGTCGTGCGGATCAGTACCGGGAAGTGGGAGTCGGCTTCCCTCCAGCGATTGGTTGGTCACTGCTAGGGCGTTTGCAAAAACACTGGCGAACCTCGGCATCCAGCATTTGATTCTGGTGAACTCTGGCCACCAAATCTCCAGCGGGTCGCTACCTCAGCAAAGGTCTATTTGAGTTCATTGAACGCGGGATTCTCGACGAATGAGAGCACATCGCGCTCACGACCTGACTTCACAAGCCGCAATGCTAAATCTAGGCCGTCTGCACTGCCGTCCTTGTTAATGTTGTCGCTGTTGTGTGCCTCTTTGTGGGTGCGGCGACCTCCCGGGTCGAATGGGCGCGTGTCTACCTCATTCTTCACGTAGAGTTGTTGTTGACAATCTAAGGAATATTTCCGACCTTCGATTGGAGTATTTGTGGGATTGCTTGTTATTGGTAGCGCTCACACAGTTCGACTGGCCAAGAACGAAGCTTGTTTTCTGTTGGCGTAGCGAGCACCGTCAGTACGGGCGGCCATTTGTCCAGAGCGCCTTTTGGATTTCTGAAATTGTCGCTGTCATCCGATGGGAAGCGACAAAAGCCGCCGGCAGAAGAGTGCTCTTGGCTCCGAGGGGTTACCTACGACCAAGAAAGGCAGATATGAAGGGAACCACATATTGTCTTGTCTCCTTACGAATAGTATTTCTTCAGCGTCGGCCTGTTCTGATGAGGAACTGCTCAAGCGCTCGTAACGGAGTCATTGATCAGAGGTCAACTTCCCGATTCTGCGAACGTCGAATGGCTTCAGCCTCCGACAACTCGCCAGCCCGAGATTGTGGCAGTTCTCTCACAGAGCCGTTTCTTATACAGCCGCGAGCAACTCTTTGAAGGGAATCCATGAAGTTGCGGCACGCGTAACGACCGGATTTAAGATCACTTCGAAGCAACTCTCTCGGGCATTTCCTCTGGATGTGCGTTAGACCAGGCCAGCGCCACGATTACTGTGAACACCAACGCATTGGCGGGGATATAGAGGTTAAAGTCGGCCAAGCTGTGCACGAGAATTGCCACAATACTCCCGATGCAACCCAGAGAGACGGCTTTGTCGAAACTCTCTTCCGTTTTCCTGTACCGACGGGCGGTTTGGGCGAGCACCCAGAAGATCGAGCCAAACGCCAAAATAGCGCCAGGCAAACCGAGGTCAGTAGCGACCTCCAGGTAGTCGCAGTGCGCATGCTCAACGAGGAGAGTGAGGAAAACGGTTTGGACGGACGGATAAACCACCGAAAAGGACCCCAATCCGGTTCCGAGAAGAGGATGATGGCGAATCAGGCCGAGCGTATCGCGCCAAATCGAGATGCGATTCTGATCGCTGAAATTGTATTCTTGCCCGAGAGTTTCAAATCGGCTCATCACCGGATCAATGCCGATCCACACGATAAGCCCGAGGACACCGAGAAAAAATAATGCGGCGACTGCCACCCTTATTGGCTTTCGCAGGGACGCCGTCCCAGCGAGCGCTAGAATGGCAACGAGTGAAACCAGGGCAGAAATAATCCCCATTCTCGAACGAGAAAGGACCAGGGCGACGAAGAGGAGGGTGGCAAGAAAGAGCCACAACACCAGAGAGAGCAACTCCATCCTGGAAGCAATTTTGCGAAGTGTAGCTGTACCACTTGAGGTGTTCTTTAGCAGAAGCGCTGCCCAGCGCAAAGCTAGAACCACGGCAAACGGCAAGATCATTTCCAAAAAACCAGCGAAATGATTGCGGTTGATGTATGTGCCGGTGGCGTCTTCCAGGTAGTATTTCTTGACGTAGGTGAAAATCTGCTGCCAGCCGGTGAGATATTGAATCAGGCCGTTGAGGGCCTCGAACACTCCAAGAGACACGAGAGCAAAGACCAGTCGCATTTTCGCGTTATGGTCTCGGCATAGGACCACGGTCAGGTAGAAAACCGTCAAGTAAGTGACCAATAGCAAAAGGTGCGACACCGTTTGGTACTGGGCCATGCTGATGGTGAAATGAGACCCGCCAGGGAGCTCGTCGCGCGTTCTCCCGAACAAGGGCGCCAGGGAGACAGGAAGCGGACAGACTTGCAGCAGAACAAAGGCGACCAGAAGGAAGGGGCCCGCGACCGGAAACCGGATGGAGGCGACGCGCGAAAACTCGCCTGAGAGGAGGAAGACAGCCGCCAGCCCCAGGATAATCACTTGTGTTACCGCAAAAAACCGCGGCGCTGTACCGCCGAAAGAAAGAACCGCCACACAAACGGCGCCGATGAGGCCGACTTCAAGCAATCGAACCATGGAAGGCTCGTGATGAATCAGTCGCTCGCTTTTTGTTGAGGAGGCATCTGAAAATTCGCTGGAGCGAGAGTCTCATTCGAAGGAAGGTCGGCGTCGGGACCATACGGGCCATAGTTGTAGTAACCGTTGGTGCGGATGTCCACGCTATTCAGCACCACGCCGATCAAGTTTCCGCCGACGCTGCGGATTCCCGACTGCGCGTGCAGCAGTTGCTCGCGAGGCGTGGTCCCGGTCTTTACCACTAGAAGAACCCCGTCTACCAGCGGGGCGAGGATGCGGCCATCGGCCAGGGCAAGCATGGGCGAAGAATCAACAATTATAAACCCGTACTCCGCGTTCGCGGAGCGAATCAAGGCTCCCATCCTCTGTGAAGAAAGAAGTTCGCATGGATTCGGAGGCATCGGACCACACACCAAGACATCAAGGCCATCCGACCCAGAGGGGCGCACTACGGCGCGCCAATCCTGTTGGCCGGTGAGGTAGCTGACCATGCCCAGGCTACCACTGATGCCGAACAATTTGTGCAGTGAAGGGGAGCGCAAATCCGCGTCCACAAGCAAGACTCTATGGCCGAGCTGTGCCAACGAAATCGCCAGGTTGCACGCGACAGTGGTTTTGCCCTCGGCTGGCTGCGCGCTTGTGGCCAGCAGCGAGTTGGGAGGCCGGTCCGGGGTCGAGAGCAAAATCGAAGTACGCAGACTTCGGAACGCCTCGACGAGGGAGGCATGTTGCGTTCCGTCCCGATCAATGCGGTGCCAAGAAGAGCGAGAATTTTTCTCAGCTCCATTTCCCCTAGACGCGAGAGCTTTATCCTGTGGAAGAAACCTATGAATGCCACGCCGGTCGCCATTTGGCGACGGCACAACGGGAATCAGGGCCAGCGAAGAAAGACCAAAGAGCCGCCCGACGTCATCATCGCCTTTGACGGTGTCGTCCATGCGCTCCTGGAAGAGCGCGGCGCAGATGCCGAGCCCTAATCCGAGAAACACAGCCACCGCCAGATTCAGGAGTGTTTTCGGCCGAATGGGTTTCGCCGGCGGTTCAGCGGAGTCCACAATGCGGATATTGCTAGACTTCAAGCCCGCGGAGACTCCGGCTTCTTTCAGCTGCTGCAGCAGGCCTTCGTAAAGCTGTTTGTTTGTGTCTACTTCACGTTTCAGGATGTTGTACTGAACTGACTTTTCGGCGATGAGATTTGCCTGCTTTTGCTGCTCGGTCAATGCCTGTTGAACCAGGTTCTCGCGGCGCACCGCGGCAGAATAATCGTTCACAATCCTGTCGGTGGCGCGCTGGCGCTCCTCTCGAAGCGAGGCCTTTATTTCATCGATCTGGCTCTGAATTTCCTTCACGCGGGGATAATCCGGATTGAACGTCGTTGACAGCTGGGCGTGCTCACGCTTGAGTTCAGCCAGGCGTTCGCTTAAGTCTTGGATCAATTTGTTTTCGAACACTCCAGGCAAGGCTCCGGACTCACCGGTTTGAACCAGCCGGTAGACCGCTTCCTTCTCATATCGCTCGGCCTGTGCCTTGGTTAGCTGCTCTTGCAGTTGCTGCAGCCGCTCGTTCGCGACATTCTGGCTAGCGCCTTTGTCTGTTTCAAGGAAGACCAAGCCCTTGCGCCGCGCGTAGGCTTGGAGCTCATCTTCTGATTTCTCCAGTTTTGCCTTCACACCCACCAGTTGCTGCGAGAGCCACTCAGCAGCCTTTTGTGTCGATTGCCATCGTGCTTCCAGGCTCTGGTCGACATAGTCCGCGGCAAGGGTGTTGACCACAAGCGCGGCAAGCTCCGGATCATGCGACTCAAATCGAACGGCCACGAGCCGGCTGCGGTTCACAGGATCGATGGTCAACCGATCCTGAAATCGCTCGAGGACTCGCTGCGACAGGTCCCGATCGCGGCCTTCGGGCACCGGGCCGATAGCAAAAGTCTGCGTCGGAGAAGATTTCCTCGGCTTTGGCAGGAACCGCCACCACTTGGGGGTGTTGAATTCGGGGAGAGATTCCAGGCGGAGCCGGTCAATTACGCGCCGCGCCAGGCTTTCACTGGCCAGGATGCTGTATTGCGTCCTCAGGTAGGAGTCCGACACGGCCTCCAGCTCGTAGAGTTCCTTGATGGTGGGGATGTCCGGATTCTCTTTCTGAATTTCCAGCAATATCTGAGCCCGGTAGACAGGCTTTTGCTTGAGCGTCGCGATGAGTATCGCGGTAAACAAAATGAAAAAGACGACGAGGACTGTCGGCAGGCGCTTGCGAAGGATGCGGCCGTAGCTGCGGAGGTCGACTGCCTCGTCAGACTCAAGGATCTCGTAGGAATCAGGCATCTCAACGACTCGGGCGCCGAGAGGGCTCGGCCCGCGCCGCTCGAGCCGATGGCCGCGGTCATATAGCTCGACTTGATCTTGGTCGTCCATGTTCTTACCAATGGAAAATCAGGAGTCCGGTGAGCGTTTGCGCAGCGACTTCCACTCCCCGGCTCAAGGTGCTCTTCGCAGCGCTGTTCGGCACGAAAACAATGTCTTTCGGTTCGAGCACCGGGTCAGGAGCTTTCCCCGCCAGGATTTTCCCCAGGTCAATGGGCGTCTCCTTTCGTTCACCGGTTTGCTGATCGGTGCGGATGATCCGCGCCTCGGCCTTCGCAGCGGTTCGAGTAAGGCCCTCGCTCAAGGCCAGCGCCTGCAGAACGGAAATCTTTTCGTTCGATTTCAGCGCGAACCCGCCGGGCCTCCGAACCTCGCCAATCACGTAAACGATCCCGGCGCGAGTGACCTTGACAATGTCACCGGGATGAACCAAGGGATTGCTGCGACCATCAGCCGACTCGAGAAGGTCTTTCAAGTTCACCTGCACGGCACTTTCCCGTGCAGATCGATTGCCGTTGAGGGCCGAGGACACTGCATTCGCCTCGCCAGCGTTTTGCGCGCCGGAAGAAGGCGGATCCGTTACAGCAGTACGATCTGTGGCCAGGTCCGGCTCCGCGGAGAAAGCCGCGCCTCGCAGCATGATGACGGTTTCTCCGGCATCGTCGGCCAAGCCTTCTGCCAGGGAGAGGACCTCAAGGAGCGTTTTGCTCCCACGGATCTGAAAGACACCGGGCCGTCTCACCGCTCCCATCACGGAAACAGGATGGCTTTGCATCTCGCGTACGAACACGCTCACGTGAGGATCCTTCATATAGACGCGGTGAAGAAGTTCCTCGAGGACAAATTCCAATTCCCGGGGAGTCAATCCGGCCGCCCGGACCGACCCGAGCAAGGGCAGCGAGATTTCACCGCTTGCCGAAACGCGCACTTCGCGATTCAGCTCCTGCGCTTCGAACACATTGATGTTGAGCACGTCTTCCGGGCCGATGCGGTATTCCTGGGCGCTGACAGCAGGTACGGATGGACTAGAGGACAGCAGTTCTTTTACGCGGCGATTCCAATCCTTGGCAGTTTCCAGATTTGACGGCGCCGCATCCTGTTTTTTCGCAACCGATTGCCCTGCGGACGGGGTCTCTTGCTCCTTCGGGCCAGGGCCGGCGACAGTCGCGGCGCCGATGAGATTTTCAGGGAGGCACAGGAATCCCCCCGCGATCAAAAGTGCCCCGCAGGAACGCGGAAGCATGTGACCGCCGAGAAACCGCTTCAAAGCCGCGAAAATGGCAGTTCCCATCCCATGCAGGGAATGGAGAACGAATTGAAGGTTCGCCAGCGTACCGAGGGCCGCCATCTGGTTGCGTATCATTGCCGTCGAAGCGAGTTGACACCCATTGCTCGACACTGCCTGAGCGGCTCCAGACTAGAGGCCGCGCTGGCGGCAGTCGATAAGGTCCACACTGGAATTGGAATGCAGGTGAAGACCTGACAGGAACTCATCGGCCATTAAGCCGCTCGCGAGGTGTCCGGGAGAAATTATGTACGCGCCTGCCTGCGCGACATGCGATTCGGGGCTTGCGTGCCGCTGGCTCCGAAATTCTTCAGCCGCAAGCTCTCGAGTGCCAGGTAGGCGATGAATTGCGCTCCGTAAACCAGATAGCGCCTCCACAAACGGCTTGGCTCCTGCGATAAACGGAAGAACCATTCCAAACCGTGTTCGCGCATCCAGCAAGGCGCCTGTTTCCGTCTCCCTGAAAGCATGTCAAAGGCCGCGCCTACGCCGACCAGCACGGGGACGCGCAACCGCGTCTTGTGCTCGTGCATCCAGCGTTCCTGTTTTGGCGCGCCTAATCCCACCCAGAGCACGTCGGGTGCGGCGCGGCCTATCATCTCCACCATTTCTTCATCTTCCTTCGCCCTCAGTGGCCGAAAGGGAGGTGAGCACGTCCCAACCACGTTCAGCCCCGGGAAGCGAGTCTTGAGCGATTCCGCGAGGCGCTCGGCAACGCCGGGCTCCCCGCCGTAGAAAAAATGGCGGTAGCCCTGTCCGGCACCATCTTCACAAAAAGCGAGAAGCAAATCTGGTCCATAGACCCTCCTGCGCAGAGGGTGGCCCTGGCGCCGGCCCAACCACACCAGCGGCATGCCGTCGGCCACTACCAGGTCCGTTGCGTTCAAAACGTCCTTGAAGGAAGGATCATGCTGCGCTTCAACGATGCCGTGCATGCTCGTTGCTGCGATGGAATGGCATTTGTCGCGCTTGCCAATCCATTCTTGCATCCGGTTGACGACTTCTCCGAGCTGTACGGCGTGCGTTCGAACTCCCAGTACGTCGAACGTCGCACTTTCGAATCGCTCGTTGTTCGGCTCCCACCGCACTGTTTTGGCGGAGTGCGCTGGTTTTGCCAAAACTGCGTAAATGGAAACCCCAAAATTGCCAAGCGGAGAATCCTCGAGACGCGCAGCGATCCGCCGGTAAGTGTCCTTAAAGGGCAGCGGAAATGAATCGAGCGGAGGAAAAATGAATCCGGACTTTTGAATTTGAAAGCCGCTTTTCCGGGCCATAGCAAAGAGTCTGCGGCGCGTATAGATTCGTGCGTAACATATGCGCCGGCGAAGTGACTCGGGCAGCCATGAAACCAGGGGGACATTCCGGCCAAGCGAAAAAGTTCCCAGCCGGCAGGGATGGCTTTCAAACGGATAGAACTTGTTCGGAACAAAAAGGACCAGCAGCCCTCCCGGTTTCAATACACGAAAACATTCTGCCAGCACTTTCGTGTCGCAGTGCGTGTGTTCTAGGACTTCGATCATGGTGACGGCATCAAAACTCTCCGAGGCAAACGGAAGATGCTCACCGCTTGCTTGGACGCGTGGAATCTGTTCACGGAAGGACTGTAAATGTGGCATATGAATATCAATCCCACAAACGGACGCCGCTCGCCGGGCCAGTTCCTGCGTGTAGCAGCCATTACCGCATCCGAGATCGAGGACTCGCATGCCTCTCAAATCCAGCGTCTTATCTATTTTCCCCATGCGTTTCGCAACGGCGTACGATCCGTAGGCAGCCGGTCCGCCTAGGCGGATGCCCTCCTGCGCAGAGTTGCAGTGGGCTTCTCTCTCTTTATGCACAGGCCGCGATAGCACTTCCTCGTACAGATTTGACATGCACTCGGCGCGCCTCTCCCACGTTTGTGTTTTCGCGTAAGCGAGGGCCGCCTCGCCCATCTTCCTGCGCTCTTCAGGGACTAGCGCGAGCCGTCGAATGCCCTCCGCAAGTCCTGCCAACGTCTGCTCGGGAAAAGTAACGGGAACCTTGATCCCCGCGTCTTGCGGAACAAAAGTGCCTACTCCCTGGTGGTCTAAAGTCAGGATGGGCAGTCCATGGCCCATCGCTTCTAGAACCTGCGTGCCAAAGGAGTCCCGCAAGCTCGTGAAAAGGAAAGCATCAGCGCTTCCGTACAAACGTGCCATTTCGTTCCATGGCACATGGCCGAGGAACTCGACGTTGTTCACGGAGTGGAGACGCCGTGCATATTGTTGCCATTGCGTCCGCATTTCACCATCTCCCGCAATCAACAGCTTTGCGTTCAAGTCTTGGTTTTGCGCGAGAGCCTCCAGTGCCAGCGGTAGTGCCTTTCTGCGCTCCATTCGGCCTACCCAGAGCAGCGTGAAGGGTCTATGTCTCGGCCTAGTAACGGGTCGGCCCGAAATGAAGCTGGACGGAATTCCGGAGTCCAGGAAAAGTCTTACATTTTGGCCGCCCACTTTCGACAGCAAGCGGCAAGTCTCGTGGTTTGTGGCGAGAACGAGCGCGCTTGACCTCGCAACCCTGCGCAGGGAAAAGGAAAGAGGTAACGTGGCGACACGAACGGTTCGAAGAATTTCGCGCCCCGACCAGGAGCCAAAATAATGACTGAAGGAAGAGGGCACTCGCTGAGCTCCTCCGACCGGCCCCCACACAAAAGGCACTGGCAACTTCCAGAACGGAGGCGGCGCGCAGACAGTCCCAACGCTGACGTGATGAACAACATGAAAGCCGATCTGCGCATGAAGCTTGACTGCTTTTCTGTGAGCGAACTTCAGCCACAGTACGTAATGAACCGCCAGGCCCGCGTTGCTTCCACAGTGATCCCAAGGGTCTAGCAGACTAGGGACGGTCACCCAGCAAAATTTCAAGTTCGGATTGGGGCACCTTGCAAGAAATTCCCCGACACCTTCGCGGTCGTGAGGATGCGCCAGTAACCAGACTTTATGGTAGCGCGAGAGTTGCCAAGCCCAGTTCCATGCATTGCTGGGCTCGCCACCTAGGCGCGGACTGCACGCGAAACCGATGATCAAGACGTTCACTTACGGCTATCCGTTCCCGTTCTTGAAGCGACCTCTCGATTTAGGAAGCGCCCACTGGAGGAAAACTTCCAAATCCCATAACTCCTGCGGTTGAGTGGCCAGAAGAACTTCATCCTTGTAGCCTGTGAATCGCCAAAACATTGGCAACCGTAGGAGGCGGAGATAACAACCTGGAGACTGTTCCGCGCTCATCGACAATAAAAAATTCGTAGCCGTGACCCTCCAAGAAATTCCAGGCGCCGTTTGGCGACAGGCCTAAACTAGCCGCACCCTCTGGAAAGAGCTCAAAGATGACGACGGGGCGCGTGGAAGTAACTATTTCGATTGCCCCACGCAGAGCTAGCTCTTCGGCTCCCTGCACATCCATCTTAATTACATCCACTCGTCCAACAGAGGACTGCTTAAGCACATTGTCGAGGGATTCTGTGCTAACGTCCTCGGCGCGAGCGTCTTGCTCGAAGG
>Ga0137418_10004129_pt1 | contig 13341 bp, 14 predicted proteins | sample CZODoug3_1_2_16f_FD_122242 | JGI IMG/M metagenome (GOLD analysis project Ga0137418, IMG submission 122242) | Vadose zone soil fungal communities from Angelo Coast Range Reserve, California, USA - CZODoug3_1_2_16fungal (Hybrid Assembly) | ecosystem: Environmental > Terrestrial > Soil > Vadose...
CCCGCTGCCTCGATACATTGTGGCAATGGCCACGCTTCATGGCACTCAAAACGCGAAAGGCGACCCTTCCGGATCGCCTTCGCTAGTTTCGCAAGAATCGTTGGTTGCGGGGGCACGCAACCGCCAAAGTCTGCAGCTTTGGCGCCTCGCAGCCTGATAGCTCGGCCGAGCACCTATTGCGGGTTCGCCGCCGTCGCGCGCCGCGTCATCTGCGGAATGGAATGAGCGCACGCAAGCGCGCATCGCGCAGATACAATCCCAGCCACGACATGACTCCAAGCACCACCGGAAAGAGGAACCATGCGTCGTGCACGCGTACCTGCGTGGCTGTAGCGCCGCCAAGATAACCGGTCACCAATATGCAACCCAGTACCGCGGTTCGCGGAATAAGCATCGTGATCGTGCAAGCGAGGAGCACCAGTCCGATCCACGGCGCGAGCGATGCCGCGTAACCAAACTTCGTCATTCCCTCCACGTATGGCGCGAAGCCCGCCAATCTCGCTCCGCCGTCAACGAGCAGGAACAGACCGACGAACCCAGTCAGAACCCAGCCGGCCCTTGTCATAGTGGTCCTCGAATCACCGACGCTTTCGCGTCTTGGGTGTCTTCCGCGTCGGCTTGCCAGAGGTCAATGCCACGGCAGCGCGTACGAGGTTCTTGAGTGCGGCCTCATTGATACGCTCGCCTTCGTGGATGTCGATGGCGCGGGTCGCCTTCGCGTCAAGGCCGGCGTTGAAGAGACGATGCGGATCGTCCAGCGACGCGCCCTTGAAGAAATTGACCTTGACGTGGTCCTGGAACGCGCCCACCGCCACGACGTTGCCGTTGTGCGACCAGACGGGCGTGTTCCATTTCCATTCCTCGATGAGATCCGGTGCGGCGCCGCAAATCAGCTCGCGGAGATGCGCCAGCACCTTGCCGCGCCAATCGCCAAGGTCATTGATGTGGCTGGTAATTCGCTCAGATGCAGTCATAGGCTTTCGCAACGAGTCGTACCAGATGCGCCTTGCACACGCGGTCAGCCGACGACGTGTTATACGCCGCGGCGAGCGACCGTTCGCATCATACGATTCACCGAAGGGGCGTCGTCTTGTATAGAAACGACAACTGGCGACTCGCTCGGATGATCTCGGCCGGCGTCTGCCCGATCCGGTACGTGAGTGATCGGGTGAGGTGCGGCTGATCGAAGTACCCGGCCTGGTACACGGTGTCAAGAATGGTCACGCCGTCCCTCAGGAGATTCGTGGCATGTCGGGCACGTTCGATCTGCCGCCACGTGGAGTAGGTCATACCGGTCGCGCGCAGAAAATGGCGCTGAGTGGATCGGATGGACACCGTCTGCGCGTAGTTGTGCAGCACGGCATCGACGATGGCGTCGCGTGAGATCACACCCTTTCGAGCCAGTCGCGCCATAAAGACGTCTGCATTCTCAAAGTCGGGATACTGCCATGCAGAGCCATTCAACCAGAACGCATGCTTCGACGCGCCCGCCAATGTCACATCTCGCCGATCGAGGAGGTTCCCTGGGAGGAGCGCCGGGATGAACGTGCCCAGCTTGAAGCGGATGCCGAGCCACTCGCCGTCTGCGGGACAGTCAGCTGTCGTCGCCTTCGTTTCCGGCCCGCGCAAGGTCAGAAAGATCTTGCCCCTGTGCCGCGTCACGGCCATCTCGAAATGACTTGCCGCCACCGAGAGAAACGTCCCTGCGCGCTCGCTGTGAGCACGCCAGACACGTTCAACAAATGGCGAATCCGATAACCTGTCCTCAAACATCAGCAACATGCTGTTCGTGTCGCTCGGGTTCTCGCTCATCGTGAATCCTTCGCCGCGTCATCAAGCGCGAATGAACCGTACTGCGGACGACCTGTCGGGCGGTACGTGTTGATGCTCGTACTCGTCGTGCGCGTGGTGACGCGTTCGAACGCGGTCGGAACGGTTCCCGACTCAAACAGCCGCCTTCCGGTCCCAAGCACAACGGGAACCACAGTAAGTGATACTCGTCGACGAGACCGTGCTGGATCAGGGTTTGGGCGAGTCCGCCACTGCCGTGTACCTGAATCTCGCGCCCGTACTCCTGCTTCAGCGTCTGTACCTCCCCGACGACGTCGCGGAGAGGCCGCGACCGATCCCAGGTCACGCCGTTCAGCGTCTTCGACGCGACGTGCTTCGGGAGCGTGTTCAAGGCTTGGGTAATCCGGTCATTCGGGTCGGTGATGTGCGGCCAGTAGACCGCGAAGATCTCATACGTGCGGCGTCCCAGCAGAAACGCATCCGCACGAGCGAATACCTCGGTCATGAACTGCCCCATGTCGGCGTCAGCGAAGGGCACCAGCCAGCCGCCGTGGGAAAACCCGCCGCTTCGATCTTCGCCTGCCGCTCCTGGCGCCTGCATCACGCCGTCCAGCGTCAAGAACGTCGTCATCGTCAATTTCGCCATCGGTCTATCGCTCTAACCTCTCGTCGAACGAACCGCGTTCAAATCGACAGCGCGCGAGGAACACGGTGATCACTTCCCCGTCCGAGCAGTACTAACGAAAGTCGCAACGAGCTGCTGGGACCGCCCAACCGTGCGGTGTGGGTTGTCGTTTGAGCGCGACTGGCGGAGACCACTCCAAGTATCGTTGCTTGCGGTTGACGTCTTCGAGCGCCCCTGTACGCGAAAAGACCCGCGAAAACGCTCGCGGGTCTAGATGGGCTGGATTTGCGGGGGCGGGCAACCGACGGTACTTGCAGCTATGGAGTGGGGCGGCGTGAGGCGAAGAGCCGGTACGCTGCCCGCGATATACTGAACCGGAGCGTCCGAGTGGACGTGCTTCAAACCCGTCCCGCTTCCGCCGCCCGGTTTCGACGACCTGTCAGTCGACGAGAAGATCGACTACCTGCAGTCGCTGTGGGACCGAATCGCGGCAACTCCTGAGACGATTCCCGTTCCCGATTGGCACCGCGAAATCCTCGACGAGCGCCTCAAGGACCTCGAAGCCGATCCGGCCGCCGGTGACAGCTGGGAGGTTGTGCAGGAACGCCTCCGGAAGAAGTTCGACAGCAGCCGCTGAACGGAATGACCCGCCGGTTCATCGTTCGGCCACTCGCCGAGGCCGATCTCGAGGATGCCGCGCGGTGGTACGAGGACGAACGAGCCTTCCCTCTGTCGTTCCATTCGCGCTCGATGCCATGCGGTTCATCGTGCGACCAATGGCGCTCCTGGTAAACCGACCGCTGATCCTCGTTCAACCATCACTCGAAGCCGTGCCGCCGTCCCTTCAGCATGAAATGGACTTCGGACAGATATGGTCTCCGCGGCGTCCTCGAACCGACACTGGTGCCCCGGCCTGGAGGTCACAAGTATCCTCTTCCTGCTTCGGTCAGAAGTCGCTCAGTGCGGCGTGCAAGAGCGCGTTCGAACAGGCTGATGTCGCGTTCGCCGCTGCACTCGCATCGACGCTAACGGAGCTCCATGGCCGTCGCTGACTCGAATGTGCAGCGACGACCGGCTGGCGGCGCCAAGGACCGCTTCGGACACAGGACTCACGGTGCGACTTTCTCCTCTCCTGGCTGCCGCCTGAAACGCGAAAGCGAAGAAAAGGAGGGGGAACGCAGAGGCGGGAGCAGCGTTCCCCCGCTCTCGCGCGCGGCTCGCGGTCGAACGTGCTGCAGAATCAACGTCGTTGCCGGGCAGCTTGATCTGTCCATGTCCTTCGCCTTGAGCGAGTTCGCTGTATTGAACGGGGCGGCGCTTTGTGCCGCCCGTGTCGAAGTCAGCGCGGCTGTCAGCAGCAGCAAAGGAGGCATCTGGGGCGTGAGCGACCCCCAATGTGGGGATACCGGGAATCCTCGTTCGCTGGTGGTCCCAACTCGATCGGAATCTGGCTCTGCGAGGGATGCTTCGACCGCTACGTGAACCGCCGCGACTTCAGCTTTCTCGTCCGACGTTCGGCAAAAGGCTAGCCACAATCGGACACCCGGCTCGGGACGTCAAGCTGTTCAGTATCGACTCTTAACTCTTCGGCACGGGCTCGCACCGGAGGTGTTACACTTCACACGATTTCCCTGCCTGTCGCGTGCCCGTCCAACCGGCGGCGCTGCGACATTCCGCCATGCGATTCCAGCGCGTGGCCGTGGTTGAGCCCCGATCTGGCCAGACTCTTTTCTGGGAGAAGACTATGCGTTTCCAGCCATTCACTCGACGCCGGTCGGCGATCGTTCTCGCGTCGTTGGCCTTTGCGTTTGCGACGGCGAGCGGGCGCTCCGCGAGCGCGCAGTCGACGAGCCACCAGGTGTCCACGGACAGTTTGATCTACGACCTCAAGAACCCGGACGCACCAAGACGTCTCGCCGCCGCGCGCGACCTGGGTATCGCCAAATTCCGGCCGGCGATACCGGCCCTCTTGCCCCTGGTGGAGGATTCCGACCTGTCGGTTCGTCGTCAGGTCGAGCTCGCGCTCGAGGAGATGGAGGACATCGGCGTGCTCCAGGGGCTCGTCCAGTTCACGGCCGACAGCGATCCGGCCATTCGCGATCGAGCGGTTCAAGCTCTGGTGAGCCTGCACCTCCCGCGCGCCGCCGGGCCCACCGCCGCCCTCGCAAAGCTGGGGAATCTCATCAACCCCTGGTCGGACGAATACTCGGACGCGGCCGTCGAACCGGACGTCCCGGTGGACGCCTCGGTCGTGACAGCTCTCCGGGCGCGGATGAGCGACTCCGAGGACAGGATTCGCCGACACACGAGCCGGGGGTTGGGGATTGTGCACGCCGAACAAGCGGTTCCGGAACTGCTCGTGGCCGTGGAGCAGGATCGCGACCCGGACGTGCGTTTCGAAGCCGTTCGCGCGCTTCGGAAAATCGGCGACGCGTCGGCCGGCGATCATCTCGTGCCGATGCTGAACCTCAACGTGGACCGGGTGCGCAATGAAATCATCACGACTCTCGGGTCGCTCAAATCTCGAGGCGCTGTTGCGGATCTGACCAGGGTTTTCGAGCAGGCGAAACCGGCCGACCGGGCGCGCACGCTTGCGCTTTCGGCGCTCGCCGACATTGCCGACCCCTCGTCGCGCCCGGTGTTTCTCGGCGCGAAGGCCGACAAGGACGTCAGCATCCGTCTGTATGGCAACGAAGGACTGGCGCGGCTGGGCGACTCGTCGCTCGGCACGATGATGTCAGCCGATCGGCTGGTCGAGAGGAACGTGCGCGTTCAGGCGGCGCAGGCGTTCGGCTTGCTTCGAATGCAACGGGAAGAATATCTGGACGAGCTCGTTCGCGCGCTCGAGAGGCCGGCGACCAGAGATCTGGCGAGAGAATATCTGCTCGAGACAGCACCTGCCCAGCGTCCGGCACTGTTTGCGAATCACGCGAAGAGCGCCACCGTGCGTGCCGAACTGGCAGACGTCTTCGGGCTGATGGGGGATCGATCCGCGCTGCCCGCGCTCGAGGAGCTCGAGCACGACTCCGACAGCAGCGTCGCGCGGCGCGCAGAGCGCGCCATCCGTCGGATCACGGCCGGGACGCAAGTTGACTCAGGCAGGTGCGAGCCGCCTTCGGGCGGCTGACGCGTGTCTTGACTGGCCCTCGGCGACCGAGCGCCTGATCTCGCCAGTCTCGCGCGCCCGACGGCGATCGACTCAGCGTTCTGCCGACGCGGTCGTCATCATTCCATTCAACATCGGGATCGTCTTGAAGTCCGGCGCCGGCGGGATGGATCGCATGTAGGCGTAAATATCCGCCAGTTCCTGATTGGACAGGACGTTCTCCGTATACGGCGGCATGTTGCCCCTTGTGGTCCGCACGAATTTAGACAGGACGGACCACGTCATCGGAACAGGAGACGCGATTCGAGGCCCCTCGCGTCCGCCCTGGCCCTGACGTCCGTGACATTGCCAGCAGCCGGTGCGCTCGAAACTCGCTTTGCCCTTCGCGACATCGCCGGCAGGCGCGGCTGCCTGCCCGGCAAAGGCCGAAGATGCCGCGAATGCAGCCGCCGACAGAGTCGCGCCCGCAATGAATACGAACGTCTTCCGCATGGCTCTTCTCCTAACGCGGCTGAGTGACGACGTCGATCAGCACGGGTTCGCCCATCTTGACGGCATCCAGCCCGCGCTTGATCGCGCCCGCCAAATCCTTCGGGTCGGTGATCGGACCGATGCCGACATGGCCCAGGGCTTCCGCGAGCTTCGCGTAATTGATGTACGGATCCCAGATCGTCGTGCCGATATGCGGATTCTCGATGCCGCGCTGGCGCCAATTGGCCATGCGCTGAAGATGCATGATCTCCTGATGGTAGGCGCGGTTGTTCCACATGATCGTGAGCATCGGCACCTTATGATGCGCCGCCGTCCAGAGCGCGCCTGGGGCATACATCGAGTCGCCGTCGTTCTGGATATTGACGCAAAGCCGCCGGTCCGCTTCGCGATGCGCGAACGCGGCGCCCACCGCTGCGGGTAGACCGTAGCCGATGCCGGCGCCACCGGGTCCACCGATGAACTGATGATGCTGGTCAAAGGTCCACAGACGATGCGGCCAGTTGGAAAGGCTGGAATCGCGCGAGACGAGCGCCCAGTTTTCGTTCTTGATCTGCTGCCAGATTTCGGCCGAGAGACGCGCCGAGCTCACCGGGCTCGCATCCCACGCATTGGCTGCGGCTTGCGTGAGCATACGTTGGCGCGCCTGCGCCTGCCCTTTCCTGGCCTTGTCGCCGCGTTCGGCGATTTTCGCGCGGCGGTCGGCAGGTATGGCCTGTTTGACGTACTCGGTCAGCATCGGGAGCGTCGTCTCCGCGTCCGCGCCGATGGCGATGTCGACCTGCTGGTACCGCTCGAAATCCTGATAGTTGGCGCGGATGTAAAGATCGCCCATCCCGATGCTGATCAGCCGGGCCCCGGCCTTCGGGCGGTAGACCTGCGCCATCTCGACCGAGTCGTCGGAGTTGTTGACCGTGCCCCATAAATCGGTCAGCTCGAGGCCGAGAATAACGTCCGCTCGCTCGATCAACCCGCCGCCGCCCAATTGATAGAGATAGTGATTGTTCGGCATGTTCATGCGGCCGAGCTGATCGATCACGGGCGCGTTGAGCGCTTCCGCGAGTTCCACGAGATGCCTGACGCCCGCCGCCGTGCGGCCGACGCGGTCGACGACGATGACGGGGTTTTCTGCCATGGCCAGCAGGCGCGCCGCTTCACGCACCGCATTCGGATCGCCCGCGGGCGGCGCCACGTTGTTGAGTTTCGGAATAACCAGCGGCCTGCCGCCGCCTTCGATCGCATCTTCCTGAAGCTTCTCCTCGAGCACCATGAGGACCGGCTCCAGGGGCGGCGTCATCGTGACCTTGTAGGCGCGCACCATCGATTCGGCGAAGTGCTGCAGCGACTGCGGATTGTCGTCCCATTTGGTGAAGTCGCGAATGAGCGAGCCCGGATCCTGCACGGCATGAATGGTGGGAACGCCAGGCTGACGCGTGGCCGCGTCCATGCGGTTGCCGACCATGACGATTGAAGCCGCGCGATCGCACCAGGCGTTGTAGACCGCCATGGCGGCGTGCTGCAGACCGACCGTGCCGTGACACAGAGCGGCGGCAGGCTTGCCCGCAACCTTGTAATAGCCGTGCGTCATCGCCACGGCTGATTCCTCGTGCATGCAGGTGATGAATTCGGGCTTCTTGTTGCGGCCGTACGTGACGATCGACTCATGGATGCCGCGGCAGGAGGAGGCCGGGTTGCTGAACACGAAATCGATCTCGAGCGATTTGAGCACGTCGACCATGAAGTCGGAGCCGGGCCGTCCCGGAAGGGTACCGGGCGCCACTTGCACCCGTTGGGTTGCCAATTCGGCTTGCGCTGCCGCCGTCGACGGGCGCGTTGCCGCAGGTCTTGCGGCTTCCACCGCGGCTGCGGCTTTCCCTTCTCCAGTCACCGATACCGCGGTCGCGGCACCGGTCATTGCCACGCCGGCGAGGAATTTGCGCCGGCTCACTTCGGTGCGGGCGTTCTTACGTGCCACGACTTTCCCTCGCATCTTGTTCCGATATTTCCGAACAGGCCATCAATATCGTCAGCATCCTAACAGGCGAGGCCGCGATCGAATCGAATTTCTTTGTCGCCCCGGTTGCGCATCATGACACCGGCTCCGGCTGGCCGAACTGGCGGCGGACGGGACGAAACCTCCGACATGTTCTGGAACACTTGTGCTCTAAGGACGGGACGCCGTCCTGAATGCGCAATTCGGTGCGCCCCGAGAGGCGGGAGTCAGGTTGAGAGAGATTTGGCGCGGTGGGTTTCAGGGCGTGCGGGTGGTTGAAAGTGGTAGGGCGAGACATAGTCTCGCCCTCCACAATGAACTCAGCGGTTTTGTCCGCCTTGCTGTCCCTGATTGCCTCGTGGCGGATTGTCTTGATTGGGAGTGTTCTGCTGACTGCGATCGCCCTGGCCGCCGCTGCCTTTCTCGTCCGGCTGAAAGCCACCCTTCTGTCCGCCCTGATCTTGCTTCTGCGGAGCGCCTTGCCCTTGCTGACCGCCCTGTCCCGGATTCTGGTCACCCATATTGATCTCCTTGGCCGTTTTTGGCCGAATGAAAATCAGCAAAGACCGTACCCTGAGCGAATCTCGATCAGCACGTCTCGTGGCTGACCATGCCGCTGCCGGCTCAGCGGCGTGACAGCCGCTTGCCCCCCACGGCGCTGGATTGCTTTTGTCGTGCGGCGGGCGGTGGCTCGCTGGCGTCCTCGTCTTCTCCCGGATGCGCGGCGTCCGCAGCTTCCCGATTGATGCCGCCTTCAGCGAGCGAAGACAGCTTCCTGTCAGCCGCCTTCTCTTCGCCGAGCGTCTGCTGCAGGAGGTCGGCGGCCTCCGTGTGACCCATCGCGCGCGCCCACGCCACCAGCGTTCCATAGGCGGCCATCTCATAGTGCTCCGCGCGCTGGCCACCCGCGATCAGGCATGCATCCATCGTCGCCTCGTCGAAATCCTGCTCCATGATGGCCTTGCCTTCCTCGATGATGCCCGCAATGCCGTCACAATGCTTGCCGCGCACCTTCTCGTCGAGATTCGCGAACACTTCTTCCAGGCGCTCGACGTGCCCCCGTGTCTCCTCGAGATGCGCCTCGAGCGCCGTCCGCAGACCGGAGGAGCTGGCGGCCTTCGCCATCTTGGGAAGTGCCTTCGTGAGCTGCTTCTCCGCGTCGTACACATCACGCAGTTCATCGACAAACGCATCATGTAGTGTTGCTGCATCGGCCATGGCCATCTCCTCCGTCAGTTGAATTTCCCAAACAGTGAGCAGCCGCCCCGGACATCGTGGCAGGCTGCACAAGGGGCGGTTCCGTCTCGCAATCGACATGTCGATGCTTCGCGAGCGCGTTGACGAATGCATCGACAACCGCGGTGTCCGCGACGGCTCCGAACACCGCTCCGTTACCAATCGTGGGTCCTTCGCTGCCACCTTGTCCGAGGCGTTCGCCTCGGTCACGGTACGATTGTGCAAGAGTGTCGCCGCCCCTGACGGGGGCCGTGCGCAGCGTCCGCTCAAGAATGGAAACGCGCCGATCATGGACGTGAAATGCGAGACCCAGTCGAGAACGTGGCGCTTGAATTGCTTGCGCGAAAACCGCGATGTCGAGTGGCGACGTCATTCAGTCCGTGCTCGACCCGGCGGGTGCCAACGCCTCTTCAATTCACCAACTGTCCCGATGTTCTGGGTTTCGGCGGCTGTGTTCGCGATCGTCTTCACGTTCGTCCTGGGTGCGCTTGAACGTGATGTGGGATCACGAAGGTGAACGCCACCGGCTACTGAGGTAGAGCATGGCCACGCGTGGAACCTCGATCGTCCGATACGCCGTCGTGGGATTGGGCCACATCGCGCAAGTGGCGATGCTGCCGGCATTCGCCCACGCCAGGCGCAATTCGCGCCTCGCGGCGCTCGTGAGCGACGACGCTGCGAAGCTCAGAGCCCTCTCTCGAAAGTACCGGATCGACGGCGCCTACTCGTACGACGAGTACGACGCATGCCTCGAGCACGTGGATGCGGTGTATATCGCCCTGCCCAATTCTCTGCACGCGGAGTACACGATACGCGCCGCCGAGGCGGGCGTGCACGTGCTGTGCGAGAAACCCATGGCGGTCACGGCCGATGACTGTGAACGGATGATCGCCGCCTGCAGGCAGAACGGCGTCAAGCTGATGATTGCGTACCGGCTGCACTTCGAGGAGATCAACCTCGCCGCGGTCGACCTGGTTCGCCGCGGCCGGATCGGAGCGCCGAAGTTCTTCAACTCGTCGTTCGCGATGACCGTGCGACGGAACGACATCCGGACGAAGAAGAAAATGGGCGGCGGTACCCTGTACGACATCGGCGTGTATTGCATCAATGCCGCCCGCTATCTATTTCGCGCCGAACCCAAAGAGGTCATGGCGATCTCGGTCAACAGTGGCGCCGCGAAGCTCGACGAGATCGACGAGTCCACCGGCGCGCTGCTGCGATTCGACGGCGAGCGAGTTGCGGCGTTCGTGACCAGTTTCAATGCCAGCGACGTGGGGTGCTATCGAATCGTGGGCACCAAGGGTCAGCTCCATGTCGATCCGGCGTACGAATACGCGGAAGGCCTCGCGTACGAGTTGACGGTCAATGGAAAGACGATACGCAAGCGCATCGGAAAGCGCGATCAGTTCGCGCCTGAGCTGTTGTACTTTTCAGACTGCATCCTCAAGGACCGCGAACCAGAGCCGTCCGGAGAGGAGGGCCTCCAGGACGTGAGAGTCGTCCAGGCGCTCTACCAGTCGGCTGAAACTGGAAAAGCGGTCAGCATTCCACCGCTGCACCGGTCGAAAAGGCCGACAGGCCGGCAACGAATCAGGAGGCCTGGCGTGCAGGAGCCCGAATTAGTGAAGGTTCAGAGCGCAAGCGAGGACTGAACTGGAATATCTTGCTGATGAACGCCTCAGCGATGACGCAGCGGTTCGTTCGATGGTCATCCCCGTGTCGCCGCGGGCAGATTCACCGCTCATCACTTCTCTTCTTCGGCGCAACCATTTTGGTGACGCGGCCAACGCTCGTGTCGCCTGCGTACAGGTTGTCTTGCTTGTCCATGGCCCAGTAGCTGGCTTCGATGAACTGACCGCTCCCTATCCCCATTCCGTTGCCGATCGCACCGAGCACCTTGCCATTCCGGTCCAGCTTCAAGAACTGGCCATCCTGACCGCTCGCCATCCATGGCTGGCCGCGCGAGTCGAAATAGAGGGCGCAAACGAGGTTTCTCATTTGCATCGTTTTGAGGAACTTGCCGTCTCCAGAATAGACGACGATACGATATTCCTCGCGGTCGCCGATCCAGACATCGCCGTTCGTGGGATCGACGGCGAGCCCATGGGCCGAGCTGAATTTTCCCTGTCCCACGTCGTTGCCGTACCACTGATTGATGAATTTGCCATTCTTATCGAGGTGGATGATCCGAGCGGCGCCGAGATTGTTGGCCGGGTCATCTGAATCGGTGTCATTGGGGCTCTCGTTCGCATGACCCTCGCCGATATAGAGATCACCGTTCGGAGCGAAGGCGATCATCACAGGCTGCCAAAGAAGCCGTTGTTGTTTGGCTTCGTTCCAATCCCCCCTGCGTCCCCGCTCGCCGATCGTCAAGAGCAGCTTGCCCTCGGGACTGATTTTCATCACGGTCGCGCCATTCGCGGCGGTAATCCAGACACTGTCCTCGGCATCGACGGCCATCCCGTGCGCCTTGTCCTGATAGCCGATCACGTCCTGGCCGACCTGAAGGATCAGCCTGTAATTCGGATCGAACTTGAAGAGCTGCGGTTTCCCGGCGTCTGCGCGTTGAAAGGCCCAGAGATTTCCTTTCGAGTCGAGAGCGACCGCGGGCACACCGCCAAAGCCGGGAGGCAACACATATGGGTACGTGAACGTGTACCCCATCGTTTGTTTCCACTGCACGCGCTGCAATGCCTGGCGCGTGCGGCCAAGCCGGTTGCCGCAAAGGGGCGACCGCCTGCATCCCGGCGTCTCCCCGACGTCCGGCGCCGCAGGCGCGGCAACCGCGGTGTTGCCAGCCGCGCCGCGGCCACCACCGCCACTGCGGGGTGGTACGGTGACATGTCCACTCGGATCGACGATCGCACGTCCGGTTGGATCGGGGAATGATCCCTGCAGAAACCAGGCTGGCGTCTCCCCCACAGCCGGCCCCTCCGCTGGCGGCTGCGATTCGGAGACTCCCGGCGTTCCGCTGAGAATCATGCCGAGTGACAGAGCGACAAACCCTGCGAAGTGCCGTCTCTCCATTTCCGCCTCCCTAGCTGATGATGTCTCGCACCACGGTGCCGCCCTCCGGTCCCGTCAAGCGTACGTCCAGCCCCTGATACTTGACGGCGAGCTTCGCGGCATCAATGCCCAGCAGATACAGCATCGTCGCGTGGAAATCGTGAACGCTGACCGGGTGCTCGACGGCCGCGTACCCCAGTTCGTCAGTCGCGCCGTACGCGAGGCCCTTCTTGATCCCGCCGCCGGCGAGCATGAATGAGAACCCCTTGATGTGGTGGTCGCGACCGTTGCGCTGCGACATGGGCGTGCGGCCGAACTCACCGCCCCAGATGACGAGCGTGTCGTCCAGCATGCCGCGTTGCTTCAGGTCGGTGATCAGCGCCGCGGTGGGCTTCGGACTCAGCCGCCTTGCCTTGCGGCCGGTGCGGTTGATTCGCGACACCGCCAACCATATCAGCTCGGACAACTTGAGCGAACGCATTCCGGTCGCGGCCATCAAAACCCCCAACACCGAACGGGGCACGATGGACCTGGTATATCAGATCGAAGAAGGCGACAAGTCGTACATTGAAAAAATTGAGATCCGGGGCAACACCAAGACCAAGGATAAAGTGATCCGGCGCGAGCTGGCGGTGTCGCCGGGCGAAGTGTTCGACATGGTTCGGGTCATCCATCCTGGCCTGCCCATGGACGCCCGCGTCCTCTTCTCTGGGTATCTGCCCAACTACGCCTACGATCTCGGCGCCACGGATACGAGCGTGTCTTTCGAAAAACTTCGCGAGCTCTCCAAGATCCACGACAAGGCGGCGCAGGCCGATGCCGATCCTCGGTTCTCGGCGAGAATTCGAGAGGGAATCCCGGCACCCGCCCCAACGATGCCGGAGCGGACTGTCAGGCCATAGGCGCTAACATTCGGGGCAAAACAGGCAACGACAGCCGCGCCCATCGATACGGAGGCCGCGGATTGCATAGGCGAGAGCGCACCGAAAGACGCCGACGGATCGGTCCGAATTATGACACCGGAACCCGAACCGCGGCGGTCATAGGATGAGATTGCTGCCGTGACGCGGGTAGTAGAAGGGCAGCTTCATCAGG
>Ga0137418_10004130_pt1 | contig 13341 bp, 7 predicted proteins | sample CZODoug3_1_2_16f_FD_122242 | JGI IMG/M metagenome (GOLD analysis project Ga0137418, IMG submission 122242) | Vadose zone soil fungal communities from Angelo Coast Range Reserve, California, USA - CZODoug3_1_2_16fungal (Hybrid Assembly) | ecosystem: Environmental > Terrestrial > Soil > Vadose...
TGAGAGCGCGCCATTAAAAAGCACGAACGACGGATCATTCGGCGCGTTGGTCAGGATGTCGTCAATCGCACCGGTAGGAATTGCGTCGCTGAAGATACCGAATCCACCGCGAACGACCGTGTTCCTGGCGCCGAACGGCGACCATGCGAAGCCGATTTTCGGCTCATACACGACGGACGTTACCGAAGGAAATGCGGTATGCAAACCCGTGCTCAAAGCCTGATTCACGGGTGCCGTGGGGTCCAGGTTCTGAAACGGCGCTGAGAGGCTTTGAAAGCAATTGGACTGGCAGACTGGATTGGACAAGTGGTCGAACCGCATGCTGAGCGTCAGCTTCAGGTTGGGAGTAACCTTGACTTCATCTGACGCATACCATCCGAGTTGATAGAGCGCTATCGGTACATTTGTATTGAGTGGAAAGTTCTGAGCCACTAGATTCCCCACGCCGTTGTTGGAAGGGGCAACGCCCCCGAACGCGAAGTCGTTCAGCGAAACTTCTTCGGCAAAAGGAATCACTCCGGTAAAATTATGGTCGCTCACATCGTCGCGGCGGAAGTTAACTCCGAACCGGAAAGCGTGTCTCCCGCGAGTCCAATTGAAGTCGTCGACAATTCCGTACTGGGTCACAGACCGGCCCTGGGGAAAGGCGGTACCGTCGTTGTTCAGAGGGAACAGTGAACCGTCACCGAATGCAACCGTCTGAGGAAGCGTCTGGAATTCTGCGGCTTGGTTCACCATCGTGAAGAGCGCGCTATACCACTGCAGTGAGGCGATGAAGTTATTTACTTTATTGTTGCCGAATGTGTGGGTCTCGCTCAACTGGGCCTGCCATTCCGGCTGAGTACTGTGAGCATCGAAGGTGGGGCTCAGAGGATCGGTGTAGGTGGCCTGAATGCCGCTTTCGTGTTGCACGCGGACGAAGAGTTTGTCATTGTTGCCGATGTTCTGGTCATAGCGACCCACAATCAGGTAATCGTTGGTGGCCTGAGACGTGCCGCCCTGCAGCTGGGTGGCACACGGGTTGGCTGCTCCGAATGCGATTCCCGCCAGGCTGGTAACGTTCGAACAACCTCCTCCAGCGAGAGTGTTCTGAGCACGTGCCGCGCCTGGGGTTGCGTTCCAGATACCGAACAGTTGGTTGTAAAAGGGCACGGAAGCGGTGTTGACATTGTTCAGGTTGGCGATGACTGCATTTTCGAATCGCTGAGTCGGCAGGTTGACAGAAAACAGTGAGGGAATTACCAGGCGAATGCCTTCATAGTCGACGAAGAAGAAGGATTTGTTTTTCCTGATCGGTCCACCAAACGAGGCTGCATATTGGTTCGCATTTACGAACGGGCGGGGATCGACCTGGCTTCCGGCGACGGCGTTCGCCTGATTCCGGAAATAGTTATTGGCGTTCAGAGCGCGTCCGTTCCACCAGTACTCCGCATTCCCATGGAAAGCATTGCTGCCGGACTTCGAGATATAGTTGATGTTTGCGCCCGCGAGGCCACCAAATTGTCCGCTATAGCCGTTCGTCACCACGCTGGTTTCCTGCACATCGTTCAAACCCAGGGTTAAGTTGGTCGCCCCACTGTTATTGATGTTGAAGTAGGGATCGTTGTCGTTGGCGCCATCGTATGTGAACACATTGGAATTCGACGGCAAGCCGAAGAACTCGTAGTTACCACCGCCAAAAACAGAACCTCCGGTCGTGTTCATCACCACGCCCGGCGCAGTCAGCGCGACTGCGCTCAGATCATTCCCAGGATTTGGCAAAACGGATATTTGCTGGGCATTAAAGTTGGTTTCAAGATTGGCATCCTGTGTCTGGATGCCTGTCCCCTCCCCCGTTACCTCGATCGTTTGACTCTGCGAGGAGATCGACAATTGCAAGTTCGCGGTAATGCTGGAGCCGAGTGCGACAGTTACATTTTTGACGATCTCTTGAAATCCGGCAGCAGTCGCCGAGACTGAATAGTGTCCGGGTTGTAGAAAAGGAAAATTGTACGATCCTTGAGAATTGGTTGTTGTAGAAGTGTAGCCGCCAGTATCGACATTCTTCAACTTGATCGAGATTCCAGACACAACAGCCGCTGTTTGATCTGTAACAACACCGGCGATGGCTCCTGTTGTTGAGGTCTGTGCCCAGAGGCTCGAGACAGCCGTCACCACAAAAACGACAACAACGATTAGTGCGCACGAATAAGGAGTCGACCATTTCTGCTGGCCGCCGGGATTGGTCCGAATTGTCACCGCTCGACTGGACATTGCGTATTCTCCCAATGGAAATTGGCTACTGTAGAACACCTGAATCGAAGCACTCTTGGTGATTCCAACCGAGGCAAGGGCAACCGGGATGCCAGAGCAAGGCGCTGAGGTTGTTGCTAACTCGATGCAGTGGAATGGGATTGAAGCCAGCGTTCGGGAGGTGGTGTCGAAAGTCGAAACTGTCGATTTTGCCGCGACTCCAGCTCGACCGCTATATCTTTCCTCGTCACCGGTCCTATGCTCGGTTCAGTGCAACCCGGAGAGGAGCCAGCGCGGGACCTCGGGGAAATCGGCTCTCGATGGAACCGCACGGGAACCAAAGTGTGCAGCCTAACGGGTAGAGTTGGTCTGCCAGCTTAGTGGACGGAGACCATCGCGCATGCCGGGCGCTCAATTCGTCCAGGCTTTAGTGAACCGAGACTTTCTTACTCTTGCCCGGTTCATTTCTTTTCAGCAGAAATGAGGCGATAAACATAATCACGGAGGCCATCGCTAGCAGCCAGTACACATCGATGTAAGAGAGAACTCCAGCCTGGGCCTGAACCATGGCGTACAGTCGGCCCAGTGCCTGTTGTTGAGCGGCATGCGCGCTCAATCCGGCGCGCGTCAGGCGCATGACAAGAGCTGTGATAGACGAGTGAAACCGGCTGGAAGATGTGTATTCCGCTAAGACGGACTGATGATACTGACTGCGTCGGGCAATGAGCATTGTGACCGCGGATGTCCCGACGCTCTGCCCCATGTTGCGAAAGAAGTTCATGAGCCCGGCGGCAGCGTTGGTTCTTTCCGCTGGCAAGCCGACGTATCCGGCAAGCGTGAGGGGGACGAATAGAAAGGCCACTGGAATGTACTGCCACACGCGTAATAAAGTGGCCGCGCGGAAACTCATAAGCAGATCAACCTGTTTGCTCGATATGTACATGGCTACCGCTAGGCCTATCCAGCCAAAAGCTATGATGTGACGCGCCTGGAATCGGGTGGTGAGTTTGCCTACCATGGGAAGCACGACGAGCACCACGAGGGCGCCGGCGGAAAGCACATTCCCCGCCTTTTGCGCCGTATATCCCATGAGAGTCTGAAGGAGTTGCGGCATGAGTACCGTGGAACTGAATAAGGCCGCTCCCAGCATTAGGAACATTAAATTGGTCGTCGCGACATTGAAGTTCTTGAACAAACGCACATCAACGATTGGCTCTTCCTGAAACCATTCCCAAACTACCAGGGAAACCAGGCCCGCGACGGCGATCACGACCAATGTCGTAATAAAGTGAGATCCGAACCAGTCATCTTCCTGTCCCTTGTCGAGGACGATCTGTAGCGCGCCTACGCCTACGGTCAGGAGAGAAAATCCGATGAAGTCGAAGCCCGAAAGACGGGCCTTCAGGCGGGCTATGTACGGGGGATCTTCGACAAACTGAGAGACGAGTATGAGTGCCAGAATGCCAACCGGAACGTTGATGTAGAAAATCCAGCGCCAGGAGTAGTTGTCGGTGATCCAGCCTCCCAGGGTTGGACCGATGGCGGGAGCGCAGATGGTCGTGACTCCATACAGCGAAAAGGCTAGCCCCCGCTTCTCGGGAGCGAAGCTATCGCCCAATATGGACTGCGCCATCGGCTGCAGACCTCCTCCAAACGCGCCTTGCAAGACTCGAAACAAGAGAAGAAACCCAAGGCTGGGTGCGATTCCGCAGAGAAAGGAACTCGCTGTAAAAAACATAATGCAGATCAAAAAGAAGCGCTTCCGCCCAAGCGATGCGACCAGCCATCCACTTAGCGGGAGAACGATCGCATTGGAGACTAGATAGCTGGTCAGCACCCATGTGCTCTCGTCATTGCTAGCCGCAAGACCACCTGCGATGTGGGGCAGGGCCACGTTAGCAATGCTGGTATCAAGCACCTCCATGAACGCCGCCAGTGAAACCGCCCCCGCGATGATCCACGGGTTGACTTTGGGCTGCCAGAGATCCTCTTCCGAAGTGCCAGAGTTGGCGGCGCTCATCGGACCCTCACATTGGGTTCAACGGACAAGCCCGGCTTCAGCAGTCCTTCCGCGTTGAAATCCGGTCCCTCAGTGTGATCAAAATCGATGCGCACTGGTACCCGCTGCACGACTTTCACGTAGTTCCCAGTGGCGTTCTCCGGAGGCAACAGGCTGAACACCGAGCCCGTACCGCCGCCCAGGTTGGTTACGTGTGCTTTCCAAGTGTGGCCGTAGGCGTCGACGTTAATCTCGACGGGTTGCCCTGGCCGCATGTGGGCAAGTTGCGTCTCCTTGAAGTTGGCCGTAACCCAAACATCGTCAAGCGGCACAACGTCTACTAATTCCTGCCCAATGCTGACGTTCTGGCCCACTTCGACCGTTCTCTTGCCGATTATTCCTGAGACGGGAGATCGAATGACTGTGTAGCTGAGGTTAAGCTCTGTTTGAGCGAGCTGCGCCTTCCGTTGCAGGACCTGGGCATCGGCTGCGTCCGCCCTGGCATGGATCAGGGAAACCTGCTGCGGAGCAGTGTGAGCGCTCCGTAAATCATCGCGTGCCTGCAAGAGTTTCCCGTGCGCCTGCTGAACGGCTTGTTCGGCCGCCTGCGCACCCGCTGTGGCCGAGGCGACGGCGGCTCGATTTGCCGTCGCTGCGGCTACCGCCGCGTCGTACTGCTGACGCGAAATGTCTTCTTTCGCGACAAGTCTTTCGTAGCGCGCCAAGTCCGCGGCGCTCTTCATGGAATTGGCTTCGGCCTGCTCCAAGGCCGCTTTCGCAGACTCGAAATTCTGCTCGGCGGCCTTAACTCCTGCCTGTGCGTTTACGACCGCAGTACCTGCAGAGTCAAGATTACTGCGGGTCGTAACGGAAGTGATCGGTATGTTGAAGCGAGAACTTGCGGCACTGGCCTGGGCGTCCGCGAATGCCGCCTCGGCCTGATCCACCGCGATCCTATAGTCCTTAGGATCGATCGTCACGAGGACATCGCCAGCATGGACAAGCTGTCCCTCGATCACCGGAACTTCGTGCACGTATCCGTTGATCCGTGCGCTCAACGGCATGACGTGGCCATTCACTTGGGCGTCGTCTGTACCTTCGTAAACGAACGCATTGCGAATGAAATATCCGCCTCCGAGCAAAAGCGCTAACACGATGGCCAGGATCATCCCCGGATGCTCCTGTAGTAGGCGGCGACCCGGACTGACTTTTGCGCCTTGTTTGTCAGCATTCGGCACGGCCGTCTCGGGTCGCACTCCGGACGGGTGGCCTTCTTCTGTCAGCACAGCTGTGTGCTTTCCGCCCGAGTCTCCGTTGTCGTCGCGCATCAATTACCTCCTAGGTACTGCTTGTAATTCGTTCGTGCGACCCCGACGGCACGGGCCAGCATGAGTTTGGCAAGGTTATGGTTGTACACACTGGTGATGTATTGGTCGTTGGCGCCGGCCAGGGACTGCTCGGACTGCACCACCTCAACGCTATCGGTCACGCCGGAGGTGAAACGATCCCTCGAGCGCCCAAGATTCTCATTCGCCAATGCGACATTTCTTTGTGCCACGTCGACCTGCTCTTTGGCGGCATTTAGATTGAGATATGCAGTACGAACGTCAAAATCGACCTGGCCGCGAGTGTTTTCCGCTTCTGCCTTCCGCTGCTGCAGTGCCGCTTCCGCTTGGGTGATGTCGCCCTTGATCCGGCCGCCGGTGAAGATCGGAATGCTCACGCCTGCCTGGACGCTGAAGTTTCCATGCGATTGACTCAATGTCGCCCCGACATCGCCGTAGTTGCCATTCACCGCTACGACGGGGTAGCGCTCACTCTTGACGGCCGAGAGTGTCTGCTGGGCAGCTTTCTGAGAGTCGAGAACCGCGCGGAAGTCACTCCGCGAGCTGTAGGCCGTCTTGAGCGCACCTTCGACGGTGGGTGGATTGATATCGGAGTACGGAAGTTGGTCGGCGATATCAAACGCTTGCCCAAGAGGCAGCCCGATGGCGCGGGCCAGAGTGAGTTTTGCGATCGCAAAGTTGTTGCGCGCGACGCTCAGGTTGTACTCCTCGGTATGAAGTTGAACCTCCGTGCGAGTCGCGTCGATCCGGGGACTGGTGCCCGCCTGGTACTCCTCCACCGCTTGATCGTAAAGAGCCTGGGCATTCCGTACCTGAGCCTGTTGGGCTTCGATACGAGAGTTAGTTTCGATCACCTGCAGATAGGCATTTCCCACGGTCAAGGTGACCACGTCGAGCATGTCTTTGTAGCTGAGTTGGGCGGCCTGCTCGGCAGTCCGCGCCGCACGAAAGCGCTGGATCGATTCAAAGCTGAATAATGTCTGGCTGAACCTTGCTTCCACGGTGCTGTAGCTATACGGCCCAAGAACAGTCGGAATGCCGGGCAAGTGTTGGATTCCGAGAGTGGCGAGGCTGGTTTGGGCGACGTTTTCGGATACGCCTGCGCTCACCTGGGGTAGCAGGTTGCTTAGCGCAACCAAGCGTTGACCACGTGTGATTTGGGTATTTTCCCCGCTCTCGATGGCTCCCGAGTTGAATCGCACGGCCATGTTGATGGCGTCAAGCAGAGTCAGCCGCAGAACCTCATCGCTCGCCGGTCCGCTCGGGACACTTCCCATAACGCCGGTGTTTTGAGCCGCGGCGGGCGTTGCGATGCAAAAGACGGCGAGAAGCACCAACCTGACAACCTGCCCTCTGTCGGGGTGCCGTGGACCGCTTTTCCGAGCGACTCTTGCAGCCGATAAGAAAGTGTTTGGACGGATGGTTTTGAAGTTGCGTAGTCTCATGCTTCCGGCTTTGTCTCCGTTTGAGTTCAATACGCACGCCTTGGCTTTGTTGCCGTGCTGAAGTTAGTGCTCACGGGTGCTTTGGTATACGCCAAAGTTGCTAAATATGGAGCAAGTTACAATTTGAGTGCAGAACGATAGTTCTCGTGCAGGTCTGGCGCCACTGAGCCGACATTTATCTGCCGCTCAAAGTGAAATTCCATCGCACTTTTCATTCACTGCGTCGCGCGAATTCGCGCTGTGGTCACATCCCACGGCGCGCGGCCTAGGAGAACCGAACAATCCTGAGCGGAGTAGCTCGACAACCGACATGACGTGTCATTCCTTTTGAAGTTCGAAGGGGCATTTTCCTCCATTGGCATCGGCTTGATGCCTCGCACGGCGTTCTCAATGATCCGCCTGCGGCGCCCCGGAACTTCATGACACAAATCGTCAGCGTCGTGCTTTTCCCTTCATAACAGGGACAAGCAATACGCATGCCAAACGACATCCTGCTATAAGTCTCTAAAATTCAGGAACCGGGGCGGGAGAGGCGCGCCCCGCCCTGTCGAAACTGTCGAAATCAATCTCAACGATCGCCAATCACTTGCGGGTGATTTGGATCTGATTCAAGGGCTGAAGATTTGAGGTTTACGTTCGTTGGAACGCTGATGAAACAAGGCGTACGTTTCGAGGTCAGAAAAAGAGTTTCGGGTTAATGCCAAATTTTTTGATACGAGAAATCAGTGTAGTCCGATTGATTGCCATACGTGCCGCGGCGCCGTCTGCACCTCCAACACGACCTTTTGTCTCGCGTAGAATGCGCATGATCTCCTGTCGCTCTTTCTCGCCCTGCTCTTTGGCTGCGCTTCTTATGCTCCCCTTGCTGATTTCCCTGATGGTTTCTCTCACGATCCGGGAAATATCGCCCTGCGTACCGCTATGGTTCGGTACTCCCGATTTGCGCAATTCTGGGATCGGCACCTCAAGCGACTTGCCGTGCGTAAGGATTACAGCGCGCTCGACGAAATTCTCCAGTTCTCGAATGTTTCCCGGCCACTCCCAATTTGTCAGGGTCTTCATTGCAGCGGCCGGAATCGTTTCGATGTGTTTTTGCATTTGTCTGCCGAACCTGTGGACGAAGTGGCGAATCAGAACGGGAATATCTTCCTTCCGCTCCCGTAGTGGAGGGATGCGAATGGGGAAGACATTCAGCCGGTAGTACAGATCACTGCGAAACTCGCGCGCGTCAATCATCTTTTCCAAGTCGCGGTTGGTTGCGGCAACTAGCCGCACGCTCACCTTCCTAGTTTGGGTGCTGCCCAAGCGCTCGAATTCCCGCTCTTGTAGAGCACGCAACAGCTTGGGCTGGATTTCAATCGGGATGTCGCCGACTTCATCCAGAAATAGTGTGCCCTGATGGGCGAGTTCCAGCCGACCGATCTTCTGGCCGATGGCGCCAGTGAACGCCCCTTTTTCATGGCCAAACAATTCGCTCTCAAGCAGACCAGTCGGAATCGCGGCACAATTGAGTTTGACAAAGGTGCGGTCCTTACGCCGACTGTGGTCGTGAATAGCGCGCGCGATCAACTCCTTTCCCGTACCCGTATCACCCAGCAGCAGCACGGTAGAATCGCTTGACGCTACCGTCTCCACCAATTCCAGAACTTGCTTCAGGGCCGGACTGCTACCAATGATGTGCTCAAAATTCAGCTCACTGCGAATCTCTTCTTCGAGATATACCTTTTCTTGAGCAAGTTTGTCTTTGAGTTCGGAGATCTCGCGATAGGCGAGCGCATTTTCAATGGCGATTGCGACTTGACCTGCTACTTCGGCAAGAAACTCCGTATCGTTCTCGCTGAAAAAGTTTTCTTTCTTCCGAGCGAGACACAGTACACCAAGTGCACCTCTGCGATTGACTAGAGGAACGATACAGAGGGTCTTGAGTCCTTCCCCGATGACGATCTGAGACGTCTCGGGAGCAAAGTCGGCCGGGTCAAATTGGTTCACAATGACCGGCCTGAGCGTTTCAAAAGCTCTCATAGTAGTTCCGCTGTGAGAAGTGACCAGGTCCTCATGCACGAGCCCTTTACTGCTTGGGAAATCAAGGGCGTAAATCCGAAAGTTGCCGCTCTCCGAATCCAGTAAGCTAATCGCCACGAGATCGCACTCCATGACCCGTCGAACGATCCCTGAGATTGCACGAAGTAGGTCAGTTAGGTCCAGGTTGGAGGTGATCCGGTTCGTCAGATCAAGCAGCAGTCTGAGCCGAGTATTTTGGCGTTCCAGTTCCAATCGTGCGACTTGGGATCTCCTCCGGTTAAGGGCGTCGTCGATGGCCAGTGCAACAACACGCGAAAGTAGCTGCAAGAAGCAGACGTCTTGCGAACGGTAGGCGTTACGATCACGGCTGGCGATGCCCAGTGTTCCTAAGCGCCGGTGCGCGGTGGTCAAAGGCACGCGAATGACAGAACCGATCTTGGGACCGCCATTCTCCAAAAACCGTTTCAAGCGCGGGAACGTGTTATCCGCGTTCCAGTCAGCGACATGCAGCGGTTCTTGGCTACGGAAAACATGCCAACTTGATGTCTCCTCAACCGGGAGATCGGGGAAGGCGATCGGCTCCGTTCCCCACCCTTGCCATTCGATTTCGTTGGAATCTTCCTTAAAGATGAGCGCGTCGAGATGGTCGAAACTCATGAGTTCGCGCAACTGGTCAGCAAGAACTCGTGCCAAGTCTTTAGGCTCCCCACAAGCAGAGAGCGCCTCAAAAATGTGAAACAGTGCTTCATAGCGTTTAGCATCAGTTCCAAGCGCAAGCTGCAGTTCTGGGCTCATACACTTCCCACAGGGCTCGATTCTCGAACTTCTATCAAGAGTCTTTCTCAGCAACGAAGATGAAAAATGTCGATGAACGGTCGCACTTTTTCACCGCTGCCCGCGAGCACCGCCAACTCTCGACTCGCTCAACTTGTCTCGACGAATAATCGCCGATGGTCTGCCAGAGTTGGTGTCGGCCAGAATCAACACTTCGACTTTCAACACTATCTTCTCAACAACTCCGCCAAATCATCTTCTGCTTTCAGCCGCTTACGGACAATGGTACCGTTCGCGTTTTGGTGTGCCAGTTGCGCTTGCTCAGCTTGCGGAACAAGGAGGTTCGCTATGGCTTACTAGCAATTTGGGAGGTGCATCAGTCCGCTCTGGCCGTTCTTTATCCTTGCCGCTCCTCTTTTCGTGATAGATACGCGTACATTTGGCAGTCTTCAGCGCGTCATTCTGCATTGCAAGATTGTGGTCCTGGCTCGAAACTCGCGCATACTCGTTCTTCATACTGGACGGTAAAGTTGGGTTGGTTACGGGCGCTTCCAAAGGCATTGGAGCTGATATCGCGAAGGGCTCGCAGAGGCAGGAGTTGCGGTGGTGGTCAATTGCGCTTCGAGCAAAGAGGACGTGGACCGCGTCGTCGCGGAGATGGCGAGCAAAGGAGGTAGGGCCACGGCCGTGAAGGGTTACTCACGCGGATGGTTGGGTCCCTATATCCGGTCGCGAGTTCTGCCCGGGGAGTTCCATTCCATCACTGCGTATTTGTTTGTCGAATACAAGTGCAACCTCGATTGCTGGTATTGCTGGTCCTACAACAACAGAGTCAAGGGCATGACTGAAGATGTGGCCCGGCGCTCGATTGACTGGCTGCATGACGATGGCTGCCGGGTCCTGGCGCTGATGGGTGGCGAGCCTCTGCTGCGGCCGGAATTCATTCATAAAGTTGTCTGCTACGCGGCGAAGAAGGGCTTCTGGGTTTATATCGCCACCAATGGGCGTTTGCTCCGCCCTGACTTCGCAGACCGCCTGGGCGATGCCGGAGTAACATTCGCCAGCTTCGGGGATAACGCTTTCGTCTACGTCCAGAACAACGGTGTGAACTCGGTCAGCGTCGATCTGCCGAACTACACTCTCGGCAACCTGCAGATCAATCACAACCCGCGCAATGGGCTCCCGTATTTCGACACGGCACTGTTCACTCCGAATGCTTTAGGAACGCAGGGAAACGCCAAGCGGCGCTTCTTCTACGGACCCGGCATAAACAATTTCGATGTCGCTCTACACAAAATGACCAAACTCACGGAAACGAAATCGCTCGAATTCCGCTTCGAAACTTTTAATACGTTTAACCACGCGCAGTTTTATCCGAACGACTCAGTGAACGGAAACATCAACAGCCCGACCTTCGGACATGTGCTGAAGGCAGCGCCACCGCGCATCGGTCAGGTCTCTCTGAGGTTTAATTTCTAGACGGCGACGAGGTTGTGCTCCAGGGCAGGAGCCTTACAATGAGAACACTCGATGGCCATAGGCTGAAAAACGCACCTGGTGAAAACTACGCAGTGTAGACCATCGCATTGCGAGGCGGATGGCTTCTGCACCATTTCCCGGAATGGTCTGCGTGCCGCGCTGGCTGTTTAGGTCGGTGGCGGTGAAGCCGGGATCGGCGGAATCGACCCTGGAGGCGGTGTCACGAAGCAGGGATCTTCATTGACAGTTCCTCCGCAGGAATAATCCGGTTGAGACTAATCGGAGAATCTCTAAAACGACTCTCTGACGAGTTCCTCACTTTTCTTCCAGAGCGCCTCGGCATTGTTTGCATCGAGCGCATATCCACGTACGCCTTCGCTGATGGCGGTGATGGTCACGTGATCCGGCACGATTTGGCCGACATGGCAGTTCTCGCAATATCGGCCGCCAATCTCGTCGGCCGGAGCGACCACAGCAGCCCACACCGAGGTTGCGGCTCCCTGAGGAATGGTCTTCCACTGAAAAGGCCCCTTACCCTGGGCGGCGAGCTGCTGATTGATCTCTTCGACGATTTTTTCGAGGCGGCTGGAGTCGATGTGGCGATCCAGTTCCGTTCGAATGCCTCCTGGATGCACGGCTGCGGCCCGCACACCGTGGCCCCGGTGCCGTTTGTCGAAGGCAACGGCGAAGAGGATGTTCGCCGTTTTGGATCGGCCATAGGCAAGGAACGGATCATAGGCAGTGTGCTCGAAACTTGGGTCCTCAAGATCAACATTCGAGTAGCGATGCCCCGAAGACGACAGATTGATAAGCCGCCCACCGGCGCGAATGAGACGCGCTATACGGTTGACCAGGACGAAGTGGCCTAAATGATTGGTGCCAAACTGGGTCTCAAAGCCGTCAGCCGTATGGCCAAATGGCGTGGCCATCACGCCCGCATTGGCAATGACCACGTCGAACGGTTCCCCTTTCGCCAGCAGTTGATCAGCGCAAGCCCGCACACTCTCAAGGTCGGCAAGATCGAGCCCGATCAGCTCGAATGTGCCACCATTGTCTGCAGCGTCCTTTCGCACCTGCGCAGTCGCGTTTTCAGCTTTGGAAAGATCCCTCGCCGCGCCCACAACGTGTGCGCCACGTGCCGCCAGCGACCGCGCCGTTTCCACGCCGAGCCCGGCCGAAACACCCGTTACGAGGACCCGTTTGCCCTTCAGATTCGCGCCGGACAAGACGTCCTCTGTGGTCGAAGTTGCGCCAAATGAAGTTGCCTCAAGTATTTTCGTCATTCCCTTCCTCCTTGTACTGACACGTTCGATGTGATGGTTCATGGTCCGGTCACGCGCTAGCCGTGCAAAGGGATGGCGTCCGCAGCGTGTTCGAAATAGTGCTCCGCGTTCAGATCGGCAATGAGCCCAGGCTGAACCGGTCGCCATCCCAGCCGTTCCTGAGTTTGTGCGCTTGAAGCCGGACCGTCCATAGCAAAGAACATAGCGATCCAGCCAAAATGATCGGCTGCTTCCTCGCGAGACTTGCTGACGACCGGCACGTTCAGTCGCCGGCCGATGACCTCAGCGATCTCTCGAGTCGGTACGCCCTCGTCGGCCACACTGTGACACCGTGCTGCGACGGAACCCTTCTCAAGCGCCAGCCTGTAGAGATGGGCGGCATCGAGCCGATGCACCGCAGGCCAGCGGTTGAGTCCGTCGCCTATAAATCCGGAAACGCTCTTTTCACGTGCGATGCTAATCAGGCGTGGCACAAAGCCGTGATCACCGCCGCCGTGGACCGATGGGGGAAGCCGCAGCACAGATGCGCGGACTCCGCGTGCCGCCAGCGCAAGCGCCGCCTCCTCCGACTTGCGGGGGAAGCTGGGATTGGGCGCATCCTCTTCTGTTGCGAGCGAGCCTTGGCGTTGAGCGAGCAAGGTCCCGGAAGTGATGATCAACTGGCGATCAGAGCCCGCGAGCGCGCCGCCGAGAGTCTCGATGGCACGCCTATCCGCCTCGGCGGCAGGCCCATAGTTTGAGAAATCGTGGATAAAAGCGGT
>Ga0137418_10004131_pt1 | contig 13338 bp, 13 predicted proteins | sample CZODoug3_1_2_16f_FD_122242 | JGI IMG/M metagenome (GOLD analysis project Ga0137418, IMG submission 122242) | Vadose zone soil fungal communities from Angelo Coast Range Reserve, California, USA - CZODoug3_1_2_16fungal (Hybrid Assembly) | ecosystem: Environmental > Terrestrial > Soil > Vadose...
CTCGTTCACGAAGCTTTTTTCGGGCTACCTGGCGGACCGTTTGCCCCGGCGCAAACCTCTGGTTGTTGGCGGATATCTGCTTGCCAATGCGGTCAAGCCGGCTCTGGCGCTGGCGACGTCCTGGTGGCAGGTGTTGTTGATTCGCTTCTCCGACCGGCTGGCCAAGGGAGTGCGCGGGGCGCCGCGCGACGTGATGCTGGCCGAATCGGTTCCGCCGGAGAAGGTTGGATCCGCGTTTGGGCTGTTGCAGTCGATGGATTCGGCGGGCGCGATTGCGGGGCCGCTGCTGGCACTTTGGATTCTGCGCGGGCACGGTGTGCGGACGGTGTTTTGGCTGGCGGCCGTTTCCGGCGCTTTGACTGTCCTGATTGCGGCGTTGGGAATCCGGGAGGTGCGGAAGACGCGGGCGCTTCGGGCGCCGGCGAAAACAGAGCCGGCGGCATCCTGGCGCGATCTTCCTGGGAGTTTCTACTACGTCTTGATGGTGGTGGCGCTGTTTTCGCTGGGTAATTCGAGCGATATGTTTCTGGTGTTGCGGGCGCAGAACGTGGGGATTGGCGTGGCTTATGCGCCGTTGCTCGGGCTGGTGTTCAACATCACCTACACGGCGGTTTCCTGGCCGGCGGGCTCATGGAGCGACCGATTTTCACGGAGGGGAATTGCGGCGGCCGGATATTTGGTGTTCGCCGCGGTGTACTTGGCTTTCGCGTGGGCGCCTTCGAAGGCTGTGATTTGGATGGCAATGGCGGTTTACGGCTTGTTTTATGCGCTGACCGCACCCGTGCTGAAAGCTCTCGTCTCGGAAACGGTGGGCCCGTCGGTGCGCGGACGTGCGTTTGGGATTTTCGACTTCACGACCAGCGTGACGACGCTGCTCGCCAGCTTGATCACAGGAGAGATTTGGAAGCACTACGGCGCGCCGCTGCCCTTCGGCCTGTCGGCGGGATTGGCGCTGGTGTGCGCGCTCTTGTTGCTCGCTTCGCCGAAATTCCGGGCCGCTCCCGGCTCGTAATGCCTAGTCCTGTGCGTAGTTCGGTGCTTCGCGCGTGATGACGACGTCGTGCACGTGGCTTTCGCGCAGGCCAGCGCTGCTGATACGCACAAACTTCGCACGCTCGTGCAGTTCCAGAATCGTGCCACATCCGCAGTAGCCCATGCCCGAGCGTAGACCGCCCACCATTTGGTGCACCATCATCTGAACCGATCCGCGGAACGGGACGCGGCCTTCGATGCCTTCCGGAACGAGCTTGGCGAGCCGATTGTGCTCACCCTCTTCGAGCGCGAAATTTTTCGGAGCCGACCCGGTGAGGCTCTGGAAATACCGCTCGCTCGAGCCCGAGGCCATGGCTCCCAACGATCCCATGCCGCGGTAGGACTTGAACGGACGGCCCTGATAAAGAATGGTTTCGCCGGGGCTTTCGTCGGTTCCGGCGAAGAGCGACCCGATCATTACGACGCTGGCACCGGCAGCAAGCCCTTTGGTCACGTCGCCGGAATACTTGATGCCCCCGTCGGCGATGATAGGGACGCCGGTGTCGCGAGTGGCGCGGTAGCAGTCGGCGATGGCGGTGATCTGAGGAACGCCGGCGCCGGTGACGATGCGCGTAGTGCAAATGGAGCCCGGTCCGATGCCGACTTTGATGGCATTGGCTCCGGCCTTGACGAGTTCGGTGGCGCCTTCGAACGTTGCGACATTACCGGCGAGGACGTCGATCTCGGGCAGACGTGCTTTCATTTTCTTGACGGCGTCGATGACGCGGGTGGAGTGGCCGTGGGCGCTGTCGATGGCGAGGACGTCGACGTTGGCGCGGACCAGTTCGAGGGCGCGTTCGAGGAAATCGCCGGTGGCACCGATGGCCGCGCCGACGCGAAGGCGGCCCTGAGAGTCCTTGGCAGCGTTGGGATACTTGAGTTTCTTCTGGATGTCCTTGACGGTGATCAGCCCGCGCAGATTGTACTGGTCGTCGACCACGAGCAGCTTTTCCACCCGGTGCTTGTGCAGGATTTCCTCCGCCTGCTCGAGCGTGGTGCCGACCGGAACGGTGATTAGCTTTTCCTTGGTCATCACCTGGTTGATGGGAACGTCGAGCCGGGTTTCAAAGCGCAAGTCGCGGTTGGTGAGGATGCCTACGAGTTTCTTGTCCTTCGTAATGGGAACGCCCGAGATTTTGTACTTGCGCATCATCTCGACGGCGTCGGATACCTTGTCGTCGGGCGACATGGTGACGGGATCAACGATCATGCCGCTTTCCGAGCGCTTCACCTTGTCGACTTCCTCGGCTTGCTGCTCGATGGTGAGATTGCGGTGCACGATGCCGAGACCGCCCTGCTGCGCCATCGCGATGGCCATGCGCGATTCCGTCACGGTATCCATGGCGGCGCTGATGATGGGAACGTTGAGCGCAATGGCGCGGGTCAGCTGCGTCTGGGTGCTGACTTCGCCGGGGATTACGTCGGAGCGGCCAGGGATGAGCAAAACGTCGTCGAACGTGAGCGCTTCGGGGACCGGGAAGTGAATCATGAAATCCTTTTCTTGGGCATTTCTATTTATTCTAGAGGGCCCGTGCAGGGGTGGCAAATAGGGTGCGCGTCATCCCCTTGCGTTCTCGCGGCGGTTACGGCACTTTCGTTTGGGAAGCAAGTTCTGTTGCGCTTGCTTTCACAATGTGTTTCCTCGTAACCTTGCGGTTCGAACCTTACACAATGAGGCCCTGGGTACATTTGGCGGTTTGGCTGGAAGCGGGCAACTTCGCGGTGTCGTGGTTTTCCGGGCTTCCGTTCCCGCGGGCCTGCGGTGCATTTGTACTGCTGGCAGCGTGGCAGCTGGCGAGCAAGCGCGGCGATTTCTACAACCTCCTGTGGATGCTGGTGTTTGGCTTTGCCACGCTCAATATTCTGGCGCTGGTTACGCGCAGCCTGGACCCTTCCGGGCGGAAGCGGCGGATGGCGATTGGGGAGATCCTGGCGGTCCTGGTGGTTCTGACTTGTCTGGGATTGCTGGCGGCGGAAATGCTGAGCCTCTTCCATGTTCTCCCGATCAAACTCTCGCCGCGCTAGGCTTCGCCCGCGGCAGGCGGGAACGCAGGACGCCCGGCTATTTTTGGAGTATCATTCGGCTGATGCCGACCGAGTCCAATGCCTTTGAGATCACCTGCCCGTGCTGCAACGCCGTGCTCAAGGTGGACTCCGGCGCGCAGGCCGTGATCGCGCACACAGCGGCAGCCGCGCCCAAGATGTTTGCCGATTTCGAGGACGCCGCCCGCGCCATGCGGGAGCAGAATAGCCGCAAGGAGTCGGTCTTCCGGCAGGCTGTGGAGGCACAGAAGAACAGTGCCGACCTTCTGGAGAAGAAGTTCCAGGAAGCCGTGAAGCGGGCCAAGGAATCGCCGGACACCGGGAAACCCATCCGGGATTTCGACCTCGACTAACGCGCTTCGATTCGCGCTCCGGCCCATGGACGACAACTCCGAAATTCAGGTGCCCGAACCCTACCAGGCGATTCTGGCTCGCTCTCGAGCAGTCCAATTTCAAATGAACTCCGACCTGCTCACCGGATCGCTTCTGCGGACCTTGGCGGCGTCGAAGACGGCTGCTTCCTTGCTGGAGCTTGGAACGGGCGCGGGGCTGGGAACCTGCTGGATTTTGGCGGGCATGGATGCGCGCTCGTCTTTGGTTTCGGTGGAGAACGACCCGCAGGTCTTAGCCATTGCCCGAGACGAAATCGGTGCTGACCCCCGGCTGACGCTGAGGGAAGCGGACGGTGCGGATTTTCTGGCGGGTTGCAGGGAACGCTACGACTTTGTCTATGCCGATACCTGGCCGGGCAAGTACTCGCACTTGAGACTCTCATTGAATCTTGTCAAACCCGGCGGCATATTCCTGGTTGACGACATGCTGCCCCAGCCGAGCTGGCCCGCGGGGCACGAGGCGAAAGTAGCCGAACTGACCGCAGAGCTGGAACATCTGCCGGATTTTTGCGTCACCAAACTCTCATGGTCCACGGGACTCATCTTGTGCGTGAAGCGGTGAGCGCGCGTGGGGGTGCGGCATGACCCGCCAACGTCCCCTGCTGCTGGGCCATCGCGGCGCTCGGGCTAGCGTTTCGGTGTCCGAGAACACACTCGCCTCGTTCGACCTCTGTCTCCAGCATGGTTGCGATGGTTTCGAATTCGACGTCCGGAGCACGTGGGATGAGGTTCCAGTCGTTGGTCACGACCCGAGCTTTCGTGGGGTCAGTCTTTCTGGAGTCAACGCGAGTGACCTTGCCTCATGGCAAGCGCAAGGCTTTCTGCCCACTCTCGAAGAGGTTCTGCGGCGTTACAGCCCGCTCTGTTTCCTGGACATCGAGATCAAAGACGCTGGCGTCGAAACCCGCGTGCTCGAGCTTCTGGACAAGTATGCGCCGCAGCATGGCTACGTGGTCACGTCGTTCCTTCCGGAAGTCCTGTTACGGCTCCAGGAGCTCGATCGGACGATTGAGCTCGGTTACCTCTGGGACCGTCCCACCAGTGTCTGGCGCGATCTTCCCGTTGCGTGGGCCCTTCCGGAGTGGGGCCTGCTCGACGCCGGCTTGGGGCCGGCCCTCAAGGGGGCCGGCAAACGCATCGGTGTTTGGACCGTGAATCGACCTGCCGACATGCTTCGCCTTGCCGATTCGGGTGCGGAAATCCTGATCTCCGACGACACGGTTCGTTTGGTGAATGCCTTCGCCGTCGGTTAAATTGAGAAACGCATGCCGCCGACCACGGGAGAACGCTTTGAGCGCGCGGTAGCCATTATGGCTCGCCTGAGGGCCCCAGGCGGCTGTCCGTGGGACCGCGAGCAGAGCTTTGACAGTATCAAGCCCTACACGCTGGAGGAAACCTACGAGGTTCTGGAGGCGATCGACAATCGCGACTGGGAGGAACTGCCCGGCGAGCTTGGCGATCTTCTGCTGCAGGTGCTGTTCTATGCCCAGATGGCAAAGGAAGAGGGCACCTTTTCGATCGATCAGGTGCTCGACCGGCTTTCCGACAAGTTGGTCCGCCGGCATCCCCACGTGTTTGGCGAGGTGAAGGCGGATACGACCAGCGAGGTCTTGCGGAACTGGGAAGCGATCAAGGCGCAGGAAAAAAAGCAAACCCAAACAGGCGCCCAGAGCGGGCCGGGGCACGAATCCGCGCTCGCAGGTGTCTCTTCCGGTCTTCCAGCTCTGCTCGAAGCCGGCAAGCTCAGTTCTCGGGCGGCTGCTGTGGGTTTTGATTGGCCAAATATCGATGGGCTCTTCGACAAGCTCCGCGAAGAAACCGAGGAACTCCGCGCCGAACTGCGCGAGTATCCGGCTCCGGGACCCGAACCGCGCGGAACGGGGATGGCAGGTTCGGGCCGCGCGGCGATTCCGGAGGAACTTCGGTCGCGATTGGAAGAGGAAGTCGGAGATCTCTTCTTCGTGCTGGTGAACATCTCGCGCTTTCTGGCGCTCGACTCCGAGCTCGCGCTCAAGAAGACGAACCGCAAGTTTCGACGCCGCTTCCAGCGGGTTGAACAAAAGCTGCAAGAAGCTGGGCGCACGGCGCAGCAAGCCTCGCTCGAAGAGCTGGAATCTTTCTGGCAGGCGGTCAAGCGGGAAGAGCGGGCGGTCCCCAAATGAGCGGCTCGGCCGGGTCCGACACGATCGTGATCCGCAAGTGCTCCGGCACCGATGAATTCCATCGCTGCGTCGCCCTGCAACAGCAGGTCTGGAACTTCAGCGATGCCGAACTGGTGCCCTTGCGAATGTTCGTGGTCGCCGACAAAGTTGGCGGCCAGGTCATTGGTGCTTTCGATGGTTCGGAACTCGTGGGATTTGCCTTGTCGGTACCCGGCCATCGCAACGGCCATTCCTACCTGCACTCGCACATGGCGGCGGTGCAGGAGCGCTACCGGAACTCCGGCGTAGGCCGCCGGCTGAAGCTTTTCCAGCGGGAAGAAGCCTTGTGTCGCGATATCCTGCTGATGGAGTGGACCTTCGATCCGCTCGAGATCAAGAATTCGTTCTTCAACATCCGTCGCCTGGGCGCCATTATGCGCCACTACAATATCAATCAGTACGGGGTGACTACGTCGTCTCTGCACGGCGGCCTGCCGACCGACCGTCTCATCGCCGAGTGGTGGCTGCGTTCGAACCGGGTGGAGCGACTGCTCGAGGACGGCGCCGAGCCCAGCTTCACCACGGTGCAGAGGGTGGAAGTCCCCGCAGAAATCTCCGCCTGGAAGGCCGCTGCCACTACCCGCGAGCGAGCTGCTGGTGTGCAGACGCGCAATCGGGAAGCGTTCCTGCTCGCATTCCGTCAAGGTCTTTCTGTTCTCGGATATGAACGAGACGAGAAGGGCAACGGCGCATTCCTCCTGGGGAACTGGGATGAAAACTGGTCGTATGCCGTTCCCTAAAAAACGTTCTCACCTCGGGAGCCCATGAATATCGAAGCTGTTACCCTGCGTGAACTGCACATGCCGCTGGTCCATTTTTTTGAGACCAGCTTCGGGAGGATCTACGAGCGCCGCGTCACCCTGGTCACCGTTCACTGCGAAGGCGTCGAGGGATGGGGTGAGTGCGTTGCCGACGAGGGTCCTTACTACTCCGAAGAGTGCGCCGACACCGCGTGGCCCGTGCTTCGCCAGTATCTGATCCCGCTGCTTCTCGGCAAAACTGTTGCCTCGGCCCGGGACTGCGCCCCGCTGCTTGCCAGGGTTCGCGGGAACCGTATGGCCAAGGCAGCTCTCGAAAACGCTCTCTGGGAAGCGGAGGCCAAGCAAAAGGCGGTCGCGCTCTCGAAACTGTTCGGAGGGAGGCGCCAGGAGATTCCAGCCGGTGTTTCCATCGGAATTCAGAACAGCGTCGATGAGTTGCTGGAAAAGATCGCTACGGAAGTCGGCGCCGGATACCAACGCATCAAAGTTAAGGTCAGACAGGGATGGGATCTCGACATTCTTGAACAAATTCGCAAGCGCTGGCCGGAGATTCTGCTGAGCTGCGACGCGAACTCTGCTTATCGCCTGGATGAACTCGACCATCTGCGCGGGTTCGACCAGTTCAACCTGCTCATGATCGAGCAGCCGCTCTGGCACGATGACATCTACCACCATGCCGAGTTACAGAAGCAATTGCAAACCAAGCTCTGCCTGGATGAGTCCATCCGGCATGTGCGCGACGCCGAACTGGCTCTCAGGCTCGATGCCTGCCGCATTCTCAACATCAAGACCGCCCGCGTTGGGGGCATGAGCGAGGCGATTGCCATTCACGATGCTGCCCAGGCGCGGGACATCCCTGTCTGGTGCGGTGGCATGCTGGAATCTGGAGTGGGCCGAGTGCACAACATTCATCTCTCTTCGCTCGAAAACTTCCGGCTCCCGGGCGATGTTTCCGCATCCAAGCGATACTGGAAAGAAGACATCGTTGACCCGGAGATTACTGTGTCGCCGCAGGGTACGATTCAAGTTCCCAATACTCCCGGCACGGGTTTTCAAATCAAGCAAGATTTCATCGAATACCTAACCGTCCGCAAGGAGACGCTGCGCGCAAAATGAAAGCCATCCTCTTCGGAGCTACCGGTATGGTGGGCCTGGGCGTTCTGCGGGAATGCCTGCTGGATCCCGATGTCGAATCAGTCTTGACGGTTGGCCGCGCCCCGACGAGCCAGAAACACGAGAAGCTGCGCGAACTCGTGCACGCCAACCTGCTGGACTTCTCTGCCATCGAAGGCGAGTTGTCAGGCTATGATGCCTGCTTCTTCTGCCTCGGAGTTACTTCCGCCGGGACCAGCGAGCAAGAATATGAGCGGATCACCTACGGCATCCCGGTGGCGGCGGCGCAGACCCTGGTCAAGCTCAACCCCGGGATGACGTTCGTCTACGTTTCCGGCGCGGGCGCGGATAGTTCCGAAAAAGGCCGCACCATGTGGGCGCGCATTAAAGGGAAAGCGGAAAACGCCCTTCTGGCGATGCCCTTCAAAGCCACCTACGTGTTCCGTCCCGCTTTTATCCAGCCTCTCCACGGGATTCGCTCCAGAACGAAGCTCTATAACGCGATGTACGCCATCGTTGGCCCGCTCTACCCAGTGGTGAAGGCCATCGCGCCCGGATATGCTACGACCACGGAACAGCTCGGCCGCGCGATGATCGCGGTTGCTAGGAAGGGCTTCGCACAGCGCATTCTGGAGAGCCAAGACATTGGAAGTTAATTTGCCTGCCATCCCGCGCCAACTTCTCAGTTCATGAGGCTCCTGTTTGTCTGCAGCCGCAATCGCCTTCGGAGTCCTACCGCTGCCGCCGTTTTCTCGGCCTATCCTGGCGTCGAAGCCATGTCTGCCGGAACCAGCCCCGAGGCAGAGAACCCGATCTCGGCCGAGTTGATCGAGTGGGCGGACGTGGTGTTGGCGATGGAGAAGATGCACCGCCGCAAGCTGAACCAGCTTTTTAAGGCCAAATTAAGAGCCAAGAAAATCGTAGTGTTGGACATACCGGATGATTACAGCTTTATGGACTCGGAACTCGTGCGCATCCTCAAGGTGAAGGTATCTCGGTGTGTTGATCTTCGGTGCGTCCGATCTTCGTTGCCTTGAGCGGTCGGCAAATCCGGGCCTCTCCAGTTGGAAAACTCCAGCAAAATGGCGTATAAAAAAGGGTTAGCCCGGGTTGGCCTCGCACCAGGCTCCCTGCCCGGCGGTAGCGCATTTGGGCTTCGCATTCACGCGCAAACACGCGGAAAGAGGTATACATGGCCACCGGGACAACCGCCCCAGGCAAGGGTTTGGAAGGCATCGTCGCCACCGATTCCAGCATTTGTTATATCGACGGCGAACTTGGAGTCTTGGCCTACCGCGGCATTGACATTCGTGAACTGGGTCAGCATTCGACGTTTGAGGAGACTTGCTTCCTGCTCTGGAACGGGCGTCTGCCCAAGCAATCCGAACTCGACGACCTGAGCCAGAAGCTCGGCCAGGAACGCAAGATCGATCCCACCATGATCACCCTGCTGCGGCAGTTCCCGAAAGACGCCGCCCCGATGGACGTGCTCCGTACCGCCGTCTCCGCGCTGGGCTTTTACGATGCCGACGTCAGAAATGGTGACCATGACGCCAACGTCCGCAAGTCGATCCGCCTGACCTCGCAGATCGCCATGATCGTCGCCCTTTATGACCGCATTCGCAAGGGCAAAAGCCTGGTCGAGCCCGACCCTACCATTTCTCACGCCGCCAATTTCCTGCTGATGCTGACCGGCGAGAAGCCTTCGGCCACGGCCGCCAAGGCTCTGGATGTGGCGCTGGTGCTCCATGCCGACCACGAATTGAATGCCTCCACGTTTGCCGCGCGCGTGACCGCAGCCACGCTCTCGGATATGCATTCGGCCATCACCTCCGCCATCGGTGCTTTGAAAGGCCCGCTCCACGGCGGCGCCAACGAAGCTGTTTTCAAGATGCTCAAGGAAATCGACGCCAAGGGGGAAGACCCGGTCGAACACGTGAAAGCCATGTTCGCCGCCAAGAAGAAAATTTCCGGCTTTGGCCACCGTGTTTACCACACCGAAGATCCGCGGGCCACGTTCCTGCGCCGCATGTCGGAGGAACTCGGCAAGTCCAGCGGTACTCCCAAGTGGTTCGATATGTCACGCCAGATTGAACTCTGCGTCAAGGCCGAGAAGAAGCTCAACGCCAACGTGGATTTTTATTCGGCATCGACGTACCACACACTGGGCATCGACGTGGATCTGTTCACGCCTATCTTTGCCGTCTCGAGAATTTCCGGCTGGGCCGCGCACGTCATCGAGCAGCTCGACGACAACCGCCTGATCCGTCCTCGCGCCGAGTACATTGGCCCGAAGCACCCCGCGCCCTATGTACCGATAAGCCAGCGCTGAAACGCGAGCTGCACGGAGAAGGGCAGGCACCTCCGCAAATGCCGAAGCGGAGCCAGTCACCGCAGCGTTTTTCGCTGCCCGCCTCGACTACAATCCTCTGTCGGAGGGTTCATGTCGAAATCACGCAGACAATTTATCGCGCAAACATCCTTAGGCATTTTGGGCGCAGCCGCCGTACTGCGCAGTGAAGCGCAAAACCCCGCCGACCTTCCTCCCGGCGCACCGCCCGCCTTCGGCACGGCCCCTGCAGTGGGCCCCGTTGTTTCCACCACAACCTTCACCGAAGCGCAAAGGCTGGTTCAGATTGAGATGACGCCCCGCGACCTGAAAGTCGCGGCTGATAGTTGGCGAGTGACGATGGCTGCCCTCTATGAGCGCCGCACGGGCCCACGCCGGGCCGTTCTCGAGCCATCTGTCCAGCCCGCGACGCAATGGAACCCAGCCCTCCCCGGACTCAAGATCGGCCCCGCGCACAGCCAGTTCCTCCGCAGCAAGTCCGATCCCGGGCCTTTGCCGGCGAAAGATGAAGACATCGCTTTTGCGCCGGTTTCCAAGCTTTCGCGCTGGGTCGAGCAGCGCAAGCTGACGTCCACACGCCTCACGAAGATTTACCTCGAAAGAATCGTGCGGTTTGATCTCAAGCTGCGTTGCGTAATCACACTCACTCGCGACTTCGCCTTGGCCCGGGCCAAGAAGGCTGATGAGGAGATCGCGGCCGGTCACTATCGCGGTCCTCTGCACGGTCTTCCTTTTGGCGTGAAAGATCTGCTCGATACCGCTGACATCGCGACCACGTGGGGCGCTGAGCCGTTCCGCGACCGCATTCCCACCAAAGATGCGACCGTCGTGCAGCGTCTCCACGAAGCCGGCGCCGTGCTCATCGCCAAACTCAGCCTGGGCGCACTGGCGCTGAATGATGTGTGGTTCGGCGGCCAGACGATGAACCCTTGGCTGCTGGAAGAAGGATCTTCCGGCTCGAGCGCCGGCCCCGGCGCGGCTACCGCTGCGGCTTTGGTGGCTTTTTCGATCGGCAGCGAAACTGGAGGCAGTATCGTCAGCCCCAGCATGCGGTGCGGGCTTACTGGACTTCGCCCCACGTATGGCCGCGTTCCGCGCACGGGAGCGATGACGCTGTGCTGGTCGCTCGACAAACTTGGCCCTATGACGCGCAGCGTTGAGGATGCGCTGCTGGTGCTGCACGCCATTACCGGGCCCGACGGTACCGATCTGGCCAGCGTTCCCAGCAAGCTGGACTTTGACGCGGCCACGCCTGTGCAGGGGCTTCGCGTGGGCTATTTCCCCAAGTGGATGAAGGAGGCGCCCGCCACGGATGTCGACCGCGCCGCGCTGGAAACGGTGAAGAAGGTCGGCATGAATGCTGTCGAGGTCAGCATCCCCGATTGGCCGTATGACTCGCTCGACTTGATCCTCTTCGCGGAGGCCGCCGCCGCATTTGAGGAGCTTACGCTGACCCATGGAGTCGACCAGCTCAAGGCGCAAGTTCCGGATGCGTGGCCCAATATCTTCCGCCAGTCGCGCTTTCTCTCGGCCGTCGACTTCGTGCAAGCCGACCGCTTCCGCCGCAAGGTTGCGCAGGAAATGGCTCGCGTGTTTAACGAAGTTGATTTGCTGCTGGTTCCGTCCCTGCGCGACGAAATGCTGACGCTTACGAACTTCACCGGCCACCCCTCGTTGACGTTGCGTGCAGGTTTCGTGCAGGTTTCCGAGGCGCGCAGCGATTGGGCTCCGGACCCGAGCCATCCGTTGCCGAAGTTCTCTCCACCGCGACGCGTGCCACATGGAGTGACGTTGATTGGAAGGCTGTTTGACGAGGGGACGCTGGGGCGAGCTGGGCTAGCTTTGGAAAAAGCCTTCGACGTTGTTGGGGAGAGGCCGATGGGTTTCTAGGGTTGGAGCGCCTTATCAATGGCCGCCTCGGCTAGGGGCGCCATGATGCTGTAGCCCTGCGGGTTCGGGTGCAGGCCGTCTTCGGCTAGTTCCTTTTTCAGAAATCCGGCGTCGTCGACTGTTGCCGCGAAGTAGTCGAGATAGACCAATCCATTGGCCTTGCTGTATTCCTGCAGCCAGCGGTTGAGCTCGCGGATTTTTGGCATCGGGCGCTGGGCATACATGTTGGTGGATTTTTCCGTGTAGTTGTGGACGGGAAGGATCGACGAGAAAACGACGCGGACGCCGTGCACTTTCGCCAGCTCGGCCAGGGATGTGTAGTTGGCTTCGATCTCCTCGAGCGACATGGGGCCGGTGTTGCCGGCGATATCATTCGTACCTGCCAAGATGACTACGACGGCCGGCTGAAGGTTGATTACGTCTTCGCGGAAGCGAATGAGCATTTGTGGCGTTGTCTGTCCGCCGATTCCGCGGTTGATGTAGGGTTTGCCGGGGAAGTATTTCTCGAGCGGCCAGCCGTCGGTGATGGAATCTCCGAGAAAGACAACGCGCTTCTCCCCGGCGGCGGGCGGTTTCAGTTGGGCATTGGCGTCGCGATAGCGGGCGAGCTCTCCGAAATCATCGCGGAGCGTCGCTGCGCGTGTGGCACGCCAGGCTTCGCGAGCCTTGATGGCCGCGTCCATCACATCGGAGGAGAGCGGTTTTCCCGTAGCCTGGTCCGGCGCCTGAGGACTGGCGGGCAAGACTGCTCCGCATGTGAACAAAACCAGCAGCCACGTCATGTTTTTCGCGCGCGCGTTCATCATCGAGTAACTCCCAAGAGCCTCTGCATTTGAGCTGGTCTCATAAATTAAGTTGGCTTGCTTCTAAAGCTGACCTCGGGGGCTAAAGCCCGACATTTATTAAGGTTCGGATTGTCCCGGCTGAAGCCGGGACCTACCGTAATCATTTACGAGGCCCGTTCCAGTATCTATATTTAATTTAGATTTAGTATCCGTATTTCATTAGTAACCGTATTTCGACACAACCGATTTTGTCTGCTTCCCTACTACGGCCAAGGCGGCGTGTTGTGCGGGAAGCGTTAATGTTACGCGTGTGCCCGTGAGCTTGTCGCGGAGATCGATGTGCGCATCGTCGGCGCTATCCGACTCCATGACGTAGAGCACCGAATCTTCCAGCACGATCGGGAAGACGAGCACCCCGGGTGAGAGCGCTGCCGTCAGATCATACAATGGGGCAATGCCGGCCTTCGCCGCGACGTAAGCGTAAAGAGCGGAGACGGCTTCGGAACCTTCTGCAAGTTCGATGGGATACGCCGTCCAGTAGACGCGCCCCTTCCCGTAAGGGATTTCTCTCAAGGTTGAGCCGTCGTCGAAATGCAGCGCCTCGAGCCAAGTTTGTTTTTGTTGATCGAAAGAAAGTTGTACGGTGCGCTCGCCGAGGCGCAGGGTGGCGTTGTGCACGACTAGCGGTTCTGCGGTCGCGCCCAGCTTCAGCTCCGCGGCACGGGCTGCGGTGTGCCAGTGCTCGTCGTGCTCGACTGGACCGGTGATGAG
>Ga0137418_10004132_pt1 | contig 13337 bp, 10 predicted proteins | sample CZODoug3_1_2_16f_FD_122242 | JGI IMG/M metagenome (GOLD analysis project Ga0137418, IMG submission 122242) | Vadose zone soil fungal communities from Angelo Coast Range Reserve, California, USA - CZODoug3_1_2_16fungal (Hybrid Assembly) | ecosystem: Environmental > Terrestrial > Soil > Vadose...
AAAGTGGCAGGCTGGAAAGCTCTTCATCCAGCAGCGCGACGGAAGCTTCCGTGCCAGCGCTCAGCCCGCGTTTGCCGCCGACAGTCTGTCGGAAGACATCGGCGCGAGCTTCTTCGACGCGAATGGAGATGGGCATCCCGACCTGCTTGTCGTGAGCGGCGGGAACGAATTCTGGGGTGAACAGGACGCTCTGCGCGCTCGCCTTTACATGAACGACGGCCACGGAAACTTCGCGCGCGCGCGTGGCGCGCTTCCCGACATCTTCGAGAACGGCTCCTGTGTGGCTGTTGGTGATTTCAACGGCGATGGGTACCCGGATCTTTTTCTCGGGAGCCGAGTGGTGTCGAGGAGTTATGGGCTCATACCGAAGAGTCATCTGCTGCAGAACGACGGCAGCGGCCACTTCACCGACGTGACTCTCGAAAAAGCTCCCGAGCTGTCAGAAGCGGGAATGGTGTCGTCGGCGACGTGGGTCGACTACGACCACGATGGAAAACTCGATCTCGTCGTTGTCGGGGAGTGGATGCCCGTGCGCGTCTTCCACAACGAGAATGGCAAGCTCGTCGACCGGACGAAGGAGGCGGGACTCTCAGGGACCAATGGGTGGTGGAACAGCGTCCAGGCGGTCGATCTGCGCGGCAATGGGCGCCAGGATCTCGTGCTCGGCAATCTCGGACTCAATTCCTACCTGCGCGCATCCCTAAAGGAACCGGCGCGGCTCTACATCAACGATTTCTCGCACAGCGGCGGCGGCAATCTCGAGCAGATACTCACATTCTACAAGAATGGAGTGAGCTATCCGCTCGCGGGTCGGGACGAATTGGTGAAGAAGATCCCGTCTCTCGGCAGCAAGTTCCCGTCGTACAAGAGTTTCGGCGCCAGTCGAGTCGAGGACATTTTCCCGGCGGCCGATCTCAAACAAGCGCAGGTTCGCGAAGCGTACACGTTTGCGAGCGCCGTCGCTCTCAACAATGGCAACGGCACGTTCACGTTGCAGCCGCTTCCGACCGAGGCGCAATTCGCCCCGATCTACGCGTTGCTGGCGAGGGATTTCGACGGCGACGGCAAAACTGATCTCTTGGTCGGCGGGAATTTCTACGGCGTGCCGCCGGTCCTGGGCCGCTACGATGCCAGCTACGGCCTAATGCTGCGCGGCGATGGGAAGGGCGGGTTCACGCCCGTCGACATGGAGCAAAGCAACCTCGTGATCGACGGGGAGGTGCGCGACATCAAGTCTCTGCGCGGACCTCACGGCGCGCAACTGATTCTGGTTGCGCGCAACAACGACAAGCTAATGATCCTGCGACAGGGAAGGCCGTAACCCACTCCACTAACGACGCTGCTGCCCGCTCCCCGCTCGTCGCTGTCCGCTGCCTGCTCAAATGGTGGAGACGTTACTACCCCTGGAAGGAGTTACAATCAACAGCGTGTGCTCTCACGCCACTGAGTAAGGTCCTGACGATCGTAGCGGGAAGCGGGTAGCGATCAGCGGGGAGCGGGCAGCAGCGTATTTAGTTGCAGTTTTGGCTTGGACGCGAGCTCAGACGATTTTTGCCCACGGCCGGTGTTGGTGCGGCCAGGTGAATCGATCGGGATGAAAGAGGTGAGCGAGTAGCTCCACCCCTTCCGCTACCCGGGGGCCAGGACGCGCGAAGTACGCGTTCGCATCGACGGCGTACACTTCCGCATCGGTGATTCGCGGCAGACGCCTCGCTACCTCGATCGCTTCCTTCAAGCCGTATCCGCAGGGCGCCACGATGATCATCTCCGGCTCCGACGCCGCCACATCGTCCCAGGTGATTCGCTGCGAGTCGGCACCGGGTTGCCCGAGAGGATCCTCTCCCCCCGCTGCCGTGACCATTTCCGGGACCCAGTGTCCGCCGCAGAAGAGCGGCTCCGTCCACTCGAGAAACGTGACACAGCGGCGCGGCGCATCCGCGACAGCTGCCACGACTCTATGGATGCGATCGCGACTTTCCTCGACGAGCTGCCGAGCGGCTTCATTTCTGCCGGTGGCGTCGCCGATCGCCAGGATATTCTCAGAGATCTCCGCGAGGTTGCGAGGAGTGAGCGACAGTACCTGGGGCGGCTGTGACATCTCATTCAATGCTCTACCGAGCTCATTTCCCGATGGCGCGCAGACCTGACACAGATCCTGGGTGAAGACGATGTCCGGATGAAGCTCGTCGAGGAGGACTTCATCCACCCGGTAGAGACTCTCGCCGGTCGCGAGGTGCGTAGCGACGGCACGGTCTATCTCCTTCTGCGACAGTCCCTCGAGCGGCAACGCGGGTTTGCTGACGACCGGAAGTGAGCGCACTTGCGGCGGGTAGTCGCACTCATGGGATCGTCCGACGAGGTCCGCGCCCGCGCCAAGTGCGTAGGTGATCTCTGTGGCGGCGGGAAGGAAGGAGACGATGCGGGGCATGACAGAAATCTATAGAGCAGCAGGCGCTCTTGAACTGCAACTGAAGACTACCGGCCGCGGGCTATCGGCAGGTCGGCTGGTGGCTGCGGGCGAGTTGTGGGAATCAAGTCACCGTAGGCGAAGCGCTCATCCCGTAGTACCGTCTCGCCGACGGTGTACTCCACAGGTCCGTCGTAGCCCGGACCATCGGACACGAACGTGTGGAACTCGCCACGCTCCCCGCATGGGTCGACGCCAGGCGGAAGGTCGGCGAGAAGAGAGTCATCGAAAACCCGATGAGCAAATGCACCGTCCAGCTGCGTGGTGTCGACGCACACGATTCTGGCCGCGAATCCATCGCGCACGAATCTCCGGGCAAGCTCGGCGGTGTCGAGCCCCCAGATCGGAAAGATTGGCGCAAAGCCCGTTGAACCCAGCAACCTCTCGCGATATTCGCGAACGTCGGCCAGAAAGAGATCACCGAATGCTATCGCGGTGACGTCCGGCAACTCGCGTCGCACTCGCTCGAGCGCGGAGAGGAACGCTTTCTCGTATGCGTCGTTCGTGGTGGCCGGATCGAGCTCGATCGTAAAGAGAGGGAGGCGCAGACGCTCCGCCTGGCGTTCCAGCAGCGATCGACGTACTCCGTGCACACTTATGCGCTCGTAGTCGCGGGTGACGCTGGTCAGAAGTCCCGCAACTTCAATCTTCGGATCAGCCCGCAGCGCCTGGAGCGCGAGCGCGCTGTCCTTGCCGCCACTCCAGCTGAGAAGAACCTGCTTTCGCATCACCCAAATCGAAGCTTGGCAACTCCGATCGCGCCGTTCAACGCCACCATCCCGATGTTGGTGAGGATCACTGGCCAGTTTCCGATGACGATGCCGTAAATGATCCACAGCGTACTTGCGGTCACGAGCAGGGCGAACATCCCGAACGAGAGATCGCGTGTGTGGCGAGTCCTCCACGTTCTGATGACCTGGGGGAGAAACGAGGCGACGGTCAGAACGCCGGCGAAGTAACCTAGGTAGTGGATCATCGGGGGTTTGTTGATGGAGAACCGCAACTGCAAACTGCACACTGCGAGAAGAGCAGGGTAGTAGGTGCGAGGTAGTAGGGACGAGGTTGGAGGTAGAAGCGTGGCGTCGCGGCGTTACGGCTCTACCTCACCCCTCGCTCCTGGTACCTCGTGCCTACTACCTAGCTCTTCTCGCATGGCTTTTTCTCCTAAGCCGCGGGTTCGATCGTGCCTAGTGCCTCCCACCTTCTAGCTTACTCTTCTCGCAGTTGGTTTCTTCTTTACGCCGCCGGGTCGACCGCCACCCCCGACCCGTCCCGAATGGTGAGCCAGTCGGTCCGCACGCGGTCCCATTCCTGAATAAGCAGCCCCTGCTCCTCGAACACCAGACGGATCTGGCTCGGATCGTAGCCGGCGATCTCTTCCAGGATCGGAATCAGGACGCTGAGCGCATCGTCGCTGATCACCGTGCGCCGCGCGATCTGCGCGATGTGTCTCGCTTCCGATGCCGCGATCGTGAGGCCGTCGCCGCGATTGACGTGCAGCATTACGTGAATGTCGGAGCTTCCATCACCGACGTACACGACGCGATCGCTCGGAACGCCGAGGCGAACTCGCAGCGCATCGACCGCGGCGACCTTGCCGTAGCCGGCGGGAACCTGGATGATCGATTCCACCTCGCCCGTTTCATCGCTGAAGCCGAAGTGCGCGCCGATGATGTGATCGGGGGGCACGAGTCCCTGTAGCGCCGAGTGGACGACCAACCACGGAGCGGCCGACACGACGTAGAAGTCAAACCTGAAGCCATCGATCCCATCCTTCAGGAACTCGGCGAGCAGCGCGATGTTCCTCTTGAGGCGGATCTGACGACCAACCTCGATGAGGTCGTCCTGCCGCACGCGACGAAAATCTGGATCGTGCCGCAGCAGATAGGTGAGTTCCGCGCCGGACTGCACCAGATTCAGGCGCGAAAGGTTGGCGACCTTTTCCTGAAAATCGGGAATGCCGAGCATCTCGGCCAGAACAAGCCCGGAATCGTTGAAGCTCAGGGTCTGATCAAAGTCGCTTACCAACAGGTAGTACTTCCTCATCGGTCCTCCATCGGCGCTCGAATTTGTTTGGTCATGGGGCGCGCCTGTCCCGGTGACCAAAAAGGAAACGCCCCCGCATCCAGTCGGAACGCGGGGGCGATTCTGGCAATATCAGGATTTCTTAACCCCGTCGCCTTCGCGCGCCACGCATCCCGTCCCCGCAGTTATTTGCGGAGGCGAGCATTTCGTTCGTGAAGCGGTGGGCGATGAGGATCATTTGCGTTCGTTGATTTGGTTGAGCTTGATCACGCTCTTACTTGCAACCTAATTGACGCACGTGAAACGTGTCAACCAATTGACGATTTCCGTGGCAAAATGGTGACTTACTGCTTGTCTCAGGTGTGTAACGGAGATTCGCAACGGGGAACTTGTCTCAGCCGGCGATTGAGAAACTGCAACTTACGACTACCGGCCGAGGGCCGTCGGCGGGTCGGCGGTGGGCTCCGGGCGGGCTGTTTGGTCTGCGCGAACTGACGCAGGGGGAGTGCGCTCGCCGTCGTCACTTTCTTCCGCCCACTGTCCATGATCAGCGGCACGAACAGCCCGCACGTAGCCGAGAGCCGACCCGCCGACAGCCCCCGGCCGGTAGTCATAAGTGGCAGTTGCAGTTATTCAGACCCGGCAAATCTTCACCGCCTCAGCAAGCGATGTGCGGGGATCCTTAGTCGGAACAAACTCCTGCGCGACGTAGCCTTTGAATCCGGTATCCCCGATCGCGCGCATGACGGCGCGGTAGTTCAGCTCCTGCGAATCATCGATCTCGTGACGACCCGGGACTCCTCCAGTGTGGAAGTGACCGATGTACTGGTGATTGTCGCGAATCGTGCGGATCACGTCGCCTTCCATGATCTGCATGTGGTAGATGTCGTAGAGTAGCTTGAAGCGCTCGGAATTGAGCTCCTTCGCCAGCGCCACGCCCCACGCGGTGTGATCGCACTGATAGTCCGGGTGATCCCATTTCGAGTTGAGTAGCTCCATGCACAGCGTCACGCCGTGGCGCTCGGCAACAGGGATGAGTGGAGCGAGTCCGCGCGCGCACACTGCGTGGCCCTCGTCGTCGCTCTGGCCGTTCCGGCTTCCGGAAAAACAGATCACGTTCGGCACTCCCGCCGCGGCTGCCAGCGGAATGGCCCGCTGATAGGCGGGGATGAGCCAGGCGTGATTCTCGACGCGGTTGAATCCCTGCGTCAGGCGCGCCTCCGGATTCGGCACGGTTGCGTAGCCCATCGCGCACGTGAGTCCGTAGCGCCTGGGGATCGCCCACTCGTCGGGCTCGAGCAGCTCCACCGAGTCTAGCCCCAGCTCTCGCGCCATCTGTGAGAGCTGGTCGAGAGTGAATTGGTGGAAGGGCCAGCGGGAGACCGAGAGCTTGAACGCCGATGCGGGAGCCAAAGTGTTGCGCTCGACCGTGCGCCTGGCCTCCACGCCCGCCAGATCCGTTGCTTCATCGCGCGTGGGCCTGAGCCCGATGAATCCAGCGGCTCCCGCGCTCGCTCCGGCGGCCAGAAACTCACGCCGCTTCACGTACGAACCCTCACGGTGATGTCACTCATTCATCCCTCCTCTGCCGTGGGTGGCCAATGTGGGAGTCGCCCCGCGCGGTGTCAAGCGAACAGTGGGGGCTCGCATATGTAGCGCTGAAGCCCGAAATGCTCCAGATTCTTCGCGGTCTCCGCTTAAGAGGTCGCGGAGCGCGGCGCCAACAGAGCTCGGCCGTCCGCTTCTCTCTCACCGAAGAAACGCCATGAGCAACCTCAACATCGTCGACATCCTCGTGATCGTCGGGTATTTCCTCATACTATCGGGGATCGCCTACTGGGCCGCGCGGAAAGAAAAAAACGTGAGCTCGGACTTCTTTCTTGCGAGCCGGGATGTGGGTTGGCTTGCGGTCGGAGCCAGCCTCTTCGCTTCCAACATCGGGAGCGAGCACCTCGTGGGGCTCGCCGGTACTGGGGCTGCTAGCGGCTTGGCAGTCGGCCATTTCGAGTGGCTGGCGAGCTTCATCCTGTTGCTTCTGGGCTGGCTGTTCGTGCCCTTCTATCTGCGAAGCGGCGTGTATACCATGCCGGAGTTCCTCGAGCGCCGCTACAACCCCGCCGCGCGGTCGTACTTCACCTGGGTGTCGATAGTCGGTTACGTGCTCACGAAGATCAGCGTCACGCTGTTCGCCGGCGGCGTTGTGATGAGGGCGGTGACAGGATACGACTTCTGGACCAGCGCGGCCATCCTCATCGTCATCACCGGCTTGTACACGATTTTCGGCGGACTGCGCGCCGTGATCTATACCGAGGTGATGCAGGCCGTGGTGCTGATCCTGGGATCAGTGACCCTGATGTTCATCGGCCTCCATGCGGTAGGCGGGTGGTCCGGGCTCCACGACAAGGTGCCGCCCGACTTTTTCTCGATGTGGAAACCGTCCAACCACAAGGATTTCCCCTGGACGGGAGTCGTCTTCGGAGCACCTATCCTCGGCATCTGGTATTGGTGTACGGATCAGCACATCGTCCAGCGCGTGCTCGCGGCACGCAACATCGAGGAAGCCCGCCGTGGAACGATCTTCGCCGGCTACCTGAAGATTCTTCCCGTCTTCATCTTCGTGCTCCCTGGTATCATCGCCTATGCGTTGTACGCGGACGTTAGAGGCGGCATGACCGACGCTGCTTATCCGATACTGGTCACGCGCCTTCTCCCGATCGGATTTAAGGGACTCGTCCTCGCCGGGATGCTGGCGGCGCTAATGAGCTCCCTCGCTTCGGCTTTTAACTCGGTCTCGACCTTGCTGACATGGGATGTCTACCGCAAGTGGAGACCCGGCGCCAGCGAGGCGCGTTTGGTGTTCGTGGGGCGTGTGACTACGGTGATACTGGTATTCGTGGGGCTCGCCTGGATTCCCATGATGAAGTACGTCTCGCCGCAGCTCTACATCTATTTACAGAGCATTCAGGCGTACATCGCGCCGCCGATCGCAGCCGTCTTCCTCCTCGGCGTCTTGAGCCCACGGCTGAATGGGAAGGGCGCTCTCGCGGCGCTATGGTCAGGATTCGTGTTCGGCTTTTCGCGTCTCCTGCTCGAGCTTGGGAAGTCGAAGCTGACGCCTGGATCGTTCTGGTACTGGCTCGCCAGTATCAACTTCCTGCACTTCGCTGCTCTCCTCTTCCTCCTGTGCAGCGCAATACTTATTGTCGTGAGCATTATGACTCCACCTCCGGCTCCCGAGCGCGTCGCGGATCTCACGCTGCAAACGGTAGCGCCGTCGGATGCAGTAAAGACAAGTCCCAAAGAGCGGAACCGGGAAATCGTGCTTTCGGTGCTGCTGGCGGCGATTATTGGGGCGCTGTGGATCGTGTTCCGATGAAAACAGGTTATCGACTCGCAGGCTAGACGACCGAGAGGGACCGATTAACAGCGAGAAGAACAAGGTGAGAGGTGTAAGGTTGTTGGCGAGAGGTGCCGGGTAAGATCACTCGATTCTACCTGGCTCCTCTTACCTATCACCTTTTACCTCTCACCTTGTTCAGTTCGCGGTCGGTTCCGCCGGAAATCCTGTTCGCGTCTCACCTAGCCAATCCAATCGCACAATCGATGACCCCCGCCATGCAGTACGTCTGCGGAAAATTCCCCCATTGCTCCAACGTCCGCGGATCGAGATCCTCGGCCAGCAGCCCGTGCCGGTTGCGGGCGGTGAGGACTTTTTCGAACAAGGCGCGCGCTTCTTCGCGCCGCGTGCCTCCCATTGCCGCCAGCGCTTCGATGTACCAGAACGTGCAAACGAGAAAGGCGTTCTCCGGATAACCGAAGTCGTCACGCTCGACGTAACGATAGACGAAGTCGCCGTGCTTGAGCCCTTTCTCGATCGCGGCGACAGTTCCAGCGAAGCGCGGATCGCCGGCCTGTAGAAATCCCAGGCGCGGCATCAGTAGCAGGCTCGCGTCGAGGGAATCCCCATCCATCGTCGCGGTAAATGCGTTGAGCTTCGCGTTCCACGAGCGGCGCGAGATTACCTCCTGGATCTTCGTCGCGCGGAACCGCCAGTGTCGGGCGCGGTCGGCGAGCGACAGACGATCGGCATACTTCGCGAGCCTGTCGCACGCTGCCCAGCACATGATGCTCGAGAAGGTGTGCACACGCTCCGTGCCGCGCAGCTCCCACAGACCGGCGTCAGGGACCTCATACAGTCGAGCAGCATGCTCGCCGAACTGCTCGAGTCTCGCCAGCAGCGCCTCATCGCCCGCCCGGGTCGCACGCGAATTGAGAAAGAGCGATTCGGCGGTGAGGACGGCCTCTCCGTAAAGATCGTGCTGGGCTTGCTCGCTCGCCTTGTTGCCGACGCGTACCGGTCCCATGCCACGATAGCCGGGCAGGCACTCGGCGACGTGCTCTTCGGGGATTGGCCGCCCATCGATCGTGTAAATCGGAACGAGATGCGCGTCGTCGCTACTCGCGGCCACGTCGAGGAGGAAAGTGAGGTAGCGCTCGATCGTGCGCGTCTCGCCCAGTCGGCAGAGCGCGTCGGCGGTAAAATACGCATCGCGCGGCCAGCAGTAGCGGTAATCCCAGGTGCGGCCGGTGTTGGGAGCTTCGGGGATCGAGGTCGTAATCGCGGGGATAATGGCTCCCGTAGGCTCATAGACATTCAGCTCCAGCGTAATCGCAGCGCGGATTACGGCGTCACGCCATTCGGTGGGAGCGTGGAGCGAGCGCACCCAATTGCGCCAATACGCGGTGGTACGCTCGAGCATTGTGGTGCCCGTACTCGTCACGTCCCCCGCGACGGCGTCGTCGAGTCCAAACATGAGGGTGATGGTTTCGTGGACATGGAACAGTGTCATGTCGACGATCGCCTCGGTCGGAGCGTTGGTCGTGAGCCGTAGTGCCTGGTCGCCCGAGTAGCTGATGTGATTTGCGCCGAAAGCGTGCTGGCGTTTCTCACAGCCGTAGCCCGCGGCTGGATCGACGCGCACATGGATACTCGGCTGTCCGCCGATCGGCCTCACCTGACGCACCAGCAGCTTGGGGGAGAAAAATGCGCCGTTCTTCTCGTAGCGTGGGCAGAAATCGGTAATCTCGACGCCGCCACCCTTCGCGTCGTAGAAGCGGGTGACGAGTATCGGAGTGTCGGGGAGATACTCCTGCTCCGTTCTTACCGCCCCCTGCAGCTCGATCGTGAATGTCCCGAGCCCGTCGCGCGGTGAGTCACCGGCGAGGAGCGAGCAAAAAACGGGGTCACCATCGAACCGGGGGAAACAACACCACGTCACGGCGCCCCGAATGTCGATGAGCGCGCCGATGCTGCCGTTGCCGATGAGAGCGAGGTCGAGTGATGTCAATCGCTTTTCGAAGGGATGTCAGTCGGAAGTATCGCGCGTACGATTAACCGACAAGCGTGCGTACGCAACCCAGGCTTGCGGGAATCAGCGCCAGGTTGCACGCTCTGTCAGGAGGCAACATGGGGAAATCTGCCTGTTGGACTGCATGCCTTGCCGCGCTGAGTCTCGGTGTCGATTCTGCACGCCTGGCGAGTCAACAGCCGATTTCCGCGCCGGATAGCAGTTCCGTGCGACCGACGCTCGTTCCGGTGATCGTGACGGCCGAGCAGCGAGATCATGCACTGGATCATGTGGGTTTCTACCAACGGTCGCAGCACAGCGTCGGACATTATCTGACAGCCGAACAGATAACCCGGATGAGCGATTTTCGCTTCACAGATCTGCTGCGCGGGATCCCCGGCCTTCGCGTCGGCATCGACAAGTATGGCGAAGATGTCGTGTCGAGCCCTCGGGCCGGAGGAAGCCCCCTTAACCCGACATCCGGATGCGTTCAGTATTTTGTCGACGGACAGCCGTGGGGAAATGGCGCCCTCGAGGCGATGCGCTTTCCTGGAGCTGAAGATTCTCCCGCCAACAAGACTCTGGCGCGAATTGCTGTCGAAACGGCCCGACAGCTTAACGCCGTACTTCAGAAGAGCGAGATACTGGGCATCGAAGTTTATCAAGGAGGGGGAGCTCCAGCCTACTTCAATCAAGGTGGGCATAATTGCGCGGCGATCGTTGTCTGGACGATAGCGAGCGTGTTCAAGTAGAGTCGAAACCTCCAACACTCTTGACCCGAAGGCCAGCGGCGGGCCATCCTCTGCCAGCACTCCTCTCGTGTGAATCGGCGGGGACTCCAATAATGAGCACGTTCAACACGGTGCGCGGCCTCACCGGCGCGATGCTTACGCTGTTGGCGGTCAATGCGAGCGCGATAGCGGCGCAGACCCGCACCGTGCAGCCGGTCCTTGCGTTCCCCGAGGCCGGCCTCGACGATCCCGCGGCGTACCAGGGCTACCAGACACGTTTCTTTCGCGACACCAAGGGGAACGTCGTACAGATCTATCTCGACGCGCGAAGCGGCCGCGTCGTGAATCTCCTGCCGGACGCCGTGAACGAGAGCGTCGGGTTCACTGTCCGGGATGGGGCCGGAAAGCCGATTCGCCTCGAATGGGGATCGCCTGACGCGATCATTTCCCAGGCGGGTAATCGCCGAACAATCGAGTACCAGCTGGTCGCGAATGTGCCCCAGATTCTGATCGGGTGGATTCTCCTCGGCTCGATGCGGGTCGAGCGCGATCTGGGATATTCGGGGCGCGAGCTCGAGCTCTTCGACTGGCCCACGTTCAGGCTGCGGGAACAGGAAGAGCTGATCGCAAATCTGGATCGTCTCGATCCGGCCGAGCGGCAGCGACAGTTGGGCTTCTTCAACGCGGGGCTGACGTCGGATCTGAGGGCAAGGCTCGAGCCCGATCTCATTACTACCGGAGTGCGCGACCGGCGCGGCGTGACCGCGTCTCAGACGACGCTCGACGGAAAAACCAACCTTCAGCTCGATCTGAGTCCCGATCCGCGCGACGCGTCGATTCTGGTGACGCTGCCCATAGTCTCGATGCGCGCCAATTCCAGCCGTCCGTTCCGATTCACCGTTCGCGTGACGACCGACGCGCCGGCGCTTACTCCGCTAGCGCGCGATCAGATATTCAACGCCGAGTTTCTTCGATTTCTAAATGACGCGCGAGTCGCCGCCGATCGCGCACGCGGGAATGCCGGCAAAAATGCGGATGCCGCCGCGACGGTGAGCCGTTACCGGCAGCTCGAGCGCGACGCGCGCGGGACAGAGCTTCTCAGCTCCAAAGAAAAGCTGATGGCCGGGCTCCCCAACTACGCGACGTACTTCGGCCGCGACATGATGATGACCTCACTCATGATGCAGCCTGTCTGGACCGATGCGATGCCCGAGTTCGTGATCGCGAGCGCGCTGCGAAAACTCGGGCCGGAAGGAGATGTCAGTCACGAGGAGGCGCTGGGCGGGCAGGCTATTCGTGAGAATTCCGCCGAGTACGACGCGCACATGGCGGAGTATTTCCGCCTGGTCCGGCGGGGAAGTCGAGCAGCGGCCGACACCGCCCTCACACACGCCCGGGAGCTGCTAGCCGATTTGCAAAAGGTGCGCGAGAACTACCACATGCGCGATGACGAATTCCAGCTGCCGGTTGTCGTGGCGCGTTACCTCGGCAATCCTGCGGTGTCGGCGGCCCGAAAGAAAGCGTTTCTCATGGATTCGTCGGACGGGAGGGGGCCGCGCATCAGGCTCCTTCTGAGAGAGCTCGGACTCGTGGCGACGCTCGCCGCTCCTTACGCGCGCGATCCAGTCGTTCAAAATCTCATCGGCTCGCCGCGACTCGATTCCACCCATTGGCGCTCCATCAGCTGGCGGGACAGCAACGCCGGCTATGCGAATGGGCGCTTCGAGATGGACATCAACGCCATCTGGGTACCGCGTGCGCTCCAATCCATCGGCGAGATTCTTACCGCGCTCGAGGCGATCGGTTTTTCAAACGAGCAGCTCGAAGCACTCGCGCCCGGCGTGGCCAACACTCCGCTTGGCGATTTTGCGCACGAGCAGGGATTCTTCCAACGTGCGATCCAGAACTGGAGAGGAACTGGGCGGCACTTCGTCGTCTCGCTCACGCCGGAGGAGATCCAAACGAGGGTCGGGGCAAAGCTTCAATGGCTTCCCGCAGCAGAACGCGCTTACTGGGAAGGCGTACTGGCCGCAACGAGCGCTGACAAATCGCCGCTCGAGTTCCTCGCGATCTCGCTGGATTCGGCGGGTCGCCCGATTCCGGTCGTCAACACCGACCCTGCCACCTGGCTCTTCCTGCGAGATGGGAGGGACACGACGAGCGCGGCACTGAGCGCGGTGACGCGAGACGTCCGCGCGATCACGCGTGCCTATCCCGTCGGATTGCTCGTCGATGGACTCGGTCCGCTCGTCGCCAATGATGCTTACGCGCCTGCGAGCGTGTGGGAAGCATTCCGCACGGATACCTACCACTCACCGCGAGTCGTGTGGGGCAGGGAAGTGAATCTCGTACTGCTCGGACTGGCCAATCAGATCTCGGGCGCGACCGATGCTGGCGGCAAGCCGCGGGATCCGACGTTGACGGCTTACGTCGCGGAGATGCGCGACGCATTGCGTCGGGTCAGCACGGCGGTGGAGGCGTCTGGTTTGAAGCACAATGAATTGTGGAGCTACGAGATCAGCGGCGGGACGCTCAAGCCGATCCGATATGGAGCCAGCACCGACGTTCAGTTATGGAATGTCACGGATCTCGCGGTGCAGTTTATCCTTTCGCGGATTCAATAGTGCGACGGTCAGTCGGCCCGGTGTCCTCTGCGGGGCAGTGTCCTCGCACGCCCGCCGTTGGGGCGCGCTGGCGCGCCCAAGCGGCGGGCTCTTGCTGCGGGTGCCCCTCCGAGGACACCGGGCCTCTTTCCCTGTCCAGTAT
>Ga0137418_10004133_pt1 | contig 13337 bp, 11 predicted proteins | sample CZODoug3_1_2_16f_FD_122242 | JGI IMG/M metagenome (GOLD analysis project Ga0137418, IMG submission 122242) | Vadose zone soil fungal communities from Angelo Coast Range Reserve, California, USA - CZODoug3_1_2_16fungal (Hybrid Assembly) | ecosystem: Environmental > Terrestrial > Soil > Vadose...
ATTGCCGGAGGCGACGCGGCTAGCAATGCTGTCATTGTCCGTAAAATCCTGCGCGGCGAAAAATCTGCCCGCCGCGATGTAGTGCTGCTCAATGCGGCCGCGGCACTGGTGGCGTCGGGACGGGCCGATTCGCTGCTGCACGCGCTTCCGGCAGCGGTGGAAGCCATCGATTCGGGCGCGGCGCTGGAGAAACTCGAGGCTTTGGCGAGGTTCACCAGCGCGCCCGACGGTTAGCTCGCTTGTTTTAAGCCGCTTTCTTCAAGCGCTCGATCTGCGCCAGATGATTCGGCCCATGTGCTACCCAGTACTGGAACATCTCTTCGAGCGTAACCTGGCGGTTGCACTCGGGGTGAAAACCGCTCTTGCTGAATGCCTCCCGCCCTGCGCGGCGCAGTAGACGCAGGTTGTGGAAGCGGTTCACGCCAAATTGCGCGATCAATTCGGGGATCGCGGCTTCCGTGTATCCGAGGTGCTGGGTCCACGCGTCTTGGTCGATGGGGGCAAACTTGGGGTCCTTGTCAGCCAATACCTGTCGGAATCGATAGGCGAAAATGACTTCGGCATCGGCGAGGTGCCCTACAATTTCGTGAATGCTCCACTTTCCCGGAGCCGGCCTGCGTTGCAAGACCGTTTCGGAGACTCCGGAAACCGCAGCGGCTAGGCGTTTAGGATCTTGTTCCGCTTCTGTAATCAGCTTCTTTATTTCGTCGGCAGTCATAGAGACCTCTCATCAATTTCTACCACGGAGAACAATAGGTCGTGGGGCGCGGGCGCCCTGGCCCGCGGGGTCTTCTTCTTAGGTTTAGCGCCGCGGTGACTCGGGCGCATCGGCTTCGCTGGCAATCTTCAGTCGATGCCCGCTGGCGCCGGACTCGGGCACGCTTCCGTCATTGACCATCACCTCCAGGGGTTGGCCCGGACTTGCGATGCGCGTCACAGCCTTGGCTTTTCCGCGGACCTCCAGCCTCTGCGGGAAGTCGCCGGAATTGGTGTGGATGGTTAGGATAACCTCGGCACCGGCGCCACCGCCGTTCGCCACGGTGACGGCGGTTATGAAGCTCGTACCGTTCGTGAGCCGCGCGTTGGCCGACTCGATACGAAAATCCGGCAAGCCCGCATTTGTGTACACCCAGTCGTGGAAGAACCAGCCCAAGTCGCGCTTGGACTCGGTTTCGATCAAGTGTTCAAAATAGGCTGCGTCCTGATCGTCCGCGGGACGGTATTGGTGGAGCGTCCGCTGCAGGGCCGCGTCGCCCACCATGTCCCGCAGCATCCACCAGACCAGTGTCGCTTTGCTGTGGTAGAACGCTTCCTGGGTTGCATCCTCGAGAGCCTCAGGCTGAACGCCCGTCTTCTCGGCCTGTTGCAACGCCTCGCGATGCCCCTCCAGATAGTCCAGCGCGGCGCGGCGTCCGTCCTTTTCCCGGGCCACGGCCTGCGCGAAGTGCGCCGCTCCTTCATCAAGCCAAAGTCGGGGCGAAGAGAACGCTGCGTGAGTCAGTTGGTGCACCACCAGCATGTGATCGGTTTCTGGCCGGCTTTTTGCCAGAGGTAATAGAAGCCATTGCCCAGCCTCATAGGGCGCGGCGTCGGGATCGGCGAGGTCCACCACATCGGGCTTCTCGTGCGGCGGGCCGAACCAGTCTTTGACGAGATAGGTTGCGCGGACGGCGGCTTGGTTCAGTTCCTCCGCACCGCTGGCATGATCGGGAAGATAGTGAAGGCGAATGGAACCCTCGGCGGATTCTTTCAGATTGCCGACAACCAGCGTGGGATTGGCGAACCCCAGGGCATCGAACTTGCAGCCGGAAAGCGTTGCCCCGCTGGCACCAGCAGTCTTTTCGGTCATAACGCAGTGCCTGGCATTGACCAGCAGCGAAGGTTCGTAGCCATCGTAGGAATCGAGTTCCACTTCTAGTTCCATTTTTGCTTGCGCGTGCCGCGCTTTCCATCTGCCCAGGGCCGCGAACATGGCGCTGCCGTCCAAGAGGTTTTGGGCCTCCATGGCCACCGGATACCAGGTTACGTAGCCAACGCCGCGCACGGCTGAGTACTCCTTACCAATCTGATCCCAATCGCTGTGGCGGGCGACGGTTGCGGGCGTGCCGATGCGGGTCAGGCGCGTGGTGTCGAGCACGATGACGCCCTCGTACCCGATGGCTAGGTCTACGGTTTCCTTGGGGGCGAGGTCGCGGGGCAAGGTCACGATTGCTTCGGAAAGCTCGCCGGTGTGGTCGATGTCGGAGGTGTAGGGCTGGGTGAGAAATTGGACGGCCTGCATGGAATCCGCGGAGCCGGCCGATAGCACGCGGATCGATCGCCAGTTCAAGCTTGAGGAAATCTGGAGCGCGGCGATGCGCTGTGGCTGAGCGGAATCGTTTCGCAGGGTGATTCTTCCGCGAACGCTCAGGCGCTGCTGGGCTGGCTCCAGGCGCAGGTTGAGGTCGTAGTGCGTGACCGTGAAAGCTTCGCGGTCGAGAGCCGCGACGGGCGTTAGGAGCGCAAGCACCACGCCGAGTGCGAGCAGATACTTCATTTCCGCTTGGATGCTGCCGATGATGAGGCGAGTCTCCGCTGGCGCACGATTTCGTAGAGCACAATCCCGCCCGCAACGGAAACATTGAGCGAGGGCACCTTCCCCAGCATGGGGATCGAAATCAGGAAATCGCAGTGCTTACGGACCAGATCGTGCACGCCTTTGCCCTCGGCGCCGAGGACCAGAGCGCAGTCCATCGTGTAATCGATGGAGTCGTAGGACTGCGGCGCCCGTTCATCCAGGCCAACGGTCCAGACGTTCTGTGCTTTCAGCTGTTCCAGGGTGCGCGAGATGTTGGTGACCTTCGCGACCGGCAAATGTTCGCTGGCTCCGGCTGAGGCCTTGGCCACTGTTCCGGTCACGCCCGCGGCACGTCGTTCCGGAATTACAACACCGTCGGCGCCGGCGGCGTCGGCTGTCCGCAGGATGGCTCCCAGGTTGTGCGGATCTTCCACGCCGTCCAACACTACTAGCAGCGCGTGTTCTCCGCGCCGTTTGGCCAGAAGGTCATCGATATCGCAATACTTCTTGGCCGAAGTGATGGCCACGGCTCCCTGATGTCCGCCGTTTCCCGCCAGGCGATCCAAGTCCTGGCGGGTGATCAGCCGCACGCTCACGCCTGCGTGCTTGCATTCCTCGATCAGCTTCTGCAGGCGGTCATCGTGCCGCTCGCGCGCGACCGCCACGTACTGAATAGCCCGGCCGCGTGATTTCAGCGCCTCGCGCACTGGGTTAATTCCATAGATCGATTCCATCAACTTAGTTTACGGGTTCGTCCTTTACACTGTCTTTGGAGGATTCGTGCCCGACGTCTTTATCGTTTCCGCCGTACGCACTCCCATTGGCAAGTTTGGCGGGTCTCTAGCCGCGCAGAGTGCAGTGGACCTAGGCGTGGTGGCCGCGAAGGCTGCCATGGAACGCGCCTCCGTTGACCCGAAGCAGATCGAAGAGACCATCTTCGGCAACGCCCGCCAAGCTGGCTGTGGCCCGAATCCTGCACGGCAGATCTCGTTTCGCAGCGGAGTCCCGCAGGAGGTTCCTGCTTACACCGTTAACAAAGCCTGCGCCTCCGGGCTGAAGTCGATTGCCCTTGCCTACCAGGAGATTCTGCTTGGCAATTCTGAATGCATTCTGGCCGGTGGTACCGAGTCCATGTCGCGGCTGCCTTATTACCTTGAGGGCGCGCGCTTCGGGTACCGGCTCGGGAACCAGGAAGTCGTCGATGGCATGCATCGCGACGGCTTCTTTTGTCCGATGGCCGAGATGCTGATGGGAGAAACCGCCGAAGTGCTGGCCGAGCAGTACAAGATTTCGCGGGAAGAGCAAGACCGGTTTGCGCTGAGGTCCCAACAGCGCGCCGCTGCCGCGATTGCAGCGGGGCGATTCCAAGACGAAATTGCTCCGGTCACGACGGCAGGCAAGAAAGGCCCGCAAATCCTTGCCATCGACGAACACCCGTTCATCGGTTCCACGCTGGAAAAGCTGGCCAAACTCGCTCCGGTCTTCTCGAAATCCGGAACGATCACCGCCGGAAATTCCTCCGGCATCACGGATGGCGCGGCGGCTGTCATCGTCGCCAGCGAGCGCTTCATCCGACAGAACCGCTTAAAGCCGCTGGCGCGCATCGCGGTGGTCACAGCCGCCGGTGTCGATCCTAAGATTATGGGTATCGGCCCGGTGCCGGCCATCCGCAAGATGGAGCAAAAACATCAGCTCAAGCTTGCCGACTTCGACCTGGTCGAACTGAACGAGGCCTTTGCCGCCCAAGTCTTAGCCTGCGACCGCGAACTAGACCTCGACCCGTCCCGACTTAACGTGAACGGCGGTTCCATCGCCCTAGGCCACCCCATCGGCTGCACGGGCACGCGCATCACCGTCACGCTGCTCCACGAGATGCAGCGCCGCAAGGCCAAGCTCGGTCTGGCCACACTCTGCGTCAGCGGGGGGATGGGGATGGCGCTGGCGCTGGAGAGCGCGGTAAGTTCCTAAGGCCGCAAATCAGAACGCTGAGAGACTGGAACAACCGAGCGATCTTGTGCGGTTGACTCCAAAAGCTTGCCGAAGCCATGGGAGGCAGTCTGATGCAAATCGCCGAGTTCCGCGGCAAGGGGAAATAGGGTTGCATCGCAGGAGGTAAGGCTTGGACGCGTTCTGATTGCCTGCCCGGCATGGCCCTTCGTTGCTCTTGGGGCACCCCGCGCCTATACTCGTCACAGCAATCGCGCCTATGCCTCTCTCGGCCCTAATCGTCGACGATGAACAGCTTGCCCGTGATGAGCTTGCTTACCTGCTCAAGGGTGCAGGAGACGTCGACGTCGTTGCGCAGGGTAAGAACGGCCTGGACGCGATTAACCTGATTAAGGAGCACAACCCGGACCTCCTGTTTCTGGACGTACAGATGCCGGGCCTTGACGGGTTCGGCGTGATCAAAAAGCTGCTCGATAAGAAGATGACGATTCCCAAGGTCGTCTTCGCCACAGCTTTCGACCAGTACGCGGTGAAAGCTTTTGAGGTCAATGCCGTTGACTATCTGCTCAAGCCCTTCGACAAAAAGCGGGTGGCGCAGGCGGTGCAGCGGGCGCGGGAACAGATGTCGCCGGCGAACTCATCGCAGGAGCGTTTGGAAACGCTGGTCCGGATGCTGGAAACCCAGCGCCAGCAGCCCGCAAAGCTGCTGATCAAAGCTGCCGGGCGGATGCTGCTCGCGGACCAGAAAGACATCTGCTACGCGTCGATTGAAGATGGGGTCATCACCGTGGTCACGGCAGGCGCGGCGGGCCTCGAGGGCCATTCCAACTGCCGGACCCTGGAAGAGCTTTTTGAAAGTCTCGACTCGAAGCTCTTCTGGCGCGCTCATCGGTCGTATCTGGTGAACATCAACCGGATCAAGGAAGTTGTGCCCTGGTTCAAGAGTTCGTATCAGCTGCGCATGGATGACAAAAAGCATACCGAAGTTCCCGTGAGCCGGGCGCAGACGAAGCGGTTGCGGGAGTTGTTTGGGTTGTGAACGTTTTTGTAGGTGAATTCGGGCTCTCGTTTTCACCGGAGCCATGGCAGTGGCCCTACCTTCTTCCGGCGGAAGCATCTTTTCAGCATCCTGTAATTTTTCTCGCATTCACTGACCCAGCATTCCGGGTAGAGTCGGGACCTCCCCACCCAGTCACGTTCGTCGACCCGATTGCTCGCATGGCAAAGGGAAAGTTCTTGATGCCTCCGTTGCCAGAAGCGGTGTGAGCGAAGCGCCCTTGGCCAATGGTTCTGCCGCCACCAGGGTGGAGGGGTCGGGTGTTAGGGTCTGTTAGGGTCGATGAAAAATGTCGCGCGGTTGGGAAAGCAAATCCGTCGAAGAGCAGCAAGCTGAGGCGATCCGGCCTAAAGGCGAGCCGAGGCCGCATCTGACTGCCGAGCAAGCAGCCAAGAAGCGCGAGAAGGATTCCCTGCTGCTCTCCCGCAACGGTGTGGTGCAACAAATGGAAACTACGCGGAACGGTCGCCGCAAGGAAATGCTGGAGGCGGCGCTAGCCGACCTGAACGCGAAAATCAGTCAGCTGGGCTAGGCGGAACAAGAGCGCACTCGGCCGGAGGCTCTACTGCGGATCCTTCGCTTCCGGCGACTCGATCGCTTGGGCCGCTTCAGGAATCTTGGGAGCGACGGCCTTGGCGGCAAAGAAGCTGTGGTCGTACAGGTCCCGATACATCTTCCCGGCAATTTCTGCTGCCTTGGGGCCATAGGTTGGACGGCCGCCGCGCAGGAAGACCACGATCACGATATCTCCGGCGTCGGTGTTGACGTAGGAGGCAAACCAGCCGAAGCGGGTTCCCGCATGCGAACAGGTGCCGGTTTTTCCCAGAACCTCTTCTTCGCTGAAACTGAGACGCAGGTGGCGGGCTGTGCCGTAGTGGGTAGCGCCGGACAGACCGTCTTCCATTTCCGGAATGGCGTCGCTGATCTTCAGCACGCGCTTGGTGCGGGGCTCAAAACCATCCACTTCCTCGGGGCTCTCGGGATGCTGGAGATAATAGAGGGTGCCGCCGTTGGCAATCGCCGAGACCAGGGCGCCCAGTTGCAGCGGGGTCATGGAGATGCCTTCGCCGAACGAACACATTTTGCCGACGCCGCCCAGATTCTGCGAGATTTCGGCCGTTGGATAGACCCCGCGATGCTCGCCGGGAATGTCGTATCCCGCGAGCTCGCCCAAGCCGAACTGCTGTGCGTAGCGATGGACGCGGGCGAAGCCGAGCTTGCGGCCTAGCGCTTCAAAATAGGCGTTGTTGGATCGCGCCAGGGCCGTGGTCATGTTCATCTTCGAATAGCGACCCAGTTGAATTTCTGTGTCTTTGGTGACGATGCCTTCGCTCAGCGCGGCCAAAGCAACTGGCACCTTGATGGTGGAGCAAGGCTGCGCGCCCGCAGAAAGGGCCAACTTCTGGTTGACCATGGCCAGAATGCGCCCACTGTTGGGATCGATGGCGGTGACGGTGCCGTTCATGTTGCCGAGTGCATCGATGGCCGCGGCGCGGACCGTGGCGTCTTCGCCCTCGGTGATGTCGCCGTTCAGAGTGTCGGTGGCGTAAGAACTCGTGTGGAAGCGCTCGCGGTAGTGGTGGTGGCGGCGCCGGCTCAGTTTCGAGCCTCGGCCCTGGCTGGACTTGCTGGAGGCCGTGCGGCGGCGGCTCTGGCGCAGCCTGCTGATGCGGCGGCGCGCTTTGGCACTCTCGGTAATCTTGGTCCGCGAGCGGCTGGCTGAGGGGTGGGTGTCGACGTGGGCGGCCCAAAGGGCGACTGGCGATGTGAGTGAAAGGACTAAAGCCAATGCCCGCAACTGCTTACAGAGATTTTGCATGCTACCGACCGTCTCCTGCCCGCATAGACTACCGCACTCGTAGGTTGCCCTGGTTTGCTCTGCATCAACTTCCAGAACAAGCCCTGCTGCATAGTACGAAGTTCTAGGTGCCATGGCAAACGCAAATTTACTTTCTTCGCTATCAGAAAAACATCAGTAAGTCACTTTTATACAGTAACTTACAAAGGAAGTTACGAAGGGAACATCCCCAAGGTAACCGATGCCAGATTACCCTTCCGTTAACCCCCCTACATAATCTCGGCTCGCTTGCGAATGAAGGCTGGGACATCGAGATCGTGCTGGTCATACTGTTCGTAAGTTGGGGGTGGCTCATAGTTGGTGGGCGGCACCGTTTCTAGACCCAGGGCTTGAGGCTGGAACTCAGGTTCGGCCATGATCATGGGCGGCTCGGGTTCGAAAACGGGCTCGGGCTCGGGCTCGGAGTACCGGGGCGATTCGCGCACCATAATCGGGGCACTGTGGCTGTGGACGATTTCGCGCTGGAAGCGAGGAATATCCCGGAAACCGGTGGCAATAACGGTGATCTTGATGCTGTCCTGCATCTTGTCGTCGAGCACAGCGCCGAAGATGATATTGGCATCTTCGTGGGCTGCGGCCTGGATGATCATGCTGGCTTCGTTGACTTCGGCGAGCTTGAGCGAAGAGGAGCCGGTGACATTGATGAGGATGCCGCGAGCGCCGTCGATGGCTCCGGTCTCGAGCAGCGGCGACGCGATCGCCTTGTTGGCGGCTTCGGTGGCGCGGCGAGGGCCGGCGGCGGTGGCGGTGCCCATGACGGCGTAGCCCATGCCTGCCATGATGGCTTTGACGTCGGCAAAGTCGCGGTTGATGATGCCCGGGATGGTGATGATGTCGGTGATGCCCTGCACGCCTTGCCGGAGAATGTCGTCGGCGATGCGGAAAGACTCGAAGAAGCCTGCATCTTGCGCGACGGCCAGCAGCTTCTCGTTGGGGATGGCGATCATGGTGTCGACGGCGTCAATGAGCTCGGCCATGCCGCGTTCGGCTTGCTGCATGCGGCGTTTGCCTTCAAAGCCGAAGGGCTTGGTGACGACGCCGACCGTGAGCGCGCCCATTTCGCTGGCGAGCGAGGCGATGATGGGGGCGGCCCCCGTGCCGGTGCCGCCGCCGAGGCCGGTGGTGATGAAGACCATGTCGGCGCCCTCGAGGGCTTCAATGATTTTCTCCGAGTCCTCCAGCGCGGCTTTGCGGCCAACCTCCGGGTTGGCGCCGGCGCCGAGGCCGTTGGTGAGCTTCACGCCGAGCTGGATCTTTACGGCCGCGCGGGACATGCGCAGAGCTTGCAGGTCGGTGTTAGCGACAACGAATTCGACGCCTTCGACTCCTGCGTCGATCATGCGGTTGACGGCGTTGCAACCGCCTCCGCCTATGCCGATGACCTTGATGCGGGCGTCGTTACGGGCGTCGTCCTGAAAGCTGATGCGGATATTTCCTTGCTTCTCCATTGGCATGTCCTCACGATTCTTAAAGTCTTAGAGCCAGTTTCTGTCTAGGCACCCTTCCGTCCAAAAAACGCTTTCAATCGACTGCTCCAGCGGCCGTCTTGCATACCGCGGGCCGCGCGCACGCGATGGGAGTACAGAGCCATCCCGAGCACCGTGGCAAATTCCGGTTCGGCGAGAACACGCGGCATCTTGGCCATGGGCATGGGCCAAGAGAGGCGCAGAGGGCGACGCAGCGTGGATTCGGCGATATCCAGGATTCCGGCCAGGCGCGTACCTCCTCCGCTGAGCACGCAGCCTCCGGCGCAGATGTCGAGGTAGCCGGACTGGCGCAGATTCTGCCGCATCATTTCGAAGAGTTCGCGGGCGCGCGGCTCCAGAATCTCGCCGATGAAGCGCTGGGCTACCATGCGCGAAGGGCGATCGCCGACGGATGGGACTTCGACTTCGTTGGCTTCGGGGATGAGCGTGACTACGGCGTTGCCGTAGATGCGCTTGATCTTTTCCGCCTCGACGCCCGGCGTCGCCAGGCCGACCGTGAGATCGCTCGTGAAATGGTCGCCGCCGATAGGGATGACCGCGGAGTGGACGACTGCGCCTTCGTGGTACACGATCATTTCCGTGGAGCCGGCTCCGATGTCGGCGAGGCAGACGCCGACCTCGCGTTCATCGTTGCGCAAGACGGAATCGGCGCAGGCGAGCGGTTCGAAAACCGTGTCCGAGACTTCGACGCCAGCGCGATTGACGGCGGTGACGACGTTCTGTACGGCGCTGGTAGCGGCGGTGAGGATGTGGACGCGAACTTCGAGGCGCGTCGCCATCATGCCGAGGGGGTCGTGAATGCCGGGTTGGCCGTCGAGCACGAATTCCTTGGGCAGCAGATGCAGGACTTCGCGGTCGACGGGAAGGGCGATGGCGCGGGCTTTTTCGACGGACTGGCGAATTTCATCGCGCGTGATTTCGCGGGCGCGGAGGCCGAGGCTGATGCCGCCCTGGCTGTTGACACCGCGGACGTGGGATCCGCCGATGCCAACAACGGCCTGCTCAATCGGTGCGCCTGCGGAATTTTCCGCTTGCTCGGCGGCTTTCTGAATGGATGCCGCGGCGCGATCGAGATCGACGATCACGCCCTTGTGCGAGCCACGGGATTCGGCAACGCCGTGGCCGCGATAGCGCAGGCCGCTGCCCGTGACCTCGGCCACGAGGACGACGGTTTTGGAACTGCCGAGGTCGATGGCTGTGATCAGGTTGTCGCTGGCGCTGGTCATGTGGGTCGCGGTCATGGTGGTTGTCTTTTGCATTACGGATTCACGATGGCGGCGTGGGGCTTGCCCTTGCTGGAGCTTTTCGCCGGATCCGCCAGCTGATGCGGCTTCGCCGGTGCCAGTGCAGGGGCAGTTGCCTTGGCGCCTGCGTGTTTCACCGTCTTTGCCGCGGAGACGGAGGCTGGCGACTTCTTCGCCGCGCGTTCGGTCGCCTTGGCTCGCTTGTGCCCCGCCTTCTTCGCCGCTTTCTTCGCCGCCTGGTGAACCTTGACAACCGCCTTGGTCCCATGTGGCGTCGCTTGCGGGATCGGTGTTTTCAGGATCGAAGTTTTCAGGATCGAAGTTTTCAGGATCGGTGCTTTCAGATTCGGAGTTTTCAGACTCGGTGTTTTCAAATTCCCTGTTTTCAGCGGAATCTTGGTGGTTGTTTTGGCCGCGACCAGCAGCGGTTTCGCAGCCGCCTGCTGACGCTTGACGAGACCCGCAGCCGTCATGGCGACTGCCGGAACACCGGCAGTTACGGCGGCCTTTGCGGCCGCGGGGGAAAGCGCGACTGGCTGCGGAGTTGAGCGCAGGTCCGGGTTGACCACGATTTGCCGCTCGTAGCGAAGGTCGACCGAGTCCAGCTTTTCAAACTGCTGGCGCCACTCGGCGACATGCGCGTGGTAGAGCTTGACGCGGTCAAGATAGTTCCCCGATCCGGTACTCACCGAACCCAAGTGCAGCAGAACATCGCCGGAAGGATCGCTCACCAGGACCCTCGTGTCTTCGGGATCAGTAAGATCCACTTCGCTCAGTTCCGACGAGTAGTGGCCGCCTTCGGAATCGAGTTCCCGGACAAGCTCGTTGTAGACCTTCATGCGGGCTGCACGCGTCGAAAGCGGCTCGGTGTCGCGCGTTCCGGCAATCACTGGAAACGAATACTGCGTCTTGTTATGGGCCGGGATCTCCATGACGTGCCCGGTGTTGTCGATGAGCCCGATGTGGGAGCCGATGCGGACGAATGCCACGGGCGTGCGCTCCTCGACCGACACTTTGAGGCGGTTGGGCACAAAGCGCATGACGGCGGCGGATTCCACCCATGGAATTTGTTCGAGCTGCTCGCGGCGTTCATCCAGGGGCACGAAGAAGATGTTGCGGCCGATGTCGCTGCCGAGAACATCCATGACCTGGGCTCGGGTGACGTTATGCATTCCGGCAATTTCAATTTGATCGCTGGAGTCGACGCGAAACCGCCAAGAGCGTTCGCCGTAGCGGTAAATGAAGGCGTAGGCGATGGCGATGGCTGTCAGCGCGCATAGGGCAAGGCCGACCCACTTGAGCAGGTTGGTGGTTTTCTTGGGAAGGGGGCCGCGGCGGACGGGGACGCGTCTCTGCTTTCGAAGAAAAGGAGTGATATCCTCTTCATCGAGGTTCGTGAAGCGTGCGTCCATTTCCGGATGAAGAAACTCCTCTTGAGCGGGAGAAGTATCTTCGTGCGGCAACACTGCGCTGTCTGTCCGCGCCATGAGTTGTCGCTGGTGAATCGCCAGTGACATCACTATAAACATTTTTTGGCGGATTGCCGAGAGAGAAAGTTGATGCTCGGCACATAAGTGGGGTGTGTGGAACCCGCATGTTTACTGGCCCTGGAGAAGATAAAGCGAAAGTGTCAGGGCCCTACTCAGGGGCCGAGAGACGATCCAGAACTTGCGGCGCCAATTGCGAAACGTTGCCCGCTCCGAGAGTCAGAATCAAGTCGCCTTCGCGCGCTTGGGCGGCGACGGTGTTGACGGCATCGGCGAAGGACGGGGCGAATTGTGCGGAGCGCTCTCCCCGCTCTCGGATTCTCCGCGCGAGGGACTCACCCGTGATTCCGGCGATGGGCGCCTCGCTGGCGGGATAGATGTCGAGGACGGAGATGGTGGTGGCATCGGCGAATGCAGCCGCGAAATCGTCCATCAGCAGTTGGGTCCTCGAGTAGCGATGCGGTTGGAAAATAACGTGGACGCGGGCGAAACCGGCCTGCTTGGCCGCGGAGAGGGTGGCGCGTATTTCGGTGGGATGGTGGCCGTAGTCGTCGATGACCGTGATGCCACGAACCGCGCCCTTTCGCTGAAATCTGCGGTCGACGCCGCGGAACGATTGCAAAGCTTCGCGAATGTGATCGCGCGAAATATCGAGACCAACGCCGACAGCAATCGCGGCCGTGGCGTTGAGAACGTTGTGCTGGCCGGGGACGTGGAGTTGGAACTCGCCCAGGTCCTGGTCCCTATACCGGACGCGAAACTGGTTCAAGGCCGGGATTGGTCGGCTGGCGAACGCCTGGACGCGGAAGTCCGCATCCTGGCTCGTGCCGTAGGTCACAACGCGGCGCTTGACGCGCGCCAACAGGGAGCGCAGAGGCGCATCGTCCGCGCAGGCGACCACCATGCCATAGAACGGGACACGGTTCATGAAGTCGACAAACGTGTCTTCCACGTCCTGCATGTCGCGATAGCAGTCCATGTGCTCGCGGTCAATGTTGGTGACAACGGAAAGGATGGGCGAGAGCTTGAGAAAGGAGCGGTCGCTTTCGTCGGCTTCGGCAACAAGATACTGCGACTTGCCCAGGCGCGCATTGGAGCCCATGGCGTCAACGCGGCCTCCGACCACGACCGTCGGGTCCAGGCCGCCGGCGGCCAGGACTGCGGCGACCATGGAGGTCGTGGTGGTCTTGCCGTGCATGCCGGCAATGGCGATGCCGTACTTCAGGCGCATGAGCTCGGCCAGCATTTCTGCGCGCTGGATGACCGGGATGTGCAGGCGTGCGGCTTCGGCGACCTCGGGGTTATCGCCAACGATGGCCGAGCTGGTGACGACGACATCCGCGCCGGCCACGTTTTCCGCGCGGTGTGCGGCCGAGAACTGGGCCCCCATCGCTTCGAGGCGCTGGGTTACGGAGGAAGGCTTGAGATCGGAGCCGGAGATTTTGTAGCCGAGGTTCAGCAGCACCTCGGCGATGCCGCTCATGCCGATGCCGCCGATGCCTACGAAATGGATGCGCTGAATCTTGGCAAACATAAGGCTAGTTTCGGGTTTCCGGCTGCGCGTTGGGAGGGGCCAGGCTTACGGCGAGTTCGGCGATGTCGCGAGTGGCGCTCGGATGGGCCCTTGCCTTTGCCGCGACCGACATGGCTTTCAGATTTGCCGGGTTCGATAGGAGTTTGGCGACGGTGTCGGCTAAACT
>Ga0137418_10004134_pt1 | contig 13336 bp, 15 predicted proteins | sample CZODoug3_1_2_16f_FD_122242 | JGI IMG/M metagenome (GOLD analysis project Ga0137418, IMG submission 122242) | Vadose zone soil fungal communities from Angelo Coast Range Reserve, California, USA - CZODoug3_1_2_16fungal (Hybrid Assembly) | ecosystem: Environmental > Terrestrial > Soil > Vadose...
TTGTTAGATTGCGAATTTTGGAAATGGTTTCAAGGGTGCTACTGCTGGGCCGGTTCGAGTGTTTCGGGACAAAAAAAGCATTGAACCGCAGGGATCGCAAAGAACAGCCGCAGAGTACGCGCAGAACATTGAGCCGTTGTCACTTCTTTTGCGCCACCGGCTTGTCTGCAGTGGACTTTCCTGTCCCCGTTGCGGCTGGCTTGGTCTTTGAAGCAGACGCTGCAGCCACGCGGGCCAGTTCGTCCGGAACCGTGCGGCGCGCCTTCAGCAAACTCCGGTAATTCGTCAGAATGCTCGATGCACTCGCAAACAACGGTTCGTAGGCGGTCTGATCAGGAGGCGCACCCCCCTCCGAACCGGTGCAACGCGCCAGTACCACCGACGATTTGCCGAAGCGCTCCAGCTTAATACGGCTGGCCGGCGAGGCGGCCCCGAGCATCGCCGCCGGACTGGTCACGGCCGAGGCGCTGTCTTCGATCGAGATCATCACCAGGTCTTTGGGGTCGCGAACGTGGAGAACCAGCGTCTCGGCCATATTCTTGCCGTCATTGCTGAAGGAATATTGGACGGTCGAAAACGCCTGCCCGGAAAATTCCCGCCGCAGACGCACCCATGAGGCGACCGACGGCTCGTCGGAAAGTTGTGCGCTTTGGCCAGCCTGCAAGAATCCTGCTCCCGCAGCCAGGCTCGACCGCCCGCGGGCTACTTCGAAATCCTGCGAGAACAACGGCTGCTTCGGTACGCGGGCCAGCGCCGAGGAAATTTCCTTTTGCTCCTCGGTCGACGGCGAGCATACGTTCAGGACGTTGACCTTGACCGGGGGCTGCTGCTGGGCGGAAGCCGTGGCGACGGTCGTCAACACGAATAGCGCGGATAAAGAGAACATTTTGGGGAACACGCGGGACATTCTAAACGAGTGGATGGGAGCGCCGCCCGAATTTTCCATTCCCTCCGAAGGAAACAGCCGAGGGACAGATATCTCGCCTTTATTTAGAATCCGTACATGGCGAATTTGACATTAGTTTATGGCATGCGGCTGCTGCCCGCTGACGAAGTGACTGAGGTAAGCGACGCGACTGTTAAGCTGAAGGGCGGTCGCGACGCGCACGTTACGATGCACGTGTTGGAAGGCAGCAAAGAAGAGATCGAAAAACAACTAAAGACGAGCCTAGAGGCCTTCTTCGATTTCTACCCGGAGATCTAGGACGCCTCCAAGTGGGGGCATGTACTCTTCGCTGCGTACTTCTCGTCATTCACTAGTGCGAATTGTTCCCATTTTTCTGGGAGATGCTCGACTGGATAGATCGCCGAGACCGGGCAGCCGGGACGCACGACCGCAGTCCACACAAATCATTCTGGATTGATGTAGAGCTGCGGTGAGGCGGCAAATTCGCGTTCGTCTTTTGTCGGATGAATGCAATCGCACGGGCAGACGTCCACACATGCGGTGTCCTTCATTCCTATGCACGGCTCGGCAATTACATAAGCCATAGAATCCTCCTGCGTGACATTGAAGAAGGTGGAACCCCCACTTCGGGTCGATCGTCAAAATAGGAATTTTAGACTCTTGTGGCCATGACTTAAGTCACGGAGAGTAGAAAATGTGAGAAAAGTCCTTACTTGACTCTCAACTTCGCCTCGCAGGTTGGCGATGTCAGGAATGCACGCAGTGCGCTCCTCATCTCAATCAGTCCCGCTCCGCGCAAACGTCCTAGATTGCGCGAGATCAGTTCCCGAACAGCTCCGAGGCGGGCTGCAAGTTCTTCGAATGAGATGGGCGATTAGCCGTCCTCGTACCGTGGAGAAGGACAATTCCTCGACCAGACGGACGAGATGGCGAAGCCGATGCCCTAGAACCTTGAAGACCTTGAGAGATGACTCCGGGTTTTGAAGGCAGATCGTTCGGAACTTGTCTGCCGTCAAGCGCAGGAGAACTGGGGGGAGGACCGCTTCCGCGCTGGCCGGATGGCTTCCTCCGTCAAATACCGGCACTTTCAGCTCACGAACTGCCCGGACGCTCGCTGCCGATGAGTTGCTGTCTGCCATTGGCTGCTGACTTAATAATCTTTACTGCCCCCTCCTCGACTATCCGCAACTCATCACAAGCGTCCCCTTCACAGAAAACAACCGCCCCCTGGTCAAAGCGCAAGCGGCTCACATTGGTTGCGATCGAAGCCATTTCGTCCGCCCATAGGTCAGTGAAGAGTGGCACCCTGCGTAATGTGTCAATTGGGTTGAACTTAGGAAACTCCATTGGGCATTGATTCTAGTGCCTAACCGCAGCGCAAGCGCCTCAGGGTTCATATCCCGCCCCGCGCAGCACCTTCCCCGGTCGTGCCCCTGTCATCTTCCCCTGGTCAATGACCGGCGCGCCGTTCACCAGCACATATTCCATGCCTTGCGACAACTGGTTTGGCTCTTCAAAGGTCGCGACATCCTTGATCGTCGTCGGATCGAAGACCACAACATCGGCCCACATGCCCGCCTTCAGAACGCCACGGTCGGCCAGGTGCATGCGCTGCGCCGGCAAGGCCGAGAATTTGCGGAGCGCATCTTCCAGCGTGAGCTTTTTTTCTTCTCGGACATATTTCCGCAGAACACGCGGAAATGCCCCATAAGCCCGCGGGTGCGGATGCTCCTGCCCGAGAATGCCCTCCGGGGAAGTTCCCGACGAGTCGTTGTCGAGAGAGACCCAGGGCTGCTGCAACGCCAGCGCCACGTCAGGCTCTGACATTCCGAACACCGCGACGCTGGTAAACGCATCATCCTCGATCAGAAGATCGAACAGTGCATCCATCGGATCTTTATTCCAGAGCTTGGCCACGTCAGCAAGCGTCTTACCCTGCAACGGGAGCAGCTTGGGATTCTGGACTGCGCAAATGATCACAGCCTCGGGTCCCGGAATTTCGTGCCATTCATTGTCCCAGTCGTTCGACGGCGTCAGCATGTCTTTGCGGATACGGGCGCGGGTGGTGGGATCTTGGAGGCGCTCAATCAGCTTTTTGTCGCCGCCGTCGTGCGCCCAGGGCGGAATGAACGCTGAGAGATCGTTCGACCATGCGGGATAGGCATAGGTATCGGCAGTCACGTCCATGCCCTGTGCCCGTGCCGAGCTGAGTTTGGCGACGACATCGGGCATGCGTCCCCAGTTTGCTTTGCCGGCAACCTTGAGATGCCAGATCTCCACGGGAATGTGGGCTTCCTTCCCGATGCGCAGCGTTTCGTCGATAGCCGTCATGACGGCGTCGCCTTCGCTGCGCATGTGAGTCGCGTAGATTCCGCCAAACGTCGACGCCTCGGCCGCCAAGGCAATGATTTCTTCCGTCTTGGCATAAGGCGCGGGAGCATATTCGAGAGAGGTGGAGACGCCGACGGCTCCGTCCTTCATGGCATCGCGCACCAAGGATTTCATCTGGTCGAGTTGCGCCGCGGTGGGCTGCACGTCGGCATCGCCGAGAACGATGCGCCGGACCTGCGTGGCCCCCACGTAGCTGGCCAGGTTGATGCCCATCCCCTGTTTCTCCAGCCGCCCAAGATATTGCCGGAAGGTGCGCCAGTCGGGCGTGATTTTCAGGTGCTCGTATTTTGTCTTGTCGGCCTGGATGAGTGCGTCGTTGAGAGGGGCGATGGAGCCACCCTCGCCTGTGATTTCCGTCGTGATGCCCTGGTAGATCTTCGACGGCAAGCGGGGATCGACAAGGATGGTCTCCTCCGACTGGCCGAGCATGTCGATGAATCCGGGCGCGACGACCATCCCCTTCGCATCGATGGTACGCTTGCGACCGGCTTGAGCAAGATTGCCGATAGCCGCGATTTTTCCGTCACGGATGCCCAAGTCGCCCGAATACCACGGCGACCCGGTACCGTCGATGATATGGCCGTTGGTGATGACCAGGTCAAACCAAGAGGGCGTCTGCGCGGAACCAAGGAGAGACACGCACACAGCCGCGGAAACAATGACTGCTGTCGGAGAAAAACGCATCGAGATTTTCCTCGCCCATGCTGATGAACTTCAAAACCCGCTTATGACGCCTGCGTCCGCGCGTGTCCTTGCCAGCCAAGCAAGACACCCACTGCGACCCAGATGACTAGTGACAGCCACTCGTAGCCTGTGAAGTGCCCAGGCACTGCCGGAACCACTTTCATCAGGATCATCATGAGGCAGACTACCAGTCCGATAATCGCGATCAGCCTCTCGCGAATGGGCGGCGCCATGGCGATATAGGCTGCACACGTGGCAAGCCATCCGCTGGCTGAGGCCACCGATCCCACCTCGGTTACCGGCACAAGAATCGCGTCGCCGAGAAACATGCACAGAACAGTCGCAAGCCCGATGCACACGACTGCCGTGGAAGGCGTCTGATTCAGGGGATGCACCGCCGCCACACGAGCGTCCACCAGGCCGCGTCTGCCCATGGCAAAGAGCATCCGGCTGGCGGCCACGAAATTTCCATTAAAGCACTTGAAGAGCGACAGCAGCGCCGCCGCCAGGATGATGCTCACCACCGAACGCGAACCCACGGCCCGCTCGAACGCGACAGCGGTCATGAACTTTTCCCCCGTGAGTTGCCTCCACGGTGCGACGAAACCCACGGCAGCGATGATGATCGTATAAAAGACGATGCCCACAACAATGGCCATCCAGATCGCCTTAAAGAAGCTTTGCCCCCGGAATTCCGGGTTGGCCTCTTCCGCCGCCTTTGTAACCGACTCATATCCGGTCATGTAGTAAGGGACGATTTGCGTCACGAGCAACACGGAGACAAACGGCGTGTGCGTGAACAATGGAGGGAAATTCACGGGCGAGCCCCGGCTGACTCCGAATGCGACAAAGACCAGAAAAAGTCCCAGCGTTCCAAACGCGGTCCAGTTCTGGAAGGTTGCGCTCAGCCGAATACCGCGATAGTTCAGCAGCGTAAGCAGACCGGTAAGCGCGAGTCCGACGACCAGGCGCGGCAGAAACACGGGTTTGCCGCCAATGCGGTACAACTCCATCGAGTCGAGGAAGGGAAAGATGTAGCTCGTGATGCGGCCTACTGCCACGGCTTCCCACGGACACACGATGAAGTAGGCCAGCACCATCATCCATCCGGTGGCGAAACTCACCGACTTTGGGAAGACTTTGGCGGTATAGGCGACTTCGCCCGAGGCGTCGGGCATCGCCATGACCAGTTTTCCGTACACGTACCCAATCGGCAGCAGCAACGCGCCGCCGATCGCGAACCCCAAAATGCCCCCGAGCGGCCCTCCCCGCAGGAGCCAGTCGTCCATGACAACCAGCCACCCAACCCCGACCATCGTGCCCCAGCCTAGGGTGAAGTAGTCGGTGATGCGAAGTTTGCGGGCGAGTTGGGTCACGAGCGCCGTTGGCCGGGATGTCGAACTGCCGGGTACAGCGACCGATTTCGCAGGCAGGCCTCAATCGGTCAGTAGAGACTTTCAGAACGGCAGATCACCCATCAGGCGCGCGAATTATAAAGCATGGCAGGCAGCCGCTTTCGAATGAAGAAATGAAGAGACGTCGAGGGCCGGGCGGCATACTCAAAACCCTCTGAGTACACGCGGCCCGACCTGGCCCGGACGAATACCGGGCCTGATTTCATGGATGGACTTGGGACAGTCGCGGACGAAGCCAGCTATGCCACGATGCGGCTTACATCCCGTGATGCATGATGCGATGTGCAGAGAATCTCTACCGCATCGTCCACCGACGAGATATCGAAAACGCGCGACAGCCGGGTGCGGTCCAGCATTTGGCGCACGAAGTCCGACGGGTTCACCAGCTTCAACTGAATCGCATTGTCGCGAGTCCAGCGATGCAAGAAGACCAACATACCCAATCCTCCGCCATCGAGCATCTCGACCGCGGAAAGATCGAGCACGACTACTCGCGGCTGCTTCAGGCTGGTTACCGCCCGTTTCAGAAAATGAAGTGTCTCGCCGCGCACGATTCTGCCCGTGCACTGCAGCACGGCCACGTCACCCGTTTGTTCGCTCCTGATGTGTAAAGACATAACTTCCCCGATCTAGCTCCCTCGAAAATAGCCGTAAGTGATTGATTCCGCGTCGGCGCATTTTCATGATCCGTTGTGAGCCAGCAGGATCATAGGAAACTTAGCTAGGTGGACGGTGGTTGTGGGTTTACTGGGCTGGGCTTGCGGAGCCCTTATATTAGACGAAACAAGCTGGGGAAGGTTTGCGGATTGGGCTCATCGCCCTAACCTCTTTGCCTACATTAACTTTAGGACGAGGCGGCAGGACTTGCCAAGAAGCTGCGGGCGGCCCGCGCAGCAGCAGCTACCGGCAAGTCGTCTGCTAGAATCACTGCACACTTCTCATGAGCCTGAACGGTGTTGACATCGTGGGCGTGATTTTTCAGCTGATTGCGTTCCTGTTTGCCATCAGCATTCATGAGTCGGCTCATGCCTGGACGGCGAACCGGTGCGGTGATCCCACAGCTCGCATGCTCGGGCGCGTTTCTCTGAATCCGCTCAAACATATCGACCCGGTGGGTACGGTCCTGCTGCCGCTGGTGGCAGCGTTTGCCCATGTCCCGGTACTCGGCTGGGCAAAACCAACTCCGGTGGATCCACGCAACTTCAAGAACCCAGTAGCCGACGATATTCTGACCTCCGTGGCCGGACCGATCAGCAATTTCCTGGTTGCGACGAGCGCACTGCTCTGCATGTTCCTGATTTCCAAAACGTCCATCCTTGGCCACGGCCTGGTGCAGACGATCTCCGTCAGTTATGCCTTGGGCGCAGTAGGGATGGGAATGGGATCTTCTTTCCTGGTCCCGGTCGTCCTGTTTCTTTATGAGTTGATGTTGATCAACGTTGTTCTCGGCGTCTTCAACCTGATTCCGGTGCCACCGCTCGATGGCAGCCACGTGCTGCGCCACTTCCTCTCCGAGTCGGTGCGACGCGCCTACGACACTATCGGCATCTTCGGCCTGATTGCGCTGGTCTATCTGGGACGGGGCTTGCTCGGAAAGCTGATTTCACCGCCTCTGCAATTCTGCAACTGGATACTCTCGAGATTCTGATGCCCTCAACACAACGCAAACGCGTGCTCAGCGGCATGCGCTCCACCGGAAAACTGCACCTCGGAAATTATGTCGGCGCTCTGCAGAACTGGGTGCGCATGCAGGATGAGTACGAGTGCTTCTTCTTCATCGCCGACTGGCATGCCCTCACAACCGATTACGCCGACACCTCGAAAGTGAAGGAGAACTCCATCGACGTGCTGCTCGACTGGTTGGCGGCCGGACTCGAGCCCGAGCGCTGCACGATGTTCATCCAGTCGCACGTGCCGCAGCATGCCGAACTGCACCTGCTTTTTTCCATGATCACGCCCCTGGGCTGGCTGGAACGCGTGCCGACCTACAAGGAGCAGCGCGAGAACATCGCCGAGAAAGACCTGAGTACTTACGGCTTTCTCGGATATCCCGTTTTGCAGGCGGCGGACATTCTCATCTATAAGGGCGATTTTGTCCCCGTGGGCGAAGATCAGGTGCCGCACGTGGAACTCACCCGCGAGATTGCGCGACGTTTCAACCAGTTTTATGGCAAGAAGGCTCCCATCCTGCCCGAGCCGAAGCCCTTGCTGACTCCTGCCGCGAAGCTGCCCGGCACCGACGGCCGCAAGATGTCGAAGTCTTACGGAAACACCATCCTACTGACCGACCCGGAGCCGGTGGTGCGACAGAAATTAAAGACGATGGTGACCGATCCGGCTCGCATCCGCCGTAGCGATCCTGGAAATCCCGACGTATGCCCGGTCGGCGACCTGCACAAGATTTTCAGTAGCCCCACAACCATGGCCGCAGTAAATGAAGGCTGCCGCTCGGCCGGGATTGGCTGCATCGAATGCAAAAGCTGGGCGGCTGACGCCCTGGTCCAGGTGCTGAACCCCATGCAGCAGCGCCGCAAAAAATACGAGGACAATCCACAGCTCGCCTGGGATATTCTGGAGGCAGGCTCGGCGACGGCCGGTAAGGTCGCCAATGCCACCATGGTGGAAGTACGTGCCTCGATGGGCATGTCGCTGGAGTACGAACCTGCGCGACGATCCGAAAGCGGGAAGTAGTGGGGACGATCACGAGGATGAGTGAAGAAGTAAAAGCAGTCTCGGGTGTGCTGATCCCAGTCGAAACTTCGGGCAAGCCCACCCACTCTTCGACGACCGCCAGCACCGTCGCGAAGAAGGATACCAGCGACTCTCCCTTCGCCGTTGCCGTCAGTGATGTGTACGAAGGTCCTCTCGACCTCCTGCTCGACCTGATCCGCAAGCAGGACATCGATATCTACGACATCCCAATCGCACGCATCACGTCGCAATACCTGAGTTACGTGGAGCGCATGCGGGAACTCGACGTGAACGTGGCCGCCGACTTCATCTACATGGCCGCCGTCCTGATTCACATCAAGTCGAAGATGCTGCTGCCAAGGGACCCGCTGGCCCCGGCGGAAGCGCAGGATGATCCGCGCAGCGATCTCGTAAACCGGCTGCTGGAGCACGAGAAATTCAAGTCGGCCGCCCAGATGCTCTTGCAGAAGCAGCAAATCGAGGATGCCATCTGGTCGAACCCCGCGTTGAAAGAGTTCAAGGACGCGGAAGGCACCGAACCCGAATTGGCGGCCGATGTCATCGACCTGGTAAAGACGTTCCAGCAGATCCTCGACCGCGCCCGTTCGCGCCCCATCCTCGAAGTGGACGAGGAGACGGTCACAGTCGGACAAATGATCGACTACCTGCGCCGCAGACTCTCGCTCGAAGACAAGCCGATTCGCCTGAAGCAGATGTTGCGCCACATCGAATCTCGTCCGGCCCTGGTCTGCATGTTTCTGGCGATGCTCGAACTGGTGCGCCTGCAGGCCATCCAGCTGCGCCAGGATCGCTTGTTCGGCGAGATCCTGATTCGCAAGCACGTGGGATTTGACGCCATCATGGATGAACAGGCGGCGGTGCGAGACGATTGGAAATGAGCAGTGGTCGGTGAGCGGTGGTCAGCGGCCAGAATGCCCCAGGCTTCTTGCTCACAAAAGGTCGATGAGAGGTCGCACGCTAGTTGTGCAGGATTGTCAGGGATCATGTGGGCTTAATGACCACTGCCCACTAACCACTGACCACAGGTTTTTATGAGCCTTAAAGCCAAACTCGAAGCAATTGTGTATGCCGCGGAGACTCCGGTCACGTTGGACCAGATTGCCCATCTCGTGAAGGAGTCCGTGATCGCCGAAAACGGTTTAGTGGACGACGCCGAGGTGAAGTCTCGCGTCCGGGCTGCTATGGAAGAATTGGTCGCCGAATATGGAACGGCCGAGCATGGGATCGAAATCCGACAGGTTGCGGGCGGATATCGGATGTCCACCAAGCCCGAGCAGCACGATATGGCGCGTGCTTTCGCCAAGAGCCTGAAGCCGCCCATTCGCTTGTCGCTGCCGGCGCTCGAAACGCTCGCGGTGATTGCCTACAAGCAGCCGGCCACGGTCCCCGAGATCAGCGAAATTCGCGGCGTGGATTCCGGCGGTGTCATTGCGACCCTGCTGGACCGCAAACTGATCACGACCGCAGGGCGCAAGGCAGTGATCGGCCGTCCGATTCTCTACAAGACCACTAAAGAATTCCTGCTGCGCTTCGGCCTGAGAGATGTGAGCGAACTACCCAGCATGGAAGAATTCGAAAAACTGGTGGCTGAATCATTCCAAAGCGACTCGCCGATGGCAGAGACTGGTGAAGCGTCTTCGGCGAGCACTACTGAGGCGGAACCCGAGGCGGAGTCCGAAGCCGCCGAGATCCCCGAGACTAGGGCTGAAACCAACTTGGAGTCCGCTTCCGCGGAAGAACCGCCCGACACCGTGGAGCACGCCAGTGAGGCCACGAGTGATGTCTCCAAGATTGCGTCGTAGCAAAGCGTAGAGTCAGAAGGCAGAATGTGGTTCTTCGAAAGTCCGACAGATTTCGACTCAACTGTGTGGTCTGTTGAGTATGGTGAAAAATCCCCACAGACCGGTGGTATCGCGAACAGACACAGGGTCCTTCGACTCCGTTCGGCTGTTGCCTCACTGTGCTCAGATGACATTTTTGTGAAGGTGGACGCAGGCGGCAGCTGCAGTTGATCGGGGGAGCCTGCCGACTGGCGACTGCTTGAGCCTGACGACTTGTGACTGATGACTGAAGGCTGATTCATGGCCGAACGCCTGCAAAAAATTATCGCCGCCGCCGGAATCGCTTCTCGCCGCAAGGCAGAGGAATTAATCACGTCGGGACGGGTGCAGGTGAATGGGCAAACCGTCACCGAACTCGGCTCCAAGGCCGATCCCGAAAAAGACCATATCCGCGTAAACGGCAAACTGCTGCACGGCGCGCAGCGCCACGTCTACCTGCTGTTGAACAAGCCGAAGGGGTTCGTAACCACCGTGAGCGATCCTGAAAAACGCCCCACCGTGATGAGCCTGGTGCGCGGAGTGGGCAGCCGCGTTTACCCCGTTGGTCGCCTCGACTACGCCAGTGAAGGTTTGCTTCTTATGACCAACGACGGAACCCTCGCTCATCGGCTGATGAAAGCGGCGTCGCACGTCCCCAAGACGTACGTGGTCAAGGTAAGCGGCAAGCCCACTGAAGAAGCGATTGCGAAGTTGCGTGGTGGACTGTCGATCGCCACTGACGACGGCAAGCGAGTTCGAACTTCTCCGGCAAAAATTCGCATCGTGAAGGACGCGGCGAATCCCTGGTACGAAATTACGCTGATCGAAGGTCGGAATCGCCAGATTCGCCGTATGTTTGAAGAAGTCGGTCATCACGTGGAGAAGATCAAGCGCGTGAAGTACGGCCCTCTAGCCCTGGATGTTCCTCCTGGAAAGTTTCGTCCGCTGACCAAGCAGGAAGTCGACCGCCTGCGGACCGCCTCCGGTCCGAGCCAGCCTGCCGTGAAGTTGCGGGATGCAGCCTCCTGAACTCCCACATGGGACGGTTCTTCGATCTCGTGACCGATCCGGTGCGGTCGCTGGGAGAATTCACGCCGGAGAAGCCCGGATTATCCGCCGAAAGCACCGTTCCCCTGCTCAAGCTGAATGCTAACGAGAGCCCCTATGGCCCCTCGCCGAAAGCCTTGGCGGCCATGCGCGCGGTACTCGAGGGCTCCCACTTGTATCCGGACAATGACGCCACGGCGCTGCGGCGGAAACTGGCGCAGGTACACCCCACAGACCCGGAACGCATCGTCATCGCCCATGGAACGACCGCGCTGCTGGGCGTCATCGCACGCACCTTGTTACGCCCCGGATTGAACGCGGTAACCAGCGCATGTTCATTCATCTCGTACCCGATGGTGACGCAAGCGGCGGGCGGAATTCTGATTCAAACTCCGTTGCGAGAAGGTGGATACGATCTCGATGCGATCCTAGCGGCGATCAACGACCACACGCGCATCGTATTCCTGGCCAACCCCAACAATCCCACCGGAACGCTGCTCGACGGAGCGGCAGTGGATCGCTTCCTGCGGTCGGTCCCTCCGCATGTGATCGTGATTCTCGATGAGGCCTATTATGATTACGCACACTACTTCGCCACGGTCCGCGGTGTGAAGTATTCCCGTTCCCCGGACCACATTGGCAATGAGCAGAACGTAGTCGTCCTACGAACATTCTCAAAGGCGCATGGACTGGCCGGAATACGCGTCGGGTACGGAATCGGCCCCGCCGAGTTGATGGCCTATTTCAATCGGGTCCAGGACATGTTTGCAGTCTCGTCTGTGGCTGAGGCGGCCGCCTGGGCGGCGTCAGAAGATGTGGAACACATCCGCTATGCGGTCGAGAGCAATGCGAAGCAGGCAGAGTGGTTGGCGGGTGAGATCTCAAGCTTGGGCTACAGCCTGACGCCCGTGTGGACGAATTTCATTTGCTTCGACGTCACGCAGGACGCCCGCGAAGTTGCGCGTCGCGTGCGCGCGGAGGGCGTGCTGATTCGACCATTGACCGCCTGGGGCGCTCCCACCTCGATCCGGGTAACGATCGGAACCCGCGAGCAGAACGAGAAATTTCTGAGGGCGTTTAAGAAAGTGATGCGCTGAAGTCTTTAGCGCCGGCATTTTGCCGGCTGTCGCGAATGCCTGCCCTGAGCCTCTCGAAAGGCATCTCGCCCTGGACGGTTGGAGAAAGCCAAATAAACCGGGCCGGACAGCAAGGTGCGTATGCCGCGTGTTTCACAAACGGAGCGTCTTACCCCTCGTTTCGTGGCGCGATCTGTCTTGCTCTGAAATATCTTCAGTACACGACACCGGTCGTGACTGGGGCCAGAATTATCCCCGCCATCACACAGTCTTGTGAATACTCCGTTTGTTCCTTATCGGTAGCGATGGTTGCGTACTGGGGATGAGCCGGGAAAAAGCAGACACGAACCTGCTTCCCCAATTGCATTTCTTTTCGACCAGGCCGTACCCTACGGCGCGGAATACTCTCCCCCCTACGACGTACTGGTAGGTGACGTAACGATGATTGTTCGGGTCAGCTTCTCTTGCGATCGTAGCCGTCGACTCAGCCCTTCTAATTCTGAGGAGCAAGCCGGCAAATTAGAGGGGATCATCGGCGAGGTGGGCAGCAAATACGATGATCCAAAGCAAAACGAAAGGGGCGACCGGCTCTTGGATCTGGTCTGGCATTCGATTGATCCGCCAAACCCTTACACGACTCTCCGGAATATGGCTTGGCGCCTACGACACGTCAATGAGTCCCATCACCGATTCCGCATTATCGGCAACCGTGCCGCGCCGAACAGTCCCGCATCGCTCCCCAGCAGCGCCTGCGTGATGATGGTCTTCCGCCCCGTGCCGGGCTCCACTTGTCCCGATGCTCCCGACGCCATGTGAAGAGGATCAACGGGCGCCGTCGCTGCATAGACCATCGAGCGCTGGCGTAATTCTTCGAAGATGGACGGAGAGAACATCCCGGTCCTCTGGCTAAGTCCGTACGTCGTGGGACAGGCATTCACCGGCTGCGGCGCTCGTCCTCGCGGAGGTGCCGGTCGTGGAGCTCTTCCGCGAAGGTTACGCCCACGCGGCGGCGCTCCAATCCCGTGCACGCCTCATGCTGAAGGCCGGTTGGGGTCGCGGGCGCAGTGGTGTCTGATGTCGGCGTTCGCATGTGCCGCGAGTGCCAGTTCTGCGCGTGGCCGACGGTAGCCAGAGTCAGGCCCGCGCTAATCGCCATCCCAAGGAGTATCTGTCGCAGGTTCACAATACCTCCCTTCGTTCCCGTAGGGACTGCTGTCGTTGAACGTCTACGTCGCTGTCGCTAAACGTCGACGCAAACGTTCGTGGCGGAGACTACAGAGCGAG
>Ga0137418_10004135_pt1 | contig 13333 bp, 12 predicted proteins | sample CZODoug3_1_2_16f_FD_122242 | JGI IMG/M metagenome (GOLD analysis project Ga0137418, IMG submission 122242) | Vadose zone soil fungal communities from Angelo Coast Range Reserve, California, USA - CZODoug3_1_2_16fungal (Hybrid Assembly) | ecosystem: Environmental > Terrestrial > Soil > Vadose...
GCGAACCTCCCGGCCGGAGACATGCAACCTGTCAATACGCAACTTTTCGAGAAAGACGCTGAGCGGCTTCTCTACGCGGCCGTACGCAAAGCCGCGGCCGGCGTCGTCGTAGACAAGCGCCTGGGGAAGTATCAGGAAGCCCTCGAAGAGATCGCCGGCCTCCGCAAGGCAGTCGACGGCTTCTTCGAAGAAGTGATGGTGATGGCCGAGGACGAAGCGGTCCGCAAGAACCGCCTAGCCCTCCTCGCCGAAATCCTGCGCGAGTTCACCACCATCGCCGACTTCTCCGAATTAGGTGGCGAGGCGTAGCGTTGTTTTTGTAGCGGCCGCCTTCAGAGGCGGGCGCTTTTGAGTGCGACAGCGAAGCTGCCGCTTTTGAGGTGTAAAGAGCCGAGGCCAAACTAGATTTGGGAGCCGGGGCTGTCGCCGCAAAAGCGGAGGCTTCGCCTCCGCACTCAAAAGTAAAACCTTAAAGTATTACTTTAAATGTCGGCGCGCCGACATTTTTGGCAGTCGAAGCAAAGTTCGTAAGAGATTTTTCGGCGCTCCTCGCGCCTTGCGCTCCAAACCCAATTGAGCCGCGGGCCGGGGAAGCCAGTAAACGCAGTCCTAATCTCAAGTGAGGCATAAAGTGAAAAAGTGGGTCTATTTTTTTGGTGCAGGCAAATCAGAGGGAGACGGCGAATGGCGGGATCTCCTGGGCGGCAAAGGCGCGGGACTCGCGGAGATGACGCGCATCGGTCTTCCCGTTCCCGCGGGTTTCACCATCTCCACGGAAACCTGCGACTACTTCTACAAGAACGGCAAGAAATATCCGAGCGAGCTGAAAAAGCAGGTCGTTGACAACGTCAAGAAACTCGAAAAAGTCACCGGCAAGAAACTCGGCGATCCGAAAAGCCCGCTGCTCGTCAGCGTGCGCTCCGGCTCCGCGCGCTCCATGCCCGGCATGATGGAAACGATTCTGAACCTCGGCCTGAACGACAAGTCCGTCGATGGCCTCGCCAAAGCCACGAAGAATGAACGGTTTGCGTACGACGCCTACCGCCGTTTTGTGCAGATGTATTCGACCGTCGTGATGGGCATGTCCAAGGAAGATCTCGAACACCGCCTGCGCGCGATGAAGCAACGGCTGGGCGTGAAGGAAGACACCGCGGTTCCCGCCAGCGGATGGAAAGAGCTGGTCGCGGAGTACAAGCAATACTTCAAGGAAAAGTCCGGCGAAGCGTTTCCTGACGATCCGATGGAGCAACTCTGGGGCGCAATCGGCGCCGTGTTCGGCTCGTGGATGGCGGAGAAGGCCGTCACCTACCGCCGCGTCGAAAAAATCACCGGCCTGCTTGGCACCGCCGTCAACGTCGTGCAAATGGTCTTCGGAAATACCGGCGACAACTCCGGCACGGGCGTCTGCTTCACGCGTGACCCGAGTTCCGGCGAAAAGATTTTCTATGGCGACTACCTCACCAACGCACAGGGTGAAGACGTCGTGGCGGGAATCCGCACTCCGTTGCGCCTTGCCGAGCTGCAAAAGATTATGCCGAAGGCCTACGCGCAACTCGAAAAGGTTCGAGTAAAACTTGAAGGTCACTATAAAGACATGCAGGACATGGAGTTTACGATCGAAGAAGGCAAACTCTACATGCTGCAGACGCGCACCGGAAAGCGCACGCCCTCAGCCGCGTTCAAAATCGCCATGGATATGGCCAACGAGAAGCTCATCAACAAAGAGGAAGCGGTTCTTCGTATCAAGCCGGAAGATATTGACCGGCTCTTCTATCCGGTGATCGATTCCAAGGTAGACAAGAAAACGCTCAGCAGCAAAATCGTGGCGCACGGCATCGACGCGGTGCCAGGAGCCGCCGTCGGTAAGGTTTGCTTCTCCGCGAACGAAGCGGAAGAGTGGGCCGCGAAGGGCGAGAAGGTAATTCTTGTTCGGCGCGAAACCAGTCCCGAAGATGTGGGCGGCATGGCCGTGGCGCAGGGCATCCTCACCGCAACCGGAGGCAAAACTTCTCACGCCGCGGTAGTCGCACGCGGTTGGGGCAAGTGCTGCATCGTCGGCGCGGAAACGCTCGACATCGATTACAAAACCAAATCCATGAAGGACGGCAAAAGCGGCAAGGTCGTAAAAGAAGGCGAATGGCTGACGCTGGACGGCAGCGAAGGCGTGGTTTACGCCGATAAATTGCCGCTGGTGACGCCGGAATTCCCGAAAGCCTACCAGACGATCATGAAGTGGGCCGACGGCATTCGCAAGATCGGCGTGCGCACCAACGCGGACACGCCGCAGGACGCGCGCAAGGCCATCGAATTCGGCGCGGAAGGCATCGGCCTGACGCGCACCGAGCACATGTTCTTCACCGACTTCGAATTTCCGGAGAAGGGAGTCGAACGGCAACGCGCGATTCAGGAGATGATCCTCGCCGATAACCGCGAGGCGCGCGTGAGGGCGCTCGACAAGTTGTTGCCGTTCCAGCGGCGCGACTTCATCGGCATCTTCAAGGCGATGGACGGCCTGCCGGTCACGATTCGCCTGATCGATCCGCCGCTGCACGAGTTCGTGCCACACGAGCTGGAGAAGCAGGCGGAACTCGCCAAGGACCTGGGCATTCCCGTGGAAGTCGTGACGCGCCGCGTGGAGCAATTGCACGAAGCCAACCCCATGCTCGGCCACCGTGGCTGCCGCTTGGCGATCACCTATCCCGAAATTCTGGAGATGCAGGTGCGCGCCATCATCGAAGCGGCCATCGAATGCCACAAACAAAAGCTTAAAGTAATACCCGAGATCATGATTCCGCTCACTCTCGACAAAAAAGAGATGGGAATCCTCGATCAGGCCACGCGCAAAGTTGCAGATAACCTGCTGAAGGCCGCCGGTGTGAAGATTCCGTACACGGTTGGCACGATGGTGGAGTTGCCGCGAGCCGTTTTGCTCGCCGACGAAATCGCCGAAGTCGCCGAATTCTTCAGCTTCGGTACCAACGACCTGACGCAAACCGTGATGGGCCTCTCGCGCGACGACGCGGGACGCTTCCTCCCCGACTACGTGGACGAAAAGAAAGCCGGCATCTTCCCCGGCGATCCGTTCCAGACGCTCGACATCAAGGGCGTTGGGATGATGGTTCGCATGGGCATCGAAAAGGGCCGCAAAACGCGTCCAAAACTGAAGATTGGCATCTGCGGCGAGCACGGCGGCGACGCGGAGAGCGTGAAGTTCTGCCACCAGGTTGGCATGGACTACGTCAGCGCTTCGCCGTTCCGTGTGCCGATCGCGCGATTGGCGGCGGCCCAGGCGGTGGTGGAAGAGAAGAAAGCCGCGAAGAGCAAGCGCAAGTAGCCAAGCGCCATTTGGAGTGCGGTAGCTCTGCTACCGCTTTTGCAGTTTAAGTTTGGAGACTAAATGATAAGTTAGTCTCGCAGGTTAGACCGTAAAAGCGGCGCCTGGCCGCCGCACTCCAAAAAGGGTCCCTCGTGTTCCATGGTCTGCGAGTTGCGGCTGCAACGGTGGCGCTCCTGCTCGCTGGGAGTTTTGGAGCCGCCGACACTCCACTTACCCTGCGCGGCCGGGTGTTGGATGAGAACGGACAGCCGGTTGCCGGGGTTCAAGTAAAACTTGAAGGTTTGGGGAAGCCCAAAATTTCGGGGCTGACCGACGACGCCGGCTACTTTTCCGTCAAAAATATCGCGCCCGGCGAATACACCGTGCAGATGGAGAAGGTGGACTTCTTCATTTTGCGCGGGCAGACCATTCAGGTGGCCGCCGGCGCCACCGAATTTTCCTTCACGCTGAATCACATTCAGGAAGTCCGCGAAAAAGTGGACGTGGTGGCTGACCCCAATCGCATCGAGCCCACGGAAACCCCGCAATCCGCAACCCTCACTTCCACCGAATTTTTCTACATTCCGGTTCCGAGTTCCCACGATTACAAGCAGAGCCTGATCGCTTTGCCGCAGATCGTCCGCGACAACCAGGCGCTGCTGCATATCGCGGGCGCGCGGGCCACGCAGTCGCAATATTTAATGGACGGCTTCGAGGTTGGCGACCCGGTCAGCGGCGCTTTAACGATTCCGATCATCGTGGATGCATTGCGCACCGCGGAAGTGGAAACCGGCAGATTCGGCGCCGAATTCGCGCACCCCGGCGCGGCCATTCTGAAGTTCGAGACGCCGGAAGGCGACGACCACTGGCGCTTCAATGCCACGGACTTCATTCCGGGGCTCAGATCAGACCAGGGCGTGAGGCTTGGAAATTATTATCCGCGGATCACATTTTCCGGGCCGCTGGTCGCGGGAAAACTTTGGTTTCTGCAGTCTTTCAGCGTCGATCACACGTTGAGCATCGAGCGGGACATCACGCAGGGCAACAACACCAGCGAGCAGTGGAGCGGCGACACATTTTCGCGGCTGTTGTGGCACGTGGCGCCGAACGACAGCCTGCATTTCACCTTGCTCTACAACAATGAAAGCGACACCAGCGTGGGGCTCGATTCGCTGCATCCGCAATCGACCACGCTGGACGAACCCAGCAACCGCCTGTTTGCGTCGATAAAAAATCAGTTGTGGTGGAACCATACGTTGTTTGAAGTGGGCTTCGCCGAAGACCGCACTGTCCGCGATTTCGATCCGCAGGGCAACGCGCCTTATCTGTTGTTCGTGAATGGCGCGCAGGGGAATTTCTTTCAGCGTTCGGACCAGTCGAGCCGCCGCCACCAGTTTTTTGCCGACGCGATCCGCCCGGGTTTTCATTGGCACGGATTGCACACGATTTCCGCTGGCTCAAATATATCGGTGGTGGTGCTGAATCAATCGAGCCAGCGCGGCGAAATCCAGGCATTCAACGCGGCGCAACAACTGGTGCGGCGGACGACGTTCACGGGGAACGCGATTCTCGATGTCTCGAACACGCTGGCGGGCGCGTTCGTGCAGGACAACTGGAGCTTGAGTTCGCACTGGGTGGCGCAAGTCGGCCTGCGCGGCGACTGGGACCAGTTTGTGCGGATGACGATGGTGCAGCCGCGCGCCGCCGTGAACTATCTGCCGTTCGCGGACGGCCGCGGAAAATTTTCCATCGGCTGGGGAATTTACAACATTCCGCTGAATCTTTCCGTGCTCGGCCAGGCGCAGGACCAGCAGCAGGTGGACACGCTCTATAATCCCGCCACGGGCGCGGTGATCGCGGGCCCCGCGACCAGTACGTTCACAATGCCCGCGCACGGTTTGCAGCAACCGTTTTTCGATATCACCAGCGCCGGCTGGCAAGAGCGCATCTGGAAAAAAACGATTGTTTCCGTGGAACTGCTGGCGCGCAACGGCCACCGGGAATTGGCCTTCGAAACTTCGAACCCAGGACAAATCGGCGGCGTTTTTCTGCTGCAATCCACGCGGCGCGACAAATACCGCGGCGCGACCATTGCCGCGCGGCACACGTTTGAAAAAGGCGCGGTCTTGTTTGCAAGCTTCACGCGCTCGCGGGCAAACACGGATCAGGCGCTGGATCCGTTTCTGGGCGCGCTGTATTTTGCCCGGCAGCAGGGCGCGCCGCTTTTGTGGGACGCGCCAAACCGCGCACTTTCCTGGGGCACAGTGCCGACGCCCTTGTGGGGCATCGATTTCGCATACCTGTTTGAATACCGCACGGGGTATCCCTTCAGTGTGGTGGACCAGCAGCAATTCCTGATTGGCGCTCCAAACAGACTGCGATTTCCAGACTACGCCAGCCTGAACATCAGCCTCGAAAAGAAATTCCGTTTCGGCAAATACCTTTTCGCGGTGCGAGGCACGGTGATCAACATCCTCGACCGCCAGAATCCAAACGTGGTGGTGAACAATATTGACGCCGTCGGCGTCACACCCGCGTTCCTGAATTTTTCCGGCGGCCAGGGCCGCGCCTTCACGGGTCGTCTGCGCTTTCTGGGGAAGCGATGAATTTGCAGTGGCCGAACTTAACGTCGGCCACTACACGAGACGCATCGGGACAGTTCGGCTGCCTGAAGGCGCCGTCGCTACTTTAGGTAGGAGGAATGGTGGCTTTGGCTGGATTGGAACGGACACTTTCGCTGGTACCGGCGACGGCTGTGACGTAGTACGTGTACTTCTCACCGTTCACGGGGTGCTTGTCGGTGAAGGTCAGTTCGCTAACAGGCTTCTTGTTGAGTTTTTCGACTTTTCCGGTGGATTCCGTCACGCGATAAATGTTGTAGGTGACGCCAGGAGTGGTGCTGGCGACCCAGGTGAGTTTCACCGAGTGCGATGGCCGGCCGTGCAGCAACAAGCGCGGCGCGGCGGTGATGCCGCTGGTGACAAGGAACCACGTCACCGAAAGCAGCAACGCCACGATGACGGAGACTTCCCGACGATTTTGGAATTGCGCGTGACGCCTGCGCGGCGCATCAGCAAGACCTGGCCAACAATCAGCACCACGCAAACGATTCCGATTGCGGCAAACGCAATGATCCAGAGAGCGCTGGGAGGCTGTGGAGCGAGCGAAGGAAAGTCTGGGATGCGGCTCTTGAGCCAGGGATCCAGCCAGATATTTTCGATGGTAACGGCGCACAAAACGCCAGTGAGCAGCCAGGTGAGGCTGAGCGTGAGTGACTTCCGCATGGGCGGATGGAAGTGCGTGGAAGCCATCTGTTCCCCCTGCACGATCCAGGGACACTAGAATTTTAGTGCAAATTGATTTCCGGCTCCAGCCCAAAATCAAATTCAAGGGATATGACTTTTAGCAGTACTAGGATTCAGACCAGGGAGATTTTCTCGGTCCAGGGATCTTGCGGCGAGGCTGGAGCCGGTTCCGGGGCCATGGCCGGCGGGTTATTAACGGGTTCCGACGGAGGAGCAGGGGTTTCAGCAGGCGCGGTAGGAACCGGGAAAGCCGGGCCAGCGCCATCCAGCTGGGCAGCAGAGGCCGCGTTAGCCGACTGCGCCGCGGGCGGGGAGACATTGCGTGCATCAATGGGCAGCAAAGACGCGTTTTGCGCGGCCCATTTCGCGGCTAGGCCGTTCAGCGGGCTTTTGGTGTTGTACTCCTGATAAGTGATCATGCGGCCGATGCGAATGATCAGGTCGTCGAGCCCCTCGGACGCAGCCCAGAAATCACCAATGCAGACCATGGCGTCGTCGAAGTTGGGATGGAAAACGGGAGTGAGCATCCGGCACTGCGGGGCGCGGCGCGGATAGCCGAGCGAGAGATTCACTTCGAGCACGTGGACCTGGCGCTCCAGGATTTCGCCGCTGGGAGCTACGTACAGTCCGCGAAGATTGTAGGTGAAGCGATAGATTTCCGGCGGCATGCCCGCGGTGCCGGTGATCTGGATCAGCGGCCAGTCGGCCAGACGCGAGGTGAGCGTCTGGTGGTCAAGCAAAAGGCGGCGGGTGCGCGGCGATGGCATCGGTCTTTGCGTTCCTGTTTCTCAGCTCAGGATGCCGGTCTTCTTCCACCGGTGGATCCGATTAATATGGTACTGGAAGTAGATGGTGCTGAAGAAAAAAGTCATGACGCCGCTGAGTGTGAGGGCGATGTTTTCCCGCGAGTTGTAATACTCCTCCATGGCCTCGCGGATTTTGAAGATTCCCACCAGGTAGGCAATCAAGCCCGCGATAATCAATATGCCGCCGATGGCGATGATTCCGGAGTTGTGCGTCGCGGAAGCAAACCCCATGGCTAATGCGCCGGCCAGAAATCCCGCCGGATACATAGCCACCAGAACCAGGGCCTTGTTGTTGCCGGAAAGCTGTCGGGCCCAGTTGGCCAGCACCAGGGCCCACGCCCAGTTGAAGAGCAGGGAAAGCACGTTGAGAAATATCCTGGTGAGAACCAGGATTAACACCAGAAGGCCCCAATGAAGATTGGGAGGAAGCGGCACGGTTTCAACCGGCGCGGCCACGGCCACCGGTGCCGCCGCCGGCGCGGGAATGTTTCCCAGAATCTGCGAAACGGGAACCCAATCCAGAAGGCCTTCGCTCTTGGCCAGATCGGTGGCCAGGATGCGCCCGGATTGCGCGTATTCCTGCATCTCGGCGAGCGTATACGGGCCAAACTTTTGTTCACCGCGTTGAACGAAATATTCCATATGCGTGTGATCCTAAGATTTGAATTTGACTCCCGCGCTGTCGCGATCGATGGTGCAGACATCTATGACGGCCCAGACCCAGGTCATGATTCCAGCGAAACCGAAAGTGAACGCAGTGAGGCAAAGCTGCATGACAGCCTTGCGCTTGTAGCCGGCGTAAAAATTATGAGCGCCAAAAAAACCGAGCAGCGCGCCGAGGACGATAAAAGTGCTGCGGTTTTTTGCGTTGGGGTCAGGCTCAAAATTGAAGTCGAACGAAGGCGCCGCCGAGGAGGCGGGGGCGGGCACGGGAGGGGCGTCAAAAAACATGCTGCCAACGCCGACACGCGCCACGGGGCGCGACACCTGGGGCGCAGCGGCGGCAGCGCCCGGCGGCAGAGGAGGCGGAGGAGCCTTGACCGGCTTCGGCGAAGCATTGGGATTCCAGCCCGGCGGCATCAGCCCGATTCCGGGAAGCATCTGCGGCAGATTGCCGACTGCGGGAGCTGGAGCGGCGCCGGTGAGGGGAGCGGCAATGTCGCGACGGGTGATGCTGACCTTTTGCTCGTCGGCGGGGGCGGCGCTGCAGCCGAACACGGTGCAGCCGCCATTTTCCGTGTAGCAATCAGCGTGGTGCGGTGTGCCGCAGCCCGTGCAGAGAAATTGCTCGCCCGAATCGGGTTCGATCGGCGTGCGGCAATAGGGGCAGACGGCGGCGCTCATGAGCGGTGGCGCTCCTTGTAGCGGAAAGCGTAGCGGCCGATCTGCAGCAGGTCGCCGTCCTGAAGCGCGCGCGTGCTGACGGGGCTGCCGCCGACGTAGGTTGCGCCGAGCGCCTTGAGCTGAACACGCGAACCGCTGACGGCGACGACCGCGTGCTGGGGCAGGATCGAAGGATCCTTGAACAGGTAGATGTCTGACTGTTGCTGGCTGCCAATGGTGCTGAGCTGTTTGTAGAGAATGAACTGCTTGCCGGCAAGCGGCCCGGCGGTGACATAGAGCCAGCGATCTTTCAGCGCGCTTTCCACCAGGCCCATTGCAACGCCAGTGGCGATGCCGACCAGCGCGAAGCCCACGGCACGGCTTGGCGCGCCGCCCTTGGTGGCCATGGCGATAGGATCGAAGATGGTGCCGCCAAGCGCCGCACCCAGCAGGCCTCCGATGATTCCGTATTTCGCTTTCTTGAAGGACTGGCCGACGATGCCGTAGATGGTGCCGCCGGCGGCGCCGAAAACCGCCCACGCAATCCCGCGCGCAATCCACGCGGCGGGATTGCGATAAGAGAGCACGCCCATCTGCGCGCAAATGCCGAGGCCCAGGTTGTAGATCATGTTGGCGACAAACTCAAAAATAAAACCGAGAATGATGCCGAGCGGCAGGGCCAGCACGCCGCGCAACAGCGCTTTCGCAAGCGAGCGCTCCACGATGCTTTCCGAAACGCCGAAGCCGATGCACATAAACGTGATGATTGCGGGAAGCAGCAAGAGATTTCCCCAGCGGTTGGCGCCGACGCCGTCCACGAAGCCGGGTTCGCAAAGGGCCCAGCCGAGCATCGCGCCGAGGAGTCCGGCCGCGCCGAGATAAAACCAGCCTTGCAGAAGAAAACTGCCGCGCTCATCGGCAACGACGGGCGCCTTGTCGGCGGCGTCGTTGATGGAGCCGTAGGATTTTGCGGCGGGCGCATCGGGCGAGGCCGCGGAGGGGCCGGGGCCTTCGACGGGAACGACGACGCCCGCTAAGTCTTCGGCGGTGATGCGAAGAGGTTCTTTGTCGTTATGGGTGGGCATCGTTCCTCTTTGTCTGCGGCTTGCTGGCGTCGGGCGAAGCGGGCGCCGGCGAATTACCCGGAGCCGGCGCAGCAGTCGGCGCGGAATTCGGAGAAAGGGAATTGAGGAAGTTGCGGTCCATAAACTCCTTCAGAGGGCGGCCGGTTTGCGGATCGACGGGAACGGGCACCAGGAGGGGGCGCGGGAAGAGATACCAGACGATCAGGCCGCCGATGAGCAGCACGGCAAGATGAGAGAAGAGCGTCGAGGCGACACGCGCAAGCTTCGTGAGATCTTCGTCGGAGCTGGAATCGTCAGAGTCATTGTCGTTGGTTTTAGAGTTGCGGACTGGCTCTTCTTCCCATTCAGACTTGGATTCAGAATTGAAAACCGGCTCGGGCTTGTTGGAGGCGTTTGCGGGCTCGCCGCCGTGCTGGTCGGTGAAAGAGAAACGCGGGATGCGCTCGAGATGGCTGCCATGCCAGCCGAAGCAGCCTTCTTCATCGGAGTGGGGATCGAAAACCCAGGCTACTTGCTCGGGAGCCGAGAAAAAATTCTTGTGGATGAAGGTGTCGTGGTCCGAGAGAAAAATGCCGAAGCCTGGATGCGAGTGATACCAGCCGACAATGCGCTCGTCGGGGAAGTCGCGATCCTTGATTTTGTAAATGTGCTCCCAGGTGTCTTGCGTGAAGGTGACGTGCGCGCCGCCCTGCGCGGCATTCGCGCCGGCAATGCATGCGCGGACGTGTGTGGCGCCGTCTTCAAAATCGCCGATCAGGACGCCGCAAACTTCGTTTTTGAGATTCGAGCGGGCGTGCTGGCGAATCTGGCGCGCCACTTCCGCACCGATGCGGACGTAGGCGTGTTTGTCTTTGCCGGATTTGGACATCACGCGCCGCCTTGGGCCAGCGGGCCGAGGACATCGGGAGCGTCGCCGGCGAGGAGGTAGCCGATTTCGCGGGAGGCGCTGCGGGCGGTGAAGATGTCGAAGGGAGGCAGGCCGAGTTCGCTGAGTTTGCGCGAGCCGTAGGATTCGCGGCCTTCGTAACCGTGCAGCGTGTGGACGATGCGCATGTGGCCGTCGGCGGGGCAGCGGCCGGCTTCATAGCTCAGGGAGCCGACGGGAACGAAGAGAATTTCTTCCGCGGCGCAATGCGGGCAGGCGAGTTTGTGGAGGACGTCGCGGCTGAATTCGATGGTGAGTTCGCCCGTGGAAAGATCGCTGGAGGCGCGTTGCCACAATTCGTGCAGCGTGATTTCGCTGGAGCGCTGCGGCAGGGAAACGATGGACGGCAGAGTGTAGTGGCTCATGCAGTCGGCATTCACGGTGTATTCGACGCGATAGGAAGAGTGCTGCAGGCCTTCGAAGACGAAGCCGTGGCCGGAAAGCGTGGGCAGGCCGTGGAGAAGTTTTACCGCTTCTTGGACTTGAATTCCCGCGATGATGGAAGAGATTGTCGGCGTGGTGGGAACTTTGCCTTCGGCAACCTCTTCATGAGCGAGCAGGTTGCAGGACATTCGGCGCTCGAGGATCGCCCAATCCACTTCGCCGAGCGTGCATTCGTAGCACGGAGCCGCGCCGGGAAGAAAGACGCGCGCAACTCCGTTGATGCCTTCGATGGCGCCATCGATCCAGGGGCGATTCACTTTCCAGGCGGAGCGGTTGATCCACAAGCGGGCTTCGCGATTGTCGAGGCCGGCGAGAATCACGTCGCAGGACGCGAAAAGGCCGAGGCCGCACTCGCGCGTGACGTTCGCGACGATGGGCTGAAGCAGGGCATTGGGCGCGATGGAAAGATACGCGCTGGCGGCGGCGTTGACCTTGAAATCGCCGATATCGCTTTCGCGAAAAAGAATCGTGCGCGAAAGATTCGATTCGTCAATACGGTCCATGTCCACGATGACCACGTTGCGGAAGCCGAGGAGCGCGAGATTTTTCAGGATTTCGTTTCCCAGCGCGCCGGCGCCGATGACAAGCACGCGCGCCGCCGCAAGCTTTTCCTGGTCCCACCAGGGAATCAGCCGGAGGCGGCTGTAGCGATCTTCGTGGAGATCGCTTTTGGAAATGGTGGCCATGGGCGCGCGCGGGCTCAGCCCGCGGTGATCTCCGGTTGCAGGCGAAGGATGTCGCCGTCCTGCACCTGGGCTTCGGCGAGGGTTTGCGCGTCCTGAATCTGCCGGCCGGAATTCTTGTGATGGAATTTGTAGCTGAGCGGCGCGCCGTCGGGGCCGTTGGTGGGGAGACGCAGCTTTTGAATCAGCACGGCGATGATTTTGTTGCAGGGCGCATCGTCGGGGAGTTCCACGGGGACGCGCTTGTTTTCCGTGGAGTCGTAGACGGTGACGTTGATCGTGGCCATGAACCGGTGTCTCCCAGGACGAAAATTATTTCGGGGCCTTCTTTTGTACGGCGGAAAGGAAGTCGTCGAGATGCTTGCGGCCGCCGGTGGAAAAATCCCAGCGGTCGGGATCGAGCACGGCGTCGGCGCGCACGGCGAAATTGAGGTTTTCGGCGTTGGGGCTGAAGTTGCGGTCGACCATGGAGGTGACCACGCCGAGGAGATTGCCGCGTTCGTCATAGACCGGGCCGCCGCTGTTGCCCGGGCTTACGGGTGCGGTGATCTGGATCGCGTCGTTATCCGCGCGGGAAATGATGCCGGTGCTGAGCGTGAAGCGAAGTCCCTGCGGATGGCCGATGACGAAAATGTTTTCGCCTTCGCTGATTTCTTTTTTGGGCTCGACAGGCTGAACGAATTCGGCGCTGCCGGTTTCGCGGGGGAGCCAGATCAGGCACAGGTCGAGATTTTTGTGGCGGGCGATGACGTCCGCGCCGGCCCAGGTGCCGGAAGCCATTGCGACCAGCGCGCGTGCGCCGCCTCGCTGGAAGGTGGATTCGTCAATCACATGGCGCGCGGTGACCAGCAGGTAGCCGGTGGAAGTGGCTTCGAGAAGAACGCCGGCGCCGAAGCCGTTGGAGGGAACTTCGTTGTGGTTGAACCAGGTGCGGCGCGCGGGCGTGATCACCGCGACGAGAGGTTTCAGCGCTTCGGAAATTTCCTTGGCCGACATCGGAATGGACGAGGGAAGCGCGGGGAAGACGCTTTTGGCGTCGAGTTCGCTGAGGCTTTGGCTGACGATGGCGGGCAGGGGAACGAAGGCGACGCTGAGGACGGCGGCGACGGAGGTCAACATGCCGCTGATGATCAGCAGCGTGGAGAGAAACGAAAGCCAGGCGAAACGCGTGCGCGGCGGCAGACCGCGCATAGCCACGCGGACGATCAGCGTGACGATGCACAGGATGGGGAGCAGCAAGACCAGGGGCGAAAGCGCGAATTTTGCCCACAGCGGAACGGGCGGCGGGAGCTTCGGCTCCAGGCGGGGCGGTTGATCGGGCGCTGGCGGGGCGACTGCGGAAATCTCGCCAGACCCGATGACGATTTTCTCCATGGAGTTCGTGGCCCGTCCTTTGTCTGAGAGGTGCTAATTATTCAATAGTGCCTAGGAAATTACAACTGGACG
>Ga0137418_10004136_pt1 | contig 13331 bp, 10 predicted proteins | sample CZODoug3_1_2_16f_FD_122242 | JGI IMG/M metagenome (GOLD analysis project Ga0137418, IMG submission 122242) | Vadose zone soil fungal communities from Angelo Coast Range Reserve, California, USA - CZODoug3_1_2_16fungal (Hybrid Assembly) | ecosystem: Environmental > Terrestrial > Soil > Vadose...
GTCGGTAGTTCGCATCGTCGATGGTGTAAGCGTAGCGCCAGAAAAATCCGTCGTCGTAGTCGCCCGGGTTCTGCTCGCAAGTGAGCCGGGCATTGCGGACGCACTCCGCGCTAGCCATCATCTCTTCCTTGCTGGGACCGTACGTCGTATGGGAGTAGTCATGATTCTGATGCACGGCGAGCACGGCTTTTGACGCATCCACAACTTTCGCTTCGAGCGAGCGCGCCTTCCAGAGAAGCCAGTTGTCCCACCAGAATCGTCCGATAGCGAGAGGCGGCATGTCCGGAAAGAGACCACGGGAAAAAGCAAAATAATCGATACTGCGAGCGATCTGCAGCTTGCCGTCCCGCCGCGCACGGCTCGCAACGTTCTTGGCCCAGTCGTCGGAAAAAACGATTGCGTCTTTGAACTCGAGATCAGTCCGGCGGCCGACCATCAGGAAGCGGTCACTCCACTGGGCGACGCGAGAGACTGCCTCGGCGAAGTCGTCGAACAAAATGATGTCCGCGTTGACGTAGCAGAGTGTGGCGCCGGCGCCCACTTGCTCCGCGTGTGCGAACAAATCGCTCACCAGGGGAGTTCCCCATTCGTTGCATTTGACGCCGGGGACGTGGCGCAACCCGAACTCGGCGGCTGCTTCCGCCGTGCCCGGCTCGGTACCAAACAAAATGACTTCCGGTCTTGGACTCATTCGTGTCCAGCTGGCGACGGCATTTCGCTGGATCACGCCGATGTGGCCGGCGAATTTCTTGGGCGTAGCGAAGATCGTGAGAGAAGCCCGCCGTTCGTCCGCTATGGATGTGGAGAGGACACTCATACAAAACCTTCACCGAGCCCCAGGCCAAGGTAGCGAACGCCGGGTTCGTGTTGCAGGAACTTCAGTGTGCGCCAGCAATCGATAACGGTCCGCGGTCCTTGACTGCTGTTGCGAGCCCACAACTCCCTTGGAATATTGTTGAACTCCGGCCATGAGGTGGCCAACACAACGACATCCGATCCCGCGATGCAATCAGCCGCGTTTGCCGCAAAACGGATGTGGTCAGGTATCGCCGCCGGCGACTGTTTTCCATACGCCGGGTCGAAGACCAGCACCTTCACTCCGCGCCCGGCAAGTTCTTTAGCCAGCAGGAAACCGGCCGCTTCCTCCACCACGTCGGTGCCCGCCTTGTACGTAAGCCCCAGAATTCCCGCAGTATTCTTTGTTCGATGCTGCACCAGATCGGCAAGCCACGGCACCTGCGCCCGGTTGAAGCGATCGACCGTCTGGGCGAGATCAGGCGGAACACCCAGTTGCTGCGCCAAATGCACGAGAGCCAGATTGTCGCGCGGGAAACAGGGCCCGCCATAGCTGAGCGCTCCTTTCAAGTACTTTGCGCCGATGCGCGTGTCGAGCCCCAGCGCAGACGTAATTACGTCAACATTGGCGCCTGCAAGCCTTTCGCAGATGCGCGCCAGCATGTTGGCGTAACTGATTTTGGTCGTAACGTAAGTATTGACCGCGAGCTTAGTGATCTCCGCGTTCACAAACGACATCCGCGCCACCGAAGGCTTGTTTTCGCAAACGTGCGCATAGAGCGATTGCAGCATGTCACCTGCGCGCGGGTCCGATTCGCCGATGAGAAGCATATCGGGGTTCAGGAAGTCGCGAATCACGCTGCCCAACGCAATGAACTCCGGGCTGTAACACAGCCCGAAGTCGGCTCCGACTTTCTTGCCGCTGAATTTCTCCAGCATCTCGCGAACCGGGCCGCCAGTAGTTCCGGGCATGACGGTGCTGGTCAGACAGACGAGTTGGTAGTCCTTCTTCTTCGCCAGAGCCCGTCCGATTGCCTGGCAAACCGGCTGCACATACCGCAATGAAAATCCACCCGCAGGATCGCTCGGGGTTGATACGACGATGAACGTGATATCCGTCTGCGCAACCGCAGCCTCAACATCCGGAAGCGCCGTCAGCCGCCCCTGCGTCTGGACCAACAACTCCGCCAGGCCCGGTTCGTTGACCGGAGCCTTCTTCTGGTTGACCGCATCAACTTTGTGCCCGTCATGATCGACGCCAATGACAGTCAATCCCTTCGCGGCCAGGCAAGCGGCTAGCGGAGACCCCAGTTTTCCCAGGCCAACCACGCACACTTTTGGGCTCATGCGCTGGCCACGCCAGTCAGGCATAAATGCCAGCCGAAATGACGCTCCATCCAGCGAAACACCGAGTGCGGAGTCCAGCTCCACGGCCACGCTTTGACGTATTCATATTTCACGTATTCAGAAATGCGGTAGGGAAAGATGTGATTCACAAAAATGTCGGTGGTATGGAAACCCGAAGACTCAATCAGGTGGCGTCCTTCGCTGCGCGTGTACGTGTAAGTCACGGGACAGCCGGTCTGTGCCTCTGAGTGCTTCGCCACCAGTTCTTTCAATCGCCAGAATTGGCCTTTGCCGTAGCCCATCAGAATCCCGAACACCTTCCATGAAGGCCGGTAGTAGACCATCAACTTTACGACCGTGCCGGGCTTCGTATACTTGCGCATCTGCTCGACAACGCGCTCCGGATGGGGCGTGTGGTGAATTACGCCAAACGAATAAATCAAGTCATACGCCTCGACCGGAACAAATGAGCTTAGTTCTTCCGCGCTGCCTGAGTAGAAACGCACCTGATCCTGCAGTCCATAAACTGCCACGCGCCGGCGCGCCAATTCCAGCGACTGCGGGGACAGGTCCACTGCCGTGACTAATGCCCCATGACGCGCAAAGTTGACCGTGTCGGTCCCGATCCCACAACCGATTTCGAGCACCTTCATCCCGCGCCAGCGCTCAAACTCCGCGAACCGTGGAATATGCGGCTCGACAAAATACTTGCGCGCCTCGACCTCGTCAAAGTACTCGCGTGTCCCCACCGGCTTGGGCGAATGCCGGATATTGCAGGGACGCTGGTCCCAGTAGTTGCGCACCTGCTCTACCGTGATTTGTGAAAAATCAGACATGTCTTAAGTCAGCTGCGAGCTACGAGCCGCGAGCTACAATGTAAAATAAGTCGCTCGGAGCTCACAGCTCGAGGCTCAATTCAGCCACATATGTTTGATGCGGGGCGTACATGTGTGCATGCTTGACGTCAAACAGAAACGATTCGAAACAAATTGGCTGGATGTATTCGCCTCGTGACCAGCGACCAATCACCGCGACGCGTGCCCTGCCGCCACGGCCGGAAGCCGTCCTGCCTTGCGCAGTTCGCTCTCAATCCACCGGTAGGTGATCTTCAGCCCTTCCTCAAGCTGGATAGTCGGCTCCCAGCCCAGAACACGGTTCAGCAGGGTATTGTCACTGTTGCGCCCGCGCACACCTTGCGGCTTTGACAGATCGTGCTGTTTGTTCAGTCTCTTCCCGGCAACGTCTGAAACCAGGTCGATCAATTCATTGATAGTGACCAGTCGGTCCGTCCCGAGATTCAGAGGCTCGGCATAATCGCTCGCCATCAGGCGGATCAACCCTGCCACGCAATCGTCCACGTACATAAACGATCGAGTTTGCTCCCCGTCGCCCCAGACTTCGATGTCGCCGCCGTCCTCCACCAGCGCTACTTTGCGCGAGATCGCCGCCGGAGCTTTCTCCTTGCCACCATCGTAGGTTCCCAGCGGACCATACACGTTGTGAAAGCGCACGATGCGGGTTTCCATGCCGTAATCTTTCTTGTAGTAGCGGCAGAGTTCTTCCGCGAACAACTTTTCCCATCCGTAACCCGGTTCCGGGTCGGCCGGAATTGCATCCGACTCCTTCAAAGGCTCGACGTCCGCGTCCTTCTGCTTGTACTGCGGATACACGCACGCCGACGACGAAAACAAGAATCGCTGCACTCCATTCAGCCGGCTCGCGTCCAGCATATGGGTGTTGATCAGAATGTTGTTGCGTGAGATGTCAGCGTGGTTCGCCGTGATGTAGCCGATCCCACCCATATCCGCCGCAAGGTTATAGACCTGGTCAACATCCTTGGTCGCCTTGAGGCAGTTTTCCCAAAGCCGCAAGTCGAGCAGCGCGAAATCATCAGCCGGGCTGGTTTCGAATTCGGCGGGCTTGATGTCCGCCCCTCTCACCCAGAACCCATCGTCTTTCATCCGCCGGACGAGGTGATGTCCAATAAAGCCGCCCGCGCCGGTCACAAGAATCCGGGGCTTATCGGTCACGAAAAGCTCCAATCCGCAAATTTTTGCATGGAGAATTATGCCATTTTATCGGACCGTGCTCACAGCGAGCAAGCTAACCTCCCGATTCAAAACGGCAAACTGTTTACAGAAGATGCCCTTGTGTGTGCAAACCGCTTCACTCCTGTGGTATGGTGATCGGCACCAAAGAGCTATTCACCCGTGTTCTCAGCGCGGTTAGGCTGAGCGAAGTGGAATAACAACTGCAAGCATGGGTGTGGTGCTCCCCCTCGCCGACCCTGATTGTGCGTAGGAGCAGGTTTGAACGACCCTAGTCGCGTGGTTGTCCGAGTTCGCCGCCGGCGGACTCGCCGTCATCGCCGTAATCTTCTGATCCGTCGTGGGCTTTTGGCCTCTGTTTTTGTCCTTGGAGGCCTTGCGGGCGCTGCTCTCCTGCCTCTCGATTTCAGCTCATATCTGGCATCTTCGTTCTCCTCGCATCCAGCGGCTGAGTGGATAAGAGGCGACGTACACCGCGATCTGGCGCTGTCGGCCGCAGCTGGCTCGGATGCTTCCGCAACACCTTCGCGCAAGGCTCGCCCGGTATATCCCTATTCACTCGTGCCCGGCGGTGTGCACGATCCCAAGGAGTTGTCCCAAGCCGTTGAGCGAGACCCAGTGCTCGCGTCCCACTATCGCGACTTCGATTTTAGCCGAGCCCGAGTCGTCGAACTCACGCAGGACAAGACGGTGTACGTCTCCTATCGCATCGGTCGGCACGTTTACTGGACTACCAAGAAACTCCGCCTGCATCGCGGTGAGAAAGTCATTACCGACGGCAAGACGACCATGCGCACTCGCTGCGCGAATCAGGTCTCCGAGACCGCAAGGCAAGAGGTCTCGCGCCAGGAACCTGCGATCGCGAAACTCGAGCAGCCGATTCGAGAAGGCGGCGGCACCCAGGTCATTCCCATTCCGGCTGCCTTCGATTCCGCTCTCAGTCGTCCTAACCTTCGTTCCTTCGAGCCGGCATCCGGCTACAGCGTGATTGCCAATAACGGTGGCGGGCTGTCTTTGTATCCCCCGCCCCTGCCCAGTTGTGGGCCCAATCGGACGAAAGGGAAAGGCGGGTCTGCAGGCGGCGGAAGTCCAGTCGCGGTTGGTCACGCGGGAAGCAAGAAAGATCCAGGAGGCTGCAACTCTCCAGCCCAGGTGCCCGAGCCGGGAACGTTGATTCTGCTCTCGACTGGGGTAGCCGGTGTTTACCTACGCCACCGCAAGATGTCGCGCTCTTAAGCTTCGACAGATTCCTCTCTGCTCCGTTTTTCGGTGAGCCTAATGCGCTTGCTGCCCGTCTATTTCTCCTTTAAGCTCTCTATCTTTCCGCGGAGCCTTGCCCGTGCGAGTAACTGCCCTCTCCATTCTGTTGGCATCTTCTCTATACAGCCACGCTGCCCACCCAACCGCCGGACCATCGATGCGTCTGATGGTTGACCTGAGCGACGCCTCGCGGAACATCTTTCATGCCGTGCTGACCGTTCCGGCTGCGCCCGGGGAGATGACGCTGGTTTATCCCCAATGGATTCCCGGCAACCATCGCCCCAGCGGGCCCATCGCGAACCTCACAGGGTTGCACTTCACTGCCCGTGGCCAGGAACTCGCATGGCATCGCGACCCGGCAGACATGTACGCGTTCCATGTGACCGTACCTTCGGGCACAAAAGAAGTGCAGGCAAGCTTCGACCTGATCTCGACCGACAGTGCGGGTGGGGGCGGCAACGGAGCTTCCAGCAACCTCCTGGATCTCAACTGGAACCAGGTCGTTCTCTATCCGCAAGCGGCAGCCTCCGACGCAGTGCAGGTCGTGCCTTCCGTCCGTCTGCCTGCCGGATGGAAGTTCGGTACTGCTCTCAACACCGCCCGCGTCGAAGTCAACGAGGTGGAATTCAAGCCCGTCTCGCTGACCACGCTGGTGGACTCGCCCCTGATCGCGGGACTGCACTATCGCCAGATCGAACTGGTTCCCGTTGGAGAAATCCCCTCGCACGTGATCGACATGCTTGGTGAGAGCGACGCGGACATTGAAATGTCCCCCGAAGACACTTCCGCCTATCGCAAACTGGTGACGGAAGCCGACGCGCTCTTTAGCGCCCACCACTACCGGCAATATCACTTCCTTTACACCTTGAGTGATCAAGTCGGACATCACGGAGTGGAGCACCACGAGTCCAGCGACAACAGCACCGACGAACGCACTCTCCTCGATCCCGACTTGCATTTTCTCGATGCGGCACTGATGCCCCACGAATTCGTGCATTCCTGGAACGGAAAGTATCGCCGCCCCACCGGCCTGGTCACCCGCAACTACCAGCAGCCGATGATTGGTGACCTCCTGTGGGTCTATGAGGGACTTACGGAATATCTCGGCAACCTCCTCACCGCCCGCTCCGGCCTTTGGGACCCGGAGCAATACCGCGAGACACTCGCTGCAACCGCCGCTATGTTGGATCACCGCGCCGGGCGCACATGGCGGCCGCTCGAAGACACCGCCGTCTCGGTCCAGACGCTCCGCATGCTAGGCCCCGAATGGCAGAGTTGGCGGCGCAGTCTCGACTATTACCCCGAGGGCGAGTTGATCTGGCTGGAAGTCGATGGCACCATTCGCCAACAAACGCACGGCCAGCACTCGCTGGATGATTTCTGCCGGCGTTTCCACGGAGGCGAAAGCGGCGCGCCCAAGGTTGTGCCCTACACTTTCGACGACGTAGTGCGAGCCCTGAACGACGTCGCACCCTACGATTGGGCAACGCTACTAAGACAACGCGTGAAGGCGACCAGCACTCATGCGCCGTTGGGTGGTATCGAACGCGGGGGATGGCGTCTCGTCTATAACGACAAGCCAAACGCATATCTCGCAGGCATCGAAAAGCTGACAAAGAGCACGATGTTTGCTTACTCGCTAGGCTTGATCGTCGGCAAACAGGGCGACTTGGTGGACGTCGTGCCCAACTCCCCCGCCTATCAGGCCGGGATTGGTCCAGGAATGAAGCTGGTCGCCGTGAACGGCCGGCGCTGGACACCTCAGGTATTGCACGATGCTCTCCGCAGGGCTCAGCAAGACCACCAGCCCATTGAACTGATTGTCGAGACCGCCGAGTTCTTCAAGACGTATTCGATCGCTTATTTTGAAGGCGAGAGGAACCCTCATCTGGAGCGGGTAGAAGGTCAGCCGGACATACTAGGTGACATCCTCAAGCCCAAGATCGGTTCGGCAGGGAAGCCGTTATGGTACCAGCCCCGCAGGCGCGACCCAGCTTAGCCCAGCGCCTCAGCGCTGGGAGAGGGAAGAATAAGAATAAAGATCAAGTCCCGGAGGGACGACCGAACCCACGAGCGGCTTTCAAGCCGCTCCCAAAACGACACTAGGTTCTACGACTAACGTGTAATTCACAGCTTGCATCTGCTGCTAGAATCTGCGTAAATCATTTGGCTGTCGGGCCATGAACCACCTCCTCCCCAAAACCGCCTGCATCTCTATCTTGGCCGCGACTCTGGTCGCCACCTTTCACCCCACGGCTCTGAGCGCGCAAAATGCGCAGATCCAGCACGTCGCTATCCGCCAGTCTGCCGGAGGAGCTACCGAGATTGAGATCCAAACCAGCCGCCGGGTTGTTCCTCTCACACAGATCGTGAACGATCCGGAGCGGCTCGTGATCGATTTTCCCGACGCGGTTCCCGGTCCCCAGCTTCGCTCGTTGCCGGGAAACAACGGGCAGGTGAAGGGCGTTCGCGCTGGTTTGTTTTCGGCCAATCCGCCTATTACCCGCGTCGTGCTGGAACTGAAGTCAACCCAGGATTTCAAACTACAGCCCTCGAGTAACTCGGTCATCGTGAGACTCGGCGGCGGAGCCGATGTAGCGGCTTCCGCGAGTGCTCCGGAATCTGCGTCGGCACCAGCGCGGCCGGCACCCACTAAGTCGGCCGTGCTTGCTCCCGCGCGAATGTCGGGCTCCGCTGCTCCGCCAGTGCCTGCTCCGGTGTCTTTGCCTTCTGCCAGTAAGGCTTCGCGCCCTAACGTGGTTCCAGAACTTCCTTCGGCCCCCATGAGCGCTGGCCAGACCGCGCAACTACGGCGTGTCTCCTTGCTCAAAGTGGGCGGCGCCATCGAGATTGAAATCGAGGCCAGCCTGCGGATTGTGCCGGCCGTGCAGGTAATCACCGGTCCGGATCGCCTGGTCCTCGACTTTTCTGACGCTACCCCCGGTCCGCAAGCTCGCGCCTTCGCCGTGAATCAGGGAGAGGTCAAGGGCGTGCGGGTTGGCCTTTTGAGTTCCAAACCGCCCGTTACCCGTGTCGTTCTCGACCTGAAATCGCCCCAGGCCTATCAACTGTTCCCGTTGGGCAAGTCCGTGATTGTGAAGTTAGGTGGGCCGGTTGGGATCGCGGAGACGCCTCAGGCAGCCAGGGCCGAAGTTGCCGCCGCACCGGCACCGGCGCCCGAGAAAAAGGTGGCTGTCTCGTATCAGGATGGCATGCTGACCATCACCTCGAAGAAGGCCTCGCTGGCCGAAGTTCTCAATGAGATCCATCTGCAGACTGGCGCCGACATCACCATCCCCGCCGGGGCCGAGCAAGAAGAGGTTGCTGTCTCGCTGGGCCCTGCAGCACCGCGAGACGTAGTCGCCAAACTGCTGGATGGTTCGCACTATAACTTCATCCTCGTGGGTGCCGATGGCGATATCAGCAAGCTCGGGCGCGTGATTCTGAGCTTAAGGAGCGCGGGCAACACGTCTACCGAGGCCCAACCCGTGTCGCCGGAGCCCGTGCCCGTTGCGGCAATGCAGCCGATGGCGCGCAGTGTCGGTCCCGAGGCCGCGCCCCCGCCGCCTCCACCCCCGGATGACCCGCAACCCCAGGGTGACTCCATTCCTCCGGACACAACGCCCCAGCCAGACGATCCCCAACCCCCGCCCAACTAAGGTGGTATCCGGACTTGCGCTGCAAGCCAAAAGGGCGATTTGCACTGTTATGGAGGGTCCATCCCCCGACCATCGCCCGCTCGCATGATCATTGGCAACAACAGAACGGAGTAACCCCGGTTTTTTGGATAACCCACGCCTCCTTTTCGGCGTCCAAGTCATCAGAATGGTTAGGGGATCCCTCTCCAACCGGGGTTATAATTTGCCCATGTGGGGCCCGGGTCCAGGGCAGGAGTGGTTTATGAAGTTTCGCCTTTTGTTGGGTACGGTTGCACTCTGCGCGTTATTGCTAATCCCCGGTGCGTTTTCCCAGCAGCAGCCCGATCCCAGCCCCAACGCGCATCCCGATTCGACCGCGCCGGACGATAAAGATAAAACCGATACGGCCGCGAAAAATCAGGCCCCGGCCAGCACGAAGGACGGTGCAGGCGCGAAGGATCAAGATAAAGATAAAGACAAAGACAAGGCCGATCCAACCGCGAAAGATAGCGCAAAGGACAAGGAAACCCTCCCGCCCATAATCCAGCAGCCTGACGATAGCAAAGTCAAACATGATGGCGGCAAGAACGACGTAAACGCCATCGGCAACCGCAAGGTCGGTGGCCGTGGACTCGGCGACTGGTACTCGCTCGAAAGCGAGATGCGCATGGGCAAGCAATACGCCCAGGAAGTGGAAGCCACTTCCAAACTGATTCGCGATCCCGTCATCACCGAGTACGTCAACCGTATCGGACAGAACCTGGTGCGCAACTCCGACGCCCAGGTGCCTTTCACCATCAAGGTCATTGACTCCGATGAGGTCAACGCTTTCGCCTTGCCGGGCGGCTTCTTCTACGTGAATACAGGGTTGATCTTAGCGGCCGACGAGGAGTCTGAATTAGCAGGAGTTATGGCACATGAGATCGCGCACGTAGCGGCACGTCATGCGACCCGACAGATGACCCGCGCCCAGTGGGCGAACATTGGCACTATCCCGCTGATCTTCGTAGGCGGCGGAATCGGCTACGCCGTGCGCTCCGCCGCGGGCTTGGGCTTGCCGCTGACGTTCCTCAGCTTCTCCCGCAACTTCGAGTCGGAGGCCGACTATCTGGGCCTGCAATACATGTACAAGGCTGGCTACGATCCGAATGCGTTTGTCCAGTTTTTTGAGAAGTTGCAGGCGCGCGAGAAAAAGAAGCCCGGCACCCTGGCCAAGGCGTTCTCCACGCACCCGCAGACGCCCGACCGCATCAGCAAATCACAGGACGAGATTTCCCGAATCCTGCCGGCGAAGCAGCAGTACGTGGTCACCACCTCAGAGTTTGCGGATGTGAAGACGCGCCTCGCTAGTCTGGAAAATCGCCGCAAACTGGTCGACGATAAGCCCGGCAACAAGCCCAGCCTGCGCCGTACCTCTACCACGGAAAAGACCGGGGACAAGAGCGGCGATAAGGACGACGATCGTCCTACGCTGCATCGGCGGGACGATTAAGCAATCAATCATTGCATCAAAAGAAAAGCTGGCAGCGCATGCTGCCGGCTTTGTCTTTCCCAAATTCCGCTTGTTCAGCTCGAACCCTTCCTCAGCAGCCGTGCAAGACCCATTTCTGCGGGCGGTGCTTTCGAGTCAAGCACAGCATTGGCCACCATTTCCCCCACTACGGGTCCATGTTTAAAACCATGGCCTGAGCCCCCACCCACAATCCAGACGTTCGCGGCTTCAGGATGACGATCCAGGATGAAATTGTGGTCCGTGGAGTTCTCATATTGGCAAACGCGGCTTTCCAAGAGCGGCGCCCCCGCCATGGCAGGGAAGCGCATCTCCATATACGCACGAGCCGCACGCAATTTCTCCTCGGAGACCTCGCGCTCCATCGTGCTGGGATCAATGACGGGTCCGCGCCTGTCGTCAGCGATCTTGAAGCCTCGCCAATGATTTCCCGGTACTCCGAAAAAAGGATACTTGCCGCCGTCGATCCAGGTTGGTAGTTGCTCTTCTGAGAAGCGTATATCTCCAGCGGGAGTGCCGAAGAAGAAAACTTCCTGCCGAGTCGGAGTGATGCTCGAAGCCAGAAATGGAAAGACCCTCCCCAGCCACGGGCCTGGTGCAAAAACATAGCAGTCAGCCTTCATGATTCCGCCCTGGCCGATACTGATTCCATCCATGCGATTGCCTGCAGTCCTGCCCGGGATGGCTTCTGCCTGTTGGTATTCGCCGCCTTGCTTGAGGAACGCGTTCAGTACGGCCTCGCACCCGCGGCGTGCGGCAAGAAAGCCGGAGTCGGGCTCGTGAACGCTCCACGGCACTCCATCAAAATTGATTTGCGGCCAACGTGCCGCGCACTCCACCGCCGAAAGCTTCTCAAATCGAATTCCGGCTTCCTTGAGTACTGGCAAGGCGGCACTCTCATAAGAATCATCTCTGCCGGCCATACGTAATGCGCCACTCCGAAAGAAAAGTTTCAGATTCCATCGTTGCTCGTATTCCTGCCATAAGTGGAGCGCACGGGCTACCATTTTTGTGTACAGGATGTGCGCCGGACCATAAGTAGCCCGGATGGTTCGAGTCTCGCCGCCTGAGCTGGCACGAGAGTTCCCGGGTCCCCACGCATCCAGAAGCGTAACCTTCGCACCCCTCTGAACCAGCTGGAGTGCCGACCATCCCCCGAACGCCCCTGCACCGACGACAATCGTCGACGTCCGAACTGAGGCTCCAAACGAAGGTGACCCCACAGCGCATGCCGCACCGAGGGCCGTTGAAGCCTTTAGGAAGCTCCGTCGCGAACGACCTGTGACCATAACTCCCCTCATCCACGCCGTTTTTCAGCAAACTCTAACGTGCGTGCGGCTGTTCCTCACGTTTTCTCCGGCCTTCGACCATCCTGAAAGGGCATTCCTGCTTCTAACTGGTCCTTCTCACCAGTAGGAAGAAAATAGCAAAAATAGTAGTCGATTGGCTCGACGGGGAGAAGTGGGCAAAGCGCAGGTGCTGGAATTTATGGCAAGAGCTGTGGGCAGGGAGAGGGATCTGAGTTTGTGGCAAAGCTCGCGCTGACTGTTATTTTTACTTTTCGGTTTTTTGGGATACCCGATGCTGTTGGCAGTCAGCAGCGCAGTTGTTGGTAGACGGTTTGGAACAGGAGTCGGTGGGACTTGATTGTCACCTTTCGTTGCGAGAGCCCGATGTGCATATTGTCGATCAAGCCTGCTTTTTCTTTTTTGAGTCACCCGCGCTCTTCTTCCAAATGTAAAAACTCTTTTCATCCGAGTACGTCTTGATAGCCATTCGATGCGCCCGGGTAATGCGAGTCACCGCAGAGCGCAGACCAGGAAGTGACATCTCGCCAATGCTGTCCAGAGGAACGATCAGCGCAGAACCGTTGGCCAGACCATCCAGTTGCTTCAGGATGCCCGAAACCAGGTTGTGGTGCTTCCCGCGACGGCTAATCCGCAGATCGTCGATCTGCATCGTAGCGTACGCCGGAGGTCCACCTTTCTTTCTGTCCTTGATCACGGCTTCGAAAATACCACAAAAGTTCTGTTAAGGGATACAACAAGAATATGTTTAATTGTAAGTTTTTGAGCATACAAAAGATATTGTTCTTGACGCACTCCATACTATTTAATAATACTTTTATACGGACACAATTGATTCCCTGCAGTGCCAAGGTTCGCGATGAATACCGACTATCCCTGGGAAAAGTTCTACCAAGAAGCTGTTCTCGAAACCGACGATGTCCGGCTGCTGAAGAAGGTGGACGCCGCACAGGCGGCGATCGACGCTCGTCTGTATGAGCTCTCCTCGGATGGAAAAACCGCCGGACAGGAGCTCATCGCTCTCCGCGATGCGCAGAAGGGTCTCACAGTCCTCAGGAAAGAAAGAGAACTCCCCATCTAGTTTCCGGTCGTGAGAAGACTGTGGATGCTGCTGAACAGGTGTTGCAGATCCGACTTCTCTACGACCGCCGTGCAGCCCGCAGCCATGGCTTCCTTTTCAAGGTTAGGACTCTTGAAACTAGTGAACATCAACAACTGAACCGACGGGTTCATCCGCTTCAGCTCGCGCGCAGCCTGCAGCCCATTCATCACCGGCATGGAGAGGTCCAGAATGATAAGGTCCGGCTTGAGGTGTTGAGCTTTCTCGACCGCGTCTCGCCCGTCAGCTGCCTCGCCACACACCTGCCAGTCGACACCCTGCAGGACGCAGGACCGCAGGGTCCGGCGAATCACCGGATTGTCATCG
>Ga0137418_10004137_pt1 | contig 13331 bp, 13 predicted proteins | sample CZODoug3_1_2_16f_FD_122242 | JGI IMG/M metagenome (GOLD analysis project Ga0137418, IMG submission 122242) | Vadose zone soil fungal communities from Angelo Coast Range Reserve, California, USA - CZODoug3_1_2_16fungal (Hybrid Assembly) | ecosystem: Environmental > Terrestrial > Soil > Vadose...
ACTCTCCGCGGTGATGGATGCTATGATTGTTGAGAAATCCGAGATAGGCGACCGCCGGAAGATTGAAGACACCGAAGAACTCGATTGGCGTACCCAGGTGTTCTGGCGACATGGCACGCACGCGGTCGGCCGCACGCTTGAAACTCTTTTCGTACCACTCAACGAGGTCGGCGATGTTCTTCGGTTTGTTCTCAGGCGTTTCCATTTTGAAGTTCAGGTCGGCGATACCATCGAGGAATTGCACGTCGGTATTGGCGATATGCCAAGCCAGTTCCCAAGCGGTGCGCGCATGTGGATCAGGCCGGTAGTCGGATTTTGCGTCGGGAACCGCTTTGAGGACCTTCTTAGTTGTTTCGAGTTCACGCATCAAGCCGTCGAGCATTACCTGCCGAAAGCCTGCGGCAAACTCGGGCGTGAGACCTTGTGGGGCTGCCATAGATTCCTCCTACTCGATGTTGAGTCGCTATCTGAAACTACCTGCTTAGCTTCGACAACGGGAGACATTATATGCCCAATTCGTTCAACTCTTAGATTGTTGAGACAATTTCATGCCGACCGCTGCTCGGCACGCTCGCCTCGGCGGCACCAAACCCGAACGAGTATTCCATAAACGTCCACGTAAATTCATCGCAATGGGGTATGGCAGCATCGCTCCTCTCTGGCCTCAACCTGTTCAAAGGCTTGCCGTCATCATCGACGGAAAGAAGTACGAGCTGGGAGTTAGCGGCGCGGGGATGAAATGGGGATAAGGAATTTTTCGAAGTTTGTAAAGCGGCGAAAGCAAAGGGAATTATTTTGGCGGAGAGGGTGGGATACTTACCCAGCCCCTTTTGTTATCATATCATGTTTTCAGCAACATGCGTAAAAACCGCATGAATACTGTCGATTTCTACGACCGATCCTTCTTCAACTCTTTCAACTGTTCCGCATGAATAGCACCAATTTCGGCCTCACACAGACACCAAAGACACCAAATTAATAACAACATGCCTTTGTTTGACACAAGATGACGCAGTCGCGTTGCTTTCAGGACCGACACACGCTCTCATAGTCTCCCCCTGTCGACACAATTTCCGACATTCTGTAATCTCCTTGAAGGAGACGCGACCTAAGGCGCCGAGCTGGTGGCACTGCTGAAGAGAATGAGCTCATGTCCCAGACGCAGGGTTCCTCGGCTGAAATTCCACGGTCCGCCTGAAACCGGTGACAATATTTCTCAGCCGGAAGTGCCTCTAACCGCAAATTTAACTCGGCCACAAGCCTGCGCTCTAGGTCGGCCAGATTTCTTGACCACCGCACGAGTAGCATCTTTGTCCTTACTTCGTGATGGGCAACATGGATATCATAGGTTCCAAGCCAATGCGGAAATAAGGTTGTTTGCATGACGCCTCTGCAAGCCGCAGGTAAATGGATTTGAAAACCCTTCGCACCGCCGCCGCTCTTCGCTCTCTCCGAGCTCAGTCTCTGTGGCGGCTTTTGGCCGCTGATAAAGCGCCGGCGATTCTAGCCCTCTTGCAGACGTTGTTGCTTGACAACGAGAAGATCCTTTCAAGCTCTGTTCTGAAGGAACGACTCACTCGCGAGATCGAGCAGTTGCGCGCGAGCGGTGAGGAACTGCCTCAGAGCGCCCAAGCGTATATAGCCGATTGGCTGGCTCAGGGATGGCTAACTCGGCGTTTTCCTGCTGGCGCCAGCGAGGAAGAATATGAACTGACGACAGATGCTGCCAGCGCCATCCGCTCTATCTCTGCTCTTCTTAAGCCACGCTTGGCTGCAACGGAGAGTCGTTTGGCGACGGTAATACAACAGCTTGTGCGATTGGCCGAGGAGACCGACTCTGATCCCAAAACTCGTTCGGCGGCTCTAATCGCTGAGCGCGAGCGCATCGAACGCGAACTGGAATTGGTGCAGCGAGGCGCAGTGAGGGCACTCCCAGATGATCGCGCACTAGAGCGAACCCGCGAAATTATTGCCCTCGCCGATGACTTGGCTGGTGATTTTCGACGTGTGCGGGACGAATTCGACAAGCTCAACCGTCATCTGCGAGAGAGCGTGATGGAGAACGAAGGAAGTCGCGGAGATGTGCTTGACGCGTTGTTTGCAGGTGTCGATGTCATCGGAGAGAGTGATGCGGGGAAGACCTTTGCTGCCTTCTGGCGTCTCTTAACTGATCCTGAGCAATCAAGCAGCTTGGAAGCGGCGGTCAGCGAGGTGATCAGCCGTCCATTCGCGCATGGTCTCGACGCGCGGGAGAGACGTTTTCTCCTACGCCTTACTAGGCTTCTCATGGACGAAGGAAGTAGCGTCCACGACGTCCTACAAAACTTTGCGCGAAGCCTCAAAAGCTTTGTCCAAAGTCGCGAATACCTTGAACAGCGGCGCTTGCATGCGCTCCTGAAGGATGCGTTGCGAGCTGCCCTCGAGATGAAGGACTATATTCGGCTGAACCGAGCGCTGGACTATTCCCTCACGCTTACGAGCAGTAGAATTCGTTCGATATCCCAATGGGTGATGTACGACCCGTCACAACGGCTCCCTGACCCGGAGATGAAAGATGCAGAGTTGTCAGAGATTGGGTTGGACTGGATCAGTGAATTGGTTCGACAATCGGAAATCGACTTCCGCACCTTGAAGCTGCACATTCGCCAGTACCTTGCCGAGGAAACACAAGCGTCCATTGGCCAGCTACTTGAAAACTTCCCGGCGGAACAAGGCTTAGGCAGCGTGGTCGGCTATATTGCCCTCGGTGTCAAGCACGGCGAAATTGCCGGTGAGGGGCAAATTGTGTGTTGGGAAGGCGATGACGGGGTCATTCGTCGTGCCCGTATCCCGGCAATCTATTTTCTGAGGGAGCGCTGTGCAGAACTCGCCGATTGAAACCAATTCTGACGAAGAGTCAGAATCTGTAGTCAGTAACCAGAGCCACGACGTTCTGTTCATTGGTGACCAGGGGACACTTCCGGTCGAGACGCGGCGAGTTCTCGTACAGCTGCTTCTCGGACCGGCCCTTGACGCCCGCCGACAAACGAAGCTGTGGCCGATTCTGCTACGAGATGAATCCACTATTCGCTCCCGCCTGCATGAGCTATTCCTGGAATTGGTCATTGATCGGGACCTGGAAGTTGCATTCACTCGACAGGTGGTGTCGGACGAACTCGACGTACCGATATTGCTTCGCAGAACGCAGCTGACATTTCTGGATTCATTGCTTCTCCTTTTTCTACGCCAACGCCTGACGCAATCCGATGCTCAAGCGGAACGCGCGGTGCTTGCTCATCAGGAGATGGTGGACCACTTGGCCATTTTTCAGCGCCAGGGAAACGTTGATCACGCCAGATTCGGGAAACAAATTGCCAACACCATTGAGAAGGCAAAAAAGCTCAGTCTCTTACAGAAGATTCGTGATAGCGACGACCGGTACGAGGTCTCACCAACCCTGAAGCTTCTATTCCCAGCCGAGGAGATTCAGGCGTTGGCTCGCATTTATGCCGAGTTAGATAGCAGGTCGCCTAACGCGAATCTGGATGACGCGGAGTCGCGAACCGAGACGGACGACGAGGCCGAGTCATAATGAACGAAGCAAACGCAAACCAGGAGATATTTACCGAACCAGAAGGCATCTTAGACCAGTTTCGGTTGATCCGAATCCAGACGTTTAATTGGGGTACATTTTCTGGCGTTTTCAATTTCCCCGTCTCAGAAGCGGGATTTCTGTTCGTCGGGCCGTCTGGTTCAGGCAAGTCTACCGTTCTCGATGCACATGCAGCGCTATTAACTCCGCCGCGTTGGGTGGATTTTAATGTGGCGGCCCGCGAAGCCGAACGCCACGGCAAAGATCGCAGCGTTGTGACCTACCTACGCGGAGCTTGGGCTCAGCAAACTGGTGACGATGGTGAATACGCATCGCAGTACTTGCGACCGGACACAACTTGGTCGGCAATTGTGGAGACGTATCACAACCGGAACCGAAAATATGTCGTCCTAGCGCAGCTCCTATGGATCCGCGGTAAGTCGACAGCAACGAGTGACGTAAAGAGGCTATATTTGATCCTAGAACGAGAATTCGAAATTCGCGAGCTGGACTTTTTCCCAAAGAGTGAATTCGAAGTGCGAAAGATTCGCTCCGCCCTGCCCGATGCTTTCGTGAAGGACGAATTTAGTGGCTATCAGGAGCGATTTCGTCGACTTCTCGGCATCGACAACGAACTTGCTCTCCGGTTACTCCATAAGACTCAGTCGGCAAAAAACTTGGGAGATCTGAATATCTTCCTTCGAGATTTCATGCTCGATATCCCGCAGACCTTCGAGATCGCCGATAGGCTTGTGTTGGAATTCGGTGAGCTCAATGCTGCTCACCAGGCTGTAGTCGCTGCCCGCCAGCAAATCGAAACCCTCTTACCAGCGCGCTCGGAATTCGAGATCTTGGTGCAGAAGCGCCAGGCTATGTCGGCATTAGATGATCTGCTGCAATGTAGCGAATTTTATCGAGAGCAATACCGCAGAAATCTTCTACAGGCGCGGTTAAACGAATTGCACGTCGAAATCGATGGGGCCAGACAAGAGGAGAAGCGGCTCACGGAAATCGAAGCTCAGGAATTTCTTAAATTACGAGAGTTGCAAGACCGGCGCTACGGCATGGGTGGGGGCATTATCGAACAACTACAAAAGCAACTTGAGGAATGCGAGCGCGACAAGAGTGATCGTCTTCACAAGCGCGACAAGGCGGCCGTCGCGTGTAGAGGAATGAGTTGGTCTCTGCCCAACGGTCCAACTACTTTTGCTCACCTGACAGAGACTGCTCGGCAAAGAGTTCTCAAGGCAGCGGACCTCAGCGAAAACCTCGAGGGTCGCAAGGACGATCTCAAGAATCAACAACGTGAGAAGGAAGACGAGTTTCGGCAGGTGCGCAGAGAGATCGAAGCTATGGAACGTCAACGGTCCAACATTCCTTCCCGGATGCTTGACGTTCGACACGCTCTGGCTGCGGCGACAGGTATTGCTGAAGAGAAGTTACCCTTTGCTGGAGAGCTGCTTGAAGTGCATCAAAACGAGGGGCAGTGGCAAGGTTCCATTGAAAGAGTTCTACATGGGCTAGCCTTGTCCCTATTGGTGGACGAGAAGTACTACGCGGCTGTTTCCTCTTACTTGAACGATCGGAATATCGGTGAACGACTGGTCTACTTGCGGACCCTACCACGACCGGCAGTCCAGAAGTCCCTCTCATCCAACTCGCTTCCTCGTAAGGTGAACGTGGCGCCCGGCTCTTATCACGAATGGCTCCGTGACGAGTTGAGAGCCAGATTCGACTACGAGTGTGCAGAAACGATTCACGCGTTTCGAAATGCCTCGCGGGCGATCACACAGCAGGGGCAGGTTAAACATGGCCCCTCCCAGCATGAAAAGGACGATCGTTTTCGCGTGGACGATCGGAGCCGGTGGGTTCTTGGATTCGACAACAGGAGCAAACTGGACCTATACAAAACGCGGGCATTCGACTTGGCAGGGTCTCTAGAAGCTCTCCGGAAAAAACTTGAGGATGCCAAGGCAGAGGAAGCCGGCCAGCGGGAGCAACTGCTTCACTGTCAGACCCTGGCAAACCTAACCTGGGCCGACATCGATGTGGCTGCAATCCTGAAAAAGATAGCTGATCTCCATGAGCGGATTGCGACCGAAACCTCAGCAAGGCCTGATCTAGCCAAAGTTGGTCAGGAGATCGAATCCCAGACCACTGTTTATAACAATGCTGTGGCTGCAAAGAACAGTGCGGCGGGAGCCGTTCGATCTAAAACGGCTGACATCGAAAGGTATTCGAAGCGGCTTGAGTCTCTTTCTGAACAACACCTCTCCACGTCCCTCAACTCTACGCAGAGAGAATCTCTGGACGAGCGCCTTCAGCGGATAGGCAAAGCCGTCACATTAGAATCACTCGACTTGGTCATTTCGTACGTCGAAAAAGCCCTGGCCTCGGAGAAGGAAACACTCATTCGGGAGACTGGAAATCTTAAGCATTCCATCGAGGGGCAGTTCGCCGAATTCATCCGAACGTGGCCAACGGAAGGTGGGGGGCTCGATGCCACACTAGAGAGTGCCAATGATTTCTTCGCGAAACTTCGACGCTTGGAAACCGATGGGCTTCCGCGGTTTGAAGAGCGATTCCTGACTCTCTTACGAGAGCAGAGCGACCAGAACCTGACACTGCTTTCAGCCCGCCTGGATCACGAACGGAAAGGAATTCTCGACCGGCTGGAATTGGTAAACGATAGCCTGAAGACCGCTGCGTTCAATAAAGGCACGCATCTGGTCATCGAAACCTTGGATCGATCTCTCGAAGAAGTAAGGCTGTTCAAGGCGAGTCTGAAGGAAGCTCTTAGCCACTCGTTTAGTGAAGAACCAGCTATGGCGGAAGGGCGTTTTGTAGTCTTAAGTACGTTGGTCAAGAAGATCGCTAGTCAAGAAACCATTGATAAGAATTGGCGTTCTTTAGTTCTAGATGTTCGCCAGCACGTGGAGTTTGTGGCTAAAGAACTTGACTCCGATGACCGGGAAGTGGAGATTTACCGCAGCGGCGCGGGTAAGTCAGGGGGGCAACGGCAGAAATTAGCGGCGACGTGTCTGGCAGCGGCGTTGCGTTATCAATTGGGCGGTCAAGATCGAGCGCTCCCGAGTTTCTCTACAGTAGTCCTCGATGAAGCATTTGACAAAGCCGATGCCGAATTCACCGTTACGGCCATGAATATCTTCAAGACTTTTGGCTTCCAGATGATTGTCGCAACGCCGCTAAAATCGGTGATGACTCTCGAGCCTTTTATCGGTGGTGCATGCTTTATCCATATCCGAGACCGCAAGGATTCGTCTGCCCTCATGATCGAGTACGATACTGAAAAGCAACGACTGAAGCTGCCGGCACACGTACATGACTCGCAACAAGTTACGTTACCCTGACGACGTTCGAGAGTTCTTGAGCCGCCGATTTAGTCAGCAACACCGGAACTGGCTTAGCGGGCAAGGGCAATGGCCGATTGTGGTGTCATTGGGCTCCCCGACTGAACACGACGTCACGGAAAACCCATCTGACATTCGTACGTGGATCTCCGCTTGGCACAATTGGAAGGGAATAGGTGAGGTTCACTGGGAGGCTCGCCAATGGCCTCGGCTCGGGCCGCAGCGGATTCCTCTTCGCTTCAGTCTGACCTCGCCCGAGCAAGTTGCCGAAGCCGTCGGTGAACAACAGCGATGGGCGTTCTCATCCGAGCGATATGACCGCTTGACCCATCGGTGGCCGGTTTTCGCAAATAGTTCTGTGCTTCCTCGTTACTTCGACGTGCTTGCCGACTATGACGCGCCCAATTTCGAGAGACTGTATTCCTTGTTGTTGTGGCTGGACAACAATCCGCAGTCAAATTTGTATCTTCGCCAGCTACCGGTTGAAGGTTTGGATACGAAATGGGTCGAGCAGCGCAAAAGTCTTGTGTCCGACCTAGTTCAAGCTATGCGAGGCCAGTCTTTGGAGTCCGATCTCTTTGTTTTGTGTGGACTGCTTCGTCCTAAGCGTCGGGTTCGAGTGAGAGTTTTATGTCCGAACTTACGAAAGGCTGTTGGGGGTGTGGAAGATCTCGAAGCTCCTCTTGAAGAGGTTGCGGCCTTGCCGGTGACCCCTGACTCCATCATTATCGTGGAAAATCTAGAAACCGGTTTGGCCTTAGGAGACACTCCGGGTGCTATAGCTTTCATGAAGCTAGGCAATGCCGTGAATATTCTTGCCTCAATCCCATGGGTGCAAAATACCGATGCGGTGTACTGGGGAGACGTTGATACTCACGGGTATGTGATCTTAGATCGAGCGCGCCGTATACTCCCCGGTTTAAAGTCGGTATTGATGGACAAAGAGACGCTCCTCAAGCATCGAAATCTATGGGGAGAGGAATTTCCACAGAATTGTGGTGTGGAGTTACCGAGTCTTCTGGGGCACGAGATAGAGGTCTATGAAGGTCTGTGCCGACAGACCTGGGGAAGAAGTATCCGACTAGAACAGGAACGAATTCCATGGGCCTCTGCCGTGCAAGCGCTGGGAAAAGCCCTTGGTGGACCAAGCGCTTCCATGGACTGCTAGGTTAAACCTCCTGTCGGTATTGTCTTGTTCCTATTCTGCACTCTGCAATTAAGAATGACCGTGGAAGTGCCCTACACTGCGGCGGCGTTCCTCAGCAAAATGATGTGCTGCCTCACCTTAAGGCAAAGGATTAAGGTCACCCAACCGACGCTCTGACATCCCCCATCAACGTCTCAAGCGGATACTTCGGAAACGGTGCACAGTCTCATCATGTCTCCGAGACAGAAAGTCGCTCGTCCCTCTTTCAATTCTCCCGAATTCTCCCTCGCCGGTACGTTTGACTGCTCGGCCAGCTCCGGGCGAGTCAATTTGCGCTCCTCGCGCATGGCACGGAACAGAATGCCAATCGCCCTGCGGATCCGAGCACACCTGCGAACCGCGTCCTCGTAGGTACTTCGCATCACGTGTTCAGCCTCGGACAATCCCCGTTCCTCGCGAACCATCTCCTTGAGCTCGTTGTACCACTGTGTGATGCGGTCGTCGCCGGGATAGCCCGGAGGGTCATTGCGTCTTTTCATAGGGACTTCTCCCTTAACGGACGACCATAGCTTCCATCCGGATTCCGAGGAACGGGCACGGGTCTCCGGAGCAGCTTCTCCGTGCTGCCCGCCTTTCGAAGCTGGAGCAATGCCCACTCGATCAGCGTCTCGCCGACGTTCCCAACAAGAGTCCGGGATTCTCTCTTTGCGTACATCTCCAACTCCTCTCTGGTACTCCCTCGCACGATCGACCAGAGGCAGAGCGAGTCTACGAATTACAAGCCGGACTATATAAGTTTCAATTCAGGAAAGTCTTGTTTGTATCGTTTCGGATCGAGTGTCATGAGACGATCCGCCTGCGCCAAGGCATGCGATCCAATGATGAAATCAGCAAGCAAACGCCTCGGCCCTTGTTGCGCGGTTCTTCGTCGCCGCTTTGCGTACCGTGCAAACCGCCGGCCAGCCTCAAGCCATACGCGTTGTTGAAACTCGAAGTCGACGTCGATGCCTGTATCCGCCAGAAAGCTGTTCACAAAGGATTCCGTGGCCTTGGGATAGGCCAGCAACTCCGCGTAGACTGGCGCGCCTACAACTAAACCGCCCTCAGTCTTTGCATTGCCGAGGGTTTTCGCTATATCTGAGGCTAGGGGTTCCTTGGACCAAAGGGCGGAAAGCACGTTGGTATCGATTGCCGTTCTCATTGTTCCTGAGTTTCTTCGTCGCGCAGGGTCTGGATCCAGGCATTTACCTCATGCACCCCGGAAAAGGCGGGCAGCGCACCCACATATTTTGCGAATGGATTTTCAGGTGGGCGCGCGGGGCGGATGGTTGTTCGGTCATTCTCAACGACAAATTCCACGCGATCTCCCTCTTTCAGCCCGAGGCGATTGCGGATCTCACGAGGTACGGTGATCTGTCCCTTACTGCTAATTGTGCTAGAACGCGCCATCTTTACCTCCCCTCTTTACAGTAAGGATATCACAATTTGCATTCCCGATCGCATTGGGTATGTGTGGAAACGAGTCCGGATCTTGCACCGGTACGAGCTTCAGATAGGACTGAAAGGCGAGGGTTCCCATCGAACCGGGGAGACGTTCTCTCGCCCACTAAAGAGGCGTCGAAATACCGACCTTTGATTCGCGATAGTGTCACAGCAATAGGGTCGGCGCTGATGAAGTGCCGGCAGTTAGCGTAATTCGGAAGGAATTCGAGCGCAAAGGTCGTTTTGCCCACGCCGTTCGGGTCCCGCAATGATGTAAATACTCGGACTCATAGGAGAGCGTTGACGATGATACCGGAGATCGCTCTCGACATGTTCCGAGGCAACTTTCCTTTCCCTCCCAATTTTCATCTTCTTCCTATTGTGTGGGTGAGAGTGCTGCCCTCTCCACGACCTCACTTCGGGAGACCGCCGTTTCTCGATGTTTGCTCCAAAAGCCACATAAACAAAGACTTCTGAGACAGATTCGCATGGCTATGAGTTCGGCGTCTAGGCTTGCTGTCCCCGCACAGCAGCCACCAACACAGACACCATTCAAGGGAAGGAAAATCAACGACTTACGGAAGTGGCGGAGAGGGTGGGATTAAACCCTAGTGAGGAAGCGTGAGGAGTGGCTTTAGGGGCGTTTGTAACTGATGCGAAATCTACTACTTGCAGACGCCGTTTTTTTCATTCGGCGCACCGTGTTGTGAATGCGGGGCTTTTTCTGCCTCAAATCCTCGGCTAGAAGTACACATGTACTGATGAAAACAGGCTGTTTGTTCGGCGTGTCCGCCAGCCCGGTCGGTCTTCTCTTCATTTTTTCCTCCATTCAATAATGACGAGTGGTGCATTCCCGACTGCGAACCGCGAGAGTGCGTTCACACTTTCCACATCGCAGACACGTCCACAACCCCTCCAGACACCCACACGGCAGTGGGATCTCTTTTGTCCTCCAATGGTGTCTGGAGAGCCAACAGATCCCATCCTTCCAGATTCCGATCCATTTCTTCCAAAGGGTCATCCTCCTCCTCCACACACCAGAGCAGCAGAGCAGACTTCATTGATTGTGGCTACATAATTCACTTCCCCAGTTTTAAAATTTCTCTAGGGATGGTGGCTACACAATTATAATTCCCCCAGAGGCTCAATCTGAATTGTGTCAGCCGAAGAAAAAGCGAAAGTGATGAGGCTGTGTTCGGTGCTTCCTGGCTGGCCCGTAAGCGAAAAATTCGACCCCTCCTCCGGGACGCCTACTTTTCAAATAGTTGAGAAAACTGCGAAATATGCTATTTTCAAGGCTTTTTGAAAATTCGGCTCTGCAAGCTATTGCAACCTGATGCAGTGAAAATCGGTGTTTTAGGGCTTTATTGGATACACTGGATACAGTTGATTTGGTGCCCGGCCCCCGGATTCTTTGAATCCGGCGCGTCTGCCAGTTCCGCCACTCGGGCACACCCTAGCCTTTTCGAGCCGTGAAATCACAGCGTCCCAAAGTAGAACCAATTCGCAACCCAACGCTCTTCCCGATGGAGAAATTGGAGGAGGCCAGCAAACTCGCAAGCGAGCTAAAGATCGAGCGCCCGTACTCTCTACCTGGAATTCTTCTCGGCACTTCAGCTTTCACCGCAAACGGCTGGCAAGGCTCATTCTATCTAGCAGGTATGAAACCTGCCGACTATCTGAAGTTCTATGGAACTCAGTTTATGGCACACTTTCTGCCGCGACGGTTGAGAAGTGGTACGAGAAGACGCCGACTGATTTTATCTTCGCCGCGAAGATTCCACAGTTATGTGGCGTTGAGAATTATGTGGCAACACGATCGGAAAGGCCGTGTTTCTGACCTGTTTTGGACTTTGTAGGCCACATAATCTAACGAGACTCTATGGGTTAGACATTCACTCTGGAAGGGGATGGGCGCGGGGCAGCTGATCGCGGTACTTTGGACAGGTCAGCGGCACACGACCCCGTGACCGTCGTTGAAGCAGCGGTGATTGGCATAGAGCGAACCCAATCCAGAGAGCGGGTCATAACAGAAACCGAGACAGACATCTCTCATCTCCGACTGGGTCTCTTGAGACCGTGGAATTTTCTCAAGGTCGCGAAACAGGTCGACAATTTCTTGCGGGGGTATAGATCCCTTGTCCGTCGCGTAAGCCTTAAGCCCGACTCCCTCTGCAGTGAAGTACCAGCCGTCGACGTTCCAAGCCCGCAGTGGCTTGACTGCATCCCGTTTCTCTTTTGCTCTGTCCGAGGAGTGAACCATTGCCCAGACACGCTCTACGAGGGAATCGGGCATCTGTCCCGAGGCATGCTTCTCTTGGAAACGATATTGGAAGAGGCGGCGGTTATTCCCCGTTAAAGTAACAGAAAGGGGTTGGCCTGGGCGTCCCCACACGCTCATGCAGGTTTCGTGAAATTGCAGGCCGCGCTTTTCGACGTGCAGAATCTGAAGAATTGGCCATTGAGAGTAGTCGACCGCTCCAGGGATTCGATACGGCATAACCGACTGGCTAAACCAGAGGGCGAGAACAAGGAGGCTAATGGCGAAAGCAGGCCACGTCCGCTCGCAAACCGGCAATTTCCGGAACTGCCAATGGGAAGGAAGTAGTCGCAAAGCAGCAGTGGTAATGGCGAGCGCAATCAAGGCGATTGCAAGAATGGTCAGCTCCGCATATAGCGGAGGATACATCCCAACTTCTCTACCCGAGAGATTGAACATGAGCCAGATATTTCCCAACCCATGGTCTCTCAGGCTCCACTGGACCCAAGGCACACTCATCAGTCCCAAGAATGCGGCGGAGTGAGCAAGAGCAGGGCGATAAGAAACAGCTCCAGCCGCGAATGCAAATAGCGCGGGAGAGAGGAAACAAAGAAAATAGAACGCCGTATGAACTGGACTCTCTTGAAACCAGCGGTCCAGGCTCGCAAGAGCGAACACAAACCAATACGGCCAGAACAGGACGCAAGCAAGCATTGCGAGGCTGGACCTGTTTTTGAGCAGAAGAAATAGCGCGGCGATAAGGAACACAGGTAAAGCGATGAGCGGAACGAGCAGGAGAGCCATGGAATCAGAGTCGCGCAACGGGTTCTCCCAGAAAGGCAGGGCCACGCGCGGAAAGAAGAAAGTGGCCGCTGCCACACCGAGGCCATTGAGGACTGCTGCGAATCGCAGGCGGTTTTTTTGAGGCGAGGCAGAGGTAAAAAGGAAACGGGGGTAAGCGAATACAAAGAGCAGAGGAATCGCCCCGAAGATCAGCCAAATGAGCAGAATCCTCCACCACGCCTCGCGTTGAATATCCCGGTTAAGCATGAAGCTTGACGCTGCCGCCGCTGCCGACAAATAGACTAGAACTGTTGGGATTTTGCGCTGCACAATGGTTTTAACCCGACGTCAATCGACTTGTCACTGACGAGGAGCGATAAATCTAGTGTATTGCTCTTGCACAGCCCGCGACCGCGGAGCGAGAACTCTGCTGCCTAATAGACACCGGCAGCACGGAAGTTGTTCCGCAAGAGCGAGTTGAAGTTTTGAACTGCCCTTTTATATTGCGTCGCGGCAACTTCCGTATGATCGCTCCTTGCTGGCGGCCGGGCCACGTGATTTATCCTCACAAGCTGCGAAGGAACTGCATCAAGTTGGGATCATCCCGCCATTTCGGATAGGCGTTGGCGGGTCCGATTCCGGGATCGCAGGCGGCCAGCGCTTTGGCTATCATTGCGAGGTCGGTTTCTTTTTTTAATGTTGCGGTGTCCACCGAGA
>Ga0137418_10004138_pt1 | contig 13330 bp, 15 predicted proteins | sample CZODoug3_1_2_16f_FD_122242 | JGI IMG/M metagenome (GOLD analysis project Ga0137418, IMG submission 122242) | Vadose zone soil fungal communities from Angelo Coast Range Reserve, California, USA - CZODoug3_1_2_16fungal (Hybrid Assembly) | ecosystem: Environmental > Terrestrial > Soil > Vadose...
TTGATACTACTTTATAATAGATCTGTGGTTGCACTTTTTGGTTTGATGTCATTATGCGGGTGATATTAGATTTTCAGTAAAACGAGATTCACTTGTAAAGAATTGGTCTCATATTTGGGAAGGTCACACATGTCACAACAAGATGAGTATGGACGTGGCCTATCTTAGCTATTGTTAGTTGTGACACTTTTCATCGCCCAGAAGGTCTTGAAGAGGTTTACATTACTTCAATTGCTTCATCAAGCTGCACAGAAGCATCTAGGATCAACATCTGGGTCATCAGAGGCCTCGGATGTGTGTTGCAATGTTTCGTAACGCCGCACACCGATCTCTTGAGAGCCTGCTATTACATCTATCTATGGTGTGAGGGATCAACATCTGGGTGGTCAGAGGCTCTGGATGGGTGTTGCAATGTTTCGTAATGCCGTACACTGATCTCTTGAGAGCCTGCTATTACATGTATCTGTGGTGTGAGGGATCAACATCTGGGTCGTCAGAGGCCTTGGATGGGTGTTGCAACGTTTCGTAACGCTGCACACCAATCTCTTGAGTTGCTATTATATGTATCTATGGTGTGAGGGATCAACATCTGGGTCAACAGAGGCTTTGGATGGGTGTTGCAATGTTTCGTAACGCTGCACACCGATCTCTCTTGTCAGCCTGTTATTACATGGATCTGTTGTGCTAGGGATCAACATCTGGGTTGTCAGAGGCCTCAGATGGAGAACTACAATAAATACAGATCCATTCATTGTCACCTGCATAATCTTCTGAAAGAAATAATTCAGGTCAGATCTAAGACTCAATTTCACTCAGGGAATAAAATAGATATGTAGAATTACATTATGTAAGGGTAACATATGAGAACATACTTTCAACCACAGAACAAAGAGGGGCCTCGGCCATGAATACAATATCCACTCGACTGTATGATTATCAACACTTGAAAATGAAATCTGCTGGAGCTGAAAATTTGGTGCAATTGCGCTTCAACCTAAGGAACTCGGTATTAGCAGACCTGTATGCTTTCCCTGCACCGAGCCATTCTGTGATCGTGATGTGTACCGTGTTTCCATCTACCCCACCCATACGTTCGGGCATAGATTCTCGGAGATCTTGTAATACTCCTGTTCGTGCCTCATCCTTTGTGCTCGCACGAAATATTATGCGGCTGGCATGCATACATGAGGCGAGAAGCCTTTGCAAAGAATCGTTCTTTACATTTGCCCCACTGAAGTCGAGATGACAAATTTGTGACAAATGTGTCTCAGATCCCATCAATTGCACTACGGATGCATAGGACAGAATCTCGGAGGTGTGGCGCCTTTTCGAGGAAACTTCGATGGTCTGGAGCGCAGGTGCTGATACCCACCCCAGAGCTCGGTTTGGCCATGCAACGTCGATGAATCGTATTGTTTTCAGGTTTGACAATTGCTTCACGTCCGCTTGGTGTGCCGCTGACGGCATATATCTAATAGTCAGATGTACCAAGTTGGCGCAGTGGTCCAATATCGCCAACGTGGATGAAACAGACAAAGGGTGCCTGCACGTATCGCCAATAGACAAATCGGTAACATGTTCCAACATCTTTGAAGGAATGGCGCCGACAAACGAGTCCAGTCGCAAATGTCGTAATTGAAGAAGGTAGGTGCTGACGATTTCGATGGAGTTGGTGGAGCAATTTTGGAAATGTTGGGAGTTATAATTCACATCAGATGTGAGGCAGATATGGAGCAGCTCCAGTCGTCGAGCTTCCAACAGAGCTCCACCTTTCCACAGCATATTAGCGACCTGGTGGATGCATATCCTAGTTGCATTGTCCACACATCTGTCACAGTCCTCATCCACAAGCAATTTGATGCTCCTCCATCTGTGTGCATGCTTTATGATTTCTTCAAAAGCCCTGTACATCGATGCAACAACACCATGTGGTTTCCAACCATAATCCTCCAGCCCAGGAAAATGGATAATGATATCCAGTGGGGCCTGACAGGAATTTATAAGATATTTTTGGACCAGTCGAGTGGGCCTGATGGTTTTAGGATGAGAAGACCAGGGGCTGTGAGAAGTGGCGGGTGAAATAGAGAATTGATGCCATAATATGGTACATCGTTCTGCGATGTCCCTCCAGAGGCGGCACACTCGGCTGAGACCCAAGACATCGGTGCAGCACCAATCGATATCGAAGATATGGCGCATTATTAAATCCAGCAGTTCGCTCGGCACTGTCTAGACGTAAGTATGTATATTTGACTCGATTATCGACGTTGCAATCTCACGTTGGTTGATCAAAGGTATTTTTTCTCGTGTTTTCCCCAAGAACAGCCGAATACTGTCATTGTGGGTGGACTGGTACTTTGGTGATGTTGGTTCCATGCCATTAAGAAAGCCTAAAGAAATCAACGTGTCCCAAGGAGACATTAACTGGCTGTGGCCCGTGTGTTGAAACCAAGAATGGGTGCCGTCGCACTTTTCTGCCGTGTATCTGTTTAGTTTGCAAAAGTGCGCAAAGTATAGGCGCCAATCTGGAGTGAATTCTTCAGTGAAAGCGATCGTTACAGCATCGATTTCAGAATACATGCCTTTGATTGTGATTACCTGGTCATACGGTTTCAATCTTTTCGTGTTACAACTTTTCTCGTACCGTGCGCGACCAAAATCCGAATGAGTATAGTCATTCCATGTGCGTATAGACCATTGGTGTAGTATTTCCATGTGCCATGTGCCATCCCTCAATTCATCCTTATCGGCTGCTAGTATATCTCGCACGGTGGCGCATCGAAGGTTATGCATGTATGTTTTCAGCATACGTCTCTTCAGAACCTCCCCGGGATGTGGAGCTGTGTCATTTTGGTTCATGGCCATCCAGTATTCTAGATCGAAGCAGACCAACACGGGCACATATCGAAGGTTGACCTCCGCCCATTGCCTCGAACCGTCCGCTAAAAATACATGCAATATTTGCACGTCTGGACGTATGTAATCGAACTTCCAGATAAGTTCATAGCCGATCAGAGGGAGATATGTGTCGTAAGGCCATTCGTCCGACATATCTGTGCAAACGGTGCAAGTGCGGAAGTTCGGAAGTTTGACTGAGCGTCGGTAAGTTTTGAACCGTGTACAAATAGGTCCAAACAATGGACCTATTTACCATGCTGTTTAAAATTTTCCCACACATTTGCATGCACTGCATATGTTTTATGTAGTTGATGTTCGGGAAGGTCATCATTAAAAGCTCCTTGCCAAATTTGAGATATTGTAAGGTAAGCTTTATGGCTTATGGCTTAATATTCAGGGCATGTTGAGACATCAGGAATCGCTTATTCTTCGTCTACAAGTATGGAGACAATTGTTTACATGGCAGATTTTGGGTGGGCGCTCCATCCTCTGATGAAATCATGTTCAATATCGGGGTGCCGGTCTGATGCTGCAATGCGTGACAGACACCGACAATATCAGCTAAGGAATTATGGTTTGCCAGGAAATTGACTCACTCCCATCGACAAAATGGCACACTTATGGATATCAATTCCCAACAGTGGACGCTGGCGAGGTGGTCTGCAACAACTTCTTTTTTGCCTGCACCTTTCTTCTTCTGGCACGATTCCTTTTATAGTTTTTTCCATGATGGGTCATTTTCCTCGTGGCCCCATCATATGCTTAAGAATTCCACCATGTTATGTTAGGTTACAATATGAGCAACTGCATGAAACTTACACATAGTAGCATCGCTTGGCATGGGCAAATGTGGCTCAACCACAGAGGTCCTAAGGGCCGGAGAGTTCCATCCCATTATTGACTCCTTTTGGGGAATCATCGACGTCCCTGTTCCTGCAATTGTTGCAAGGAAGATCCTAGAACACATCCAGTCACGCTCCTCATGTTCCACATTCGTTGGGCAACGAAACAGTGCATTCGGACACACGACATGGCCAAAACGTCCATTGTACAAAGCTATCCAGTCTAATGATGCAGATCAGTCAGCATGTATCATGGGCAGGGAATGATGCAAACCATAATTGACAAAGTCTTCCATGTATGGAATCAATCCATTCACCTTGCAATGTTCATTGTACATGGTGCGCCCTGTGTTTGAGTGACCGAGGCCATGATGAACTCTAACTGCCCAATGTCTTGAAGCGTTTGGCTGGAACGATCGATCCAGCAACGTCGCCTCATCTGTCACAATGAGCTCCTTCGCTATGTCCTCACGAACTCGATGGAGGTACGATTGAACGCGTTTTCGGTTCCAGGACGTTAATGGAGCTGTGGGCACTGTCCAATAATCCATGTCAAGGAATGCGAGCATACATGCTATATTGAGGCGGACGCGAATAACGCGGGTGTTGTGTTCCGTAGCCAGGCATATTCTGACCGATAGCATTGTCCCATATTCTCCTGGCACAAACATGAATAGTGTGGACGTTTCGGGTGCTGAGATGTTGTCATCCGCCCAACGATGTGTGTCGTCGTCCATGACAAACCAAGGTTCTGCTATGAAAGCGGTGCAGACTTGTTAACAATCCAGCCTATGGAAAACATTTACCTGTTATGGCAACATAATTATGATAAAGAGTGAATCTCACAAGACACATACCTCCAACAATGGCAAATAAAATCACATATAATGTTGGCGCAAGGGGTGTAATAATTGCTTTGCTATTCTACATTATGAGAATTTTTTTGAAATTTAAAAGTTGATTCTTTGTTGGAATACTCTACTCTGGGGTGGGCTCATAAAAGTATGTTCCTTTCTATCCATTCATTCCATGCTGGATTCTCGAATAAATACACATCCGTTGATTAATGCAGAATTGTGTTCCTTCGCCCCCTCTGCCACTCATCCGGACAGGGTCCTATCAGTGAGGAGATACTCTCACCACCTTGCAGTCGGCAGCACCTGCAGTGACGCCACAGAGGAGATCAACAACGGCCCAATTTGTTGAGATTGTAGGAGCATATGACACTGTCATATATATGGTAGCAGCAGGGAGGCAGTACATTAGCATTCGGAACGGTTTCACAGGCCATGTGGATGCAGAGCCTCCGCCAGAGGGGCAGTTACCTCGGGTAGACTGAGGATTTGTTTTGTTTCAAGTTATGAGACCCGGTACTTGTACAGTTGAAACACCAATTTATAGAATATGTGTAGAGGCTCTCAAAAATGATAACTGGGAGTCAGTGAGACTTCCCAAGGCATCTTCAGGAAGAGGTGCAGAGCCTCTCATTGGAACCTCCGTGGAGGAGGCCTGTTAGGCGTGTTCTACTGAACATGAAAACCCTACCTACATAAAAGGTTCGTCAAGGCATACCTGGCCTGCGATTTTCCACACATTTTCGTCGGACACAATTGCCAGGTGAAATACAGGAACAGATGGCGGCATTGATAAGGAGAAATTGAAGGATGGTTCTTGGAATATGGCCATACTTCACCAATGGGCAATCCACAGATGGAACAACTATCCCCATTTGAATTTTGGGAGAGCCAATGCAACAAAATAATATGATAATGTACATGCTGCCATAAATGTAATAACATTATATTTTACATGTGACATCATGCAATGACTGCACACCCAGTAGTCACAGCCAGTGATAGATAATGTACTCAATATGGAAACCTCCGCTCCCGACGCAGACCAATATAGCCATCTACCACTTGCGATCATCAATCTAAGTAGAACCTAACCCATGATGAAGGCACAGTTGGGGTTCAAACCTTCATCTGACGTCGAAAGTATGATTGGGGCAATTCTCAATGCTAAGGCCATCGTAGTGATATGTGGTATGTTACAGTGACCTCTTGTCTGTATCGTTTGCTCAGTCACTATTCACATAGGCGCAGGAATATCCATTGCAGCTGGCATCCCCTCATTTCGTGGATCAGGTGGCATATATAATGACGATGTCGAAGGGAACAAAACAGAGGAGCTCTTCCACATGCATGCATTGCAGGTAAGGACAAAATGCTTCTCGGCCTTTCCCACTGCTGAGACAATTTATACAGAATAGCTCCATGCGAGGCGCATTCTGTAAATTCACTGGGAAAATGGCCAGCCATGCGGCAGTTGCGAAACCTACACGGTTTCATGAGCTTCTGGCTGCTCTTAACGCACGTGGCACACTGTTGCGAGTCTACACTCAGAATATTGATGGTCTGGAGCTTAAATGTGGACTCAGCACTTATTCATCTTCTTGCACCAACGACGAAAGAGCCACCTGTATACCCCTTCACGGAAATTTGCATCAGATGCGCTGTCAGCTATGCAGTTGCACTTTCCTGTTGGATCCATATCTGCACACCCTCGAGGCTGGGGAACTCCCAAAATGTGTCATCTGTGACGTCATTGCAACCCAGCGAGCTCAGCTAAACTTACGAGAACGCAAAACAACATCGTTTTTACGGCCTGACATCATTCTTTATGGGGAACACCACCCTCTCGGGGAAGAGATAGCCAAGATTGCCAACAAAGATGCCAAAGCAGTGGATCTTCTTCTCGTAGTGGGCACAAGCATGAAGGTGGATGGAATTCAGAAGTTGTTCAGAATGTTCGTTCAATCTGTGGCCAAAAAGCAGTCCACGAACAAGGCTCCCGCCCTAGGATCTTTACTAATCGACGTCAATTTGTCAAGCCTACCAAAGTTGTCCCAATCTGTGGATGGCCAGGTGGAAGGGGATTGTGAATTGTTCGCAATGATGGTCGAAGAGGAGTTGAAGGTTAGGGGAATCATGTCCACAAGTAAATCTATCATGAGGCGGGGTCTCCCCGCTGTGATACCCGAGTCAACACAACAGGAAAAAATGGCCAGCATGGCGGAGAAGATGGCCTTCACCAACAGACGACTGGATCTTCGGCCCTTGTGGAGGTACTACTGATGTGAGGGTGTGGCAATGAATCTCGCTTGTTGGGTGTACAAACGGTTGATTTCAAGGTTTTCCCTATGTAATTCACATCCTAACGATCACTCAATATGTAATATTCCACCAGGACACTTACAGGTTCGATCACAAATGAATGGCCGTTTCACTGTCTCCGAGTCATTTATCATTAAACATCCATTTTATGTCATAGAGTTCCATCGTAAGTAATTCCAACAACCTGGCCAATGTGAATGCGAAAGTTGCATCTCCCAAAACGACAAGATCGTCCCCATACACCTACGATTCTTGCATGATGTTCTCCTTCAGTAGAACATTGCCAGAATTCGACATGCTGTGGGCTTCGCTGAGCTCTGACCAGCAGCTTACCAACAACGTCGAATGTTGTAGTGTTAAATGGATCATCCTGAGATATGAATCTGATATCCCGCAACGTGGTAACAGATGTGAACCATCGAACCCACTCCGAGTGATCCCACAAAAAATAAAATAAGTCTGTTTGCACAGTCTTGGAGTTCCAAAAAAATCTGTCAGATGATCACAAATATATTACTGAATGCTCACCACCACCCTCAGCTTTGTCAATGAAAGTGGAGCCCATTCACTGATGCCATGACCCATCATCCTATGAAACATGAACGGGTCCCATTTCGTTGTGACATATGTCAATGTCTTCAGCCTCTGAAAAAGCGGAAGGATCGTCGAAAACTCGTAGTGAAAGCGGTGTTCATCATAAAGATTCGCATCGCATGAAGGATCCTTTTCCAACACAATCTGCTCAACGCATAGTTGTAGCTTTAACGTTGGTTCTGGGTATGTCGGACCCATATGAAACAGCAAGCTTTTGATGAGCTGCCTCACTTGACGAGTGCTCGACAGGCTGACATGTCGAAACAACTCCTTCTGGCATGGGTCTCTCCACAGTCTACAAACACATGCCAGGTTGGCGACAGAGGGAGAACTCGGCGGACAGAATTGCAAGACTCGGCACAGCAACTCCATGGACAGCGATGCAGCGCCAGACTATCATGGCATCAGATAAGCATCGTTGATAGGTTCATCCACTCACCATGCCATGATTCAATGTGCCATTGGGAATGGTCACATCGATGGGCACATCATTCCGATCGTGAGGTTGGCTTGATGGGCTTCCTCGTGGGTGGCATTTTGCATATCGAAGTATCTCCCCTGTACAATCAACAACCATGGTTGGAAAATCTCCAGTCAGACGTATTGCACTGGACAACTGGGTCGCAATGCAATCCCTAAGGCAAGGGGGTCGGCAGACCATCACTCTTCTCGTGTGGCAGGTAGTGGTAAAAGGGATTTGTCACCGCTTTTACCCACAATCCTGCACATGTTACATGCGCAGCCACCTCTTTCATCGCCACCAGTTTGCCATTCACTTAATTGGCATAACTATGCTTCTAATGCACATTATTCTTCTACACGTATTTCCCCCATGGCTGGTCTATTGCCTCTCCTCTTTCGAACCATTTAATCCCACGAGAACCCACAGTGGCCTCAAGTTGCTCCTTCTGGATTCTGATGAAACTCAAAATTTGATGAACTATAGACTGGGCTTCCAGAAGTTCAAAATGTTCCTCGCACACTAACACAGTCGGTTGAGAAATGCGAGACATATCTTACAAGAAAGGAAGGGTGGATACTTATTTACTTAGCAAGGGTCTGTTATACCTCCTCACCTGAGACATACCCATTTGTTTGCTGATGGTTAAACAGATTTAAATTCTGTGATAACCTATGCTTGCAAAGAATGATGCGGCTATAACATAATTAATTAATTATTTTTTTTGACGGCTTGTGTCCATGGATCAAATCAGAATGGGAAGTTTAATAGTATGGATCATGTAGATGGTGTTGGACCAAATATAACATCATCAAGTATGTACGGTTTATTATACCGTCTTGTGCTTTTCACAATAGAGTATGCAAGACCGAACTAGCTGTTTAGCGAATGGAAATTGATCCCCTGTTTTGCTGAATAGGCGATGAAAGAACAATGAGGACTTGTAACTTCAAAACACCGTTATGTTGAACCATGGACATATCCCTAGCACACTGAAATACATAGGGTTTGGCCTTCTCTAATGAGCCTCCATTGGCAAGAGACATGACCTCTATATAACCCTAGCTAGAATTATTTAAATGAACACAGGAACTCCATGTTTGTGTTGCTTGATTGCCTGTCCATGGCCCCTCTCTACTGCATGCTGCAATGACTTCACAGCCTCCCCCAATGTTTGTCCTGCAACCTTGTGTGTGTGAAGTGTGGGTATATCAATTGTGAACACAGCCATTTCATATGGGCTGTAAATATGAGGTTTCTCTGTATGGCCCTCTGACACAACAGCTGCTGCAACACAATATGCTGGCCGCATCATGATCAGCTTTGCCTTTGTTGCCCTCACCACAGCCTCTGGCCCTACTGTCGACCACGGTATCACGTCTACATCCTGCACACCAAGATTCTGATGCAGTAGCTTATGCTCTCCCGAGCGGAAATCCAACGTCATCGCAACAAATGATTCACCTATAAGGGCATCCCACGTCTCAATGTCCAAGTCCCCGTCATCCTTCAATGCCTGCTGAAGCAGAAGTCCTCGAATGGCAATTGCCTGAACCTCAAAAATGAATTCGGTCAGAAATCGTTGTTTCGCTTGCCCAATCCGCTCCTTTGGCCATGCTGGATCAGGGTGAATTACCCATGGTGATCGATACAGGTGCCCATTTTCAGCTCTTCCTCGACATTCTGTTTTGTGCACCGCTTTCCAATTCGCCCGTTGGCAAGCAACCCCCTGTACCAATGTTAGCAACATGTCTCTTTGATATCCATCTAAAAACCGCCCTTACACAGTACCCCACTTGCTTACATGCTCCACACTTCTGTAGTTTATGCATAAAGCTTCCCAAGCAGTGTGCGCATCGTTCCACTTGTTTATAATCTCAGCAAAAAGTTAGCCGACCGTCAAGAATTCAGTTACTTACACCTGCCGGCAACTTGGTGTTCCATCTTTGGAGAAATCTGTCTTCTAGCCGTTCAGGGATATGATATCCTGAGGCACAAAGGTTGAACGTTGAACCTCTGGTGAAGTTTTAATCTGGATCAATTGATGAGGCCCGAACCGGACTTGGATCGAGGCACGTGTTGGCATGTGGTACTCGTCGTCTTCAACGTTCGGTCCAAACATCGATAAAAAAGTATATAGAAGAGTGGAGTATATATTCAATAGTGTGTGTGCCAATTTTGAGATCAAAACATTAACTTTGACCTATGGTCAATGGTCGAACGAGTTATGTGGCTGAAAAGACCTTCGTCTCAATAAGGAAGGTGATTTTTGACAATGCAAAATCATCTCAGTCCCACCAGCGTTAACAGCACCTAACTTGTTGATTATAAAGTGGCAATATTTTTCAATTGGTGTGCTGAACATAGGACGTTCACTTTTTCAAACATTATACCTCACAACAGGTTTGCGAATGAGATATCTTTCAAAGTTCTGATCACGTGCAGTCATGCGTGGCGATCCAAGTCCAATTGAATCGACTACAATACAAATAAAAATCAACGAAAATTTGTGTTGTTGTCTGGTGATGTTTGACATTGTTTGGACGTATCTGGTCATGTTTCCTGCGTGACATTGGTGCCAGCTTCTTGCATGATGCAGCTATAACACAATTGATATATATTTTTGACGCCTTGCGTCATGGATCAAATCGGAATGGGAAGTTGTTTAATAGTATGGATCATGAGATTATCATAGATGGTGTTGAACCAAATATAATGTCATCATCAAGTATGTACGGTATATTATACCGTCTTGCGCTTTTCACAGTAGAGTATGCAAGACCGAACTAGCTGTTTAGCGAATGGAAATTGATCCCTTTTGGGATCATGTTTTGCCGCTTTCCGCACTTCATGTACCCATGACAAAATCTTGTCAACCTGAAAACAAGGCTTATGAAAAAGAGTGTTGTGGAGAAGCATTTGACATTACCTTTGCTGTATTTTCCTCTTCAACCAGGGTAGAAATCACATGTTGTTTCCACCCATTCATGTCTACCAATGACATGATCTTATGGAAATGCTCAAGATCCTTTTCAAGAGCAGCCAAATTGGTGGGCTGTTCACTTGAGTGAGATATGGCCTGTGCATGAACTACATCCAACCAATTCCTTGGGTTCTGTGGCATCTCTGTGGCCTAGAAGTGTGAGTTAGTGGTTAAGTCTTCATGAAGTTATGACCATAGCTGACAGACCTTACTCACAACAGGGTTCGATTCCTTTTCCTCTGCCTCAGTATGACGAAGGTCGTCGGACCCCGATGGTGCTGCCATTTTCCGGTGTTGATTTATTGCGATGGGCTTAGATTCCGCCTATGGCAGATTGTGATTCTGTTATCAAAAATTATGCTTAGCAGGCTCACTAGTGGAGGTGCACGAGGTGTAATGCTGAGGTTTCCACTTGGGGCAGGTTTTTTTTGCTTCTTCTTAGGAGCGATAAAGGGACATGCAGGTTTGTCGATGGAGCTTGCCTGCAACATTGAAATGAACTTTGTGTGTCATATTGCCAAGAGATTGAACAACTAACCCTCTTGACCTGCTTCTTCGTCGGACTTGGTGGTGTCAAGGAAGGGTATTCAGAGAGTGCATCCAGAGTCGTTCTGGCAGCTAGATTGGAACGGAGGCGTCTTGGAGATTTTTGGACGTGAGCATCGTCCATTTCAGAATGCTTCTTGTGTGGGCGACCACGCGGCCGTTTCATCACTGTCGCAGCTACGATGAAATGCAGCAAACTGAGAATAAATTGGTGGATGTTATAAAACATAACTCACAGTGTTCTTGCGCGGCCTCATAGGATTCGTCATGATTGGCGGTGTTTATATTTGAGGGGTCTCTGACATTATCTGAGGAGGCATGTATGTCAGTATTTCTGAGGGAGGTCGTGCATCATCATGGTGGCTTTTAGCCTTACCTATCTGATTTGGACCTTCACTGGCTTCCATGCCGGGAGCAAGACCATAGGCAATTAACTCGTGTCGTATGATTTCTAGGACCTCTGCTGGATTGGGAGTCCCCATCAGTCGCAAACCAGACTCCAACATCGTCTGATGCTCGGTGGTAAAGCTGTGGTAGTCTGAGTTCAGATACGAGTTCAGTAACAAATCGAGATACATTGAAGATTGATTTAGGATCTCACTTACCATAACTAAAGTGGTTGCTTGGGCGCTGATAAGCTTCCCCGAGCAGTTGTGAATTTTTATGCAACGCCGCTGGAGTGTGAGGTATTTTAAGAGCCAGGCGTGTCAGACAGCGAGCCATTGACTCAGGCATCCATTCGTCTGGAAGTGGGCTGTTTCCTGATGAATCAGGTTTGTCCCTTGTCGCATCCTGGGCAAATCTCTGTAAAAGAAAATCATAGAACCACATTAGCCTCAACATAATGAGGGCCTTCTTCTGATTTGACATTTCCGAGGCTGATATGGACTCCTGCAATGCTGCAGCTTGGATCATCTGAATGATCATCATCAAAGGCAGCCACTTTGCATTCAGATGCAGCTTCAGAGAGCCGATTTGTATGACACATTGTTTGGGGGGAACCCCTTTGGTGTGTTCGCCGTCGATAGAATATTTGGTGAAGGACATCAAAGAAGATGGCGGCAATTCTCTTGTCACAGGCGGTTCCTGGAGCCACCATGATAGCTCGAGTGTGTGGTCTGCCATGTTGGGTGTGTGGTATTTGAGAACAAATCCTGAAAGCGTTTCCTTGTCAAATCATCCACGTGTGAAGCAAACTACAGCAAACAATTGCCAGTTCAACAGTTTCATGGAATTCATTCTTTGTGGGATATAGATACATTCGCCAAGGGATCGTGAACAAAAATAAATGTACTGAAGGTAACCTATGGAGCTCTGGTAGATAAGTGCTCAGGTGTCTTCTGATCTGAGTCCAGTTGATCAATTAGCTGGAGGCTGATGAGTCTGATGGTGGAAATGATGCTGCAGAGGCTGCAGAAGATGAAGATGATGGATCTGGCACTACTGAGGGCCCCAGATCATCATCTCCGTTGTTGCCTCTGCACAATGTGAATTTTTGTTGAGTTGAAAACTTGTCAGGTTTTGAAGAAAGTTCGGTGCACTCACATTTCGGCAATGTATTTTTTTTTTTGTGCTTTATTACGGGGAGGGTTCCGTTTGTTGCGTGTCTTTATTGATTTGGTCCTAACCCTTGTGCGCGATTTAACAGCCTTGGCCCCCCCATGTGTGTCCTGAATCCTCGCCACCAGCTGCTTTGATGATATTTGGGGCCGTATTGGCCGCACCTGGTCATGTTCTGTTCCACCGACTTCGCGGATCCGATAAAATGATGGATTGGTCACAAACTGCACCTTCCCTTTGACAGCAGACCATATTGTGGTTCCACCTGCCT
>Ga0137418_10004139_pt1 | contig 13329 bp, 12 predicted proteins | sample CZODoug3_1_2_16f_FD_122242 | JGI IMG/M metagenome (GOLD analysis project Ga0137418, IMG submission 122242) | Vadose zone soil fungal communities from Angelo Coast Range Reserve, California, USA - CZODoug3_1_2_16fungal (Hybrid Assembly) | ecosystem: Environmental > Terrestrial > Soil > Vadose...
TACTACGCAGCAACCCTGCTCAATGTCACGATGCCGTCGCTGACCTCCAGCGTCGATTTTGCGCTGACCGCGATCATCATCGCCGACACCTGGGAATGGCTTCCCTTCACCTTCCTGATGGTGCTGGCCGCGCTGCAGACCATTCCGGAGGAGTTTTCCGAGGCGGCGCTGCCTCCAACGAAAGTGTTGAGTGAAACCAACGCAGAGGCGCGACGCAAACCAAGCGCTGATCTGGCAGTTGAGCCTGAAGAATTTCCCAGGGCTGCACCGCAAGCTCATTTCGTTCCGGTGACATCGCCGGCAGCGCTGGCCTTTGCAGAAACTCCGCGGCGTCCGAAGATCGTTGTGCCGGTGGCCGAGACGCAAGCAAACAAGAAACTGAGTTGGCGCGAACAGCTTTTCCCGGAGCCGGCAGCGCCGTCTGCAACTCCCAGGAAGCGAGTTTCCGCGCGCCGGCCGGTCGGACCACAGCGAAAACGCGCCTACCTCGTTGCCGCAGCATTGATCGTCGCATTCTCAATTATGCTGCTGGCGACGCACAAATACGTTACGTCGCATTGGAACCCGTTCGTCGAATTGCCGGCCATGGGTGAACTTTTTGTAATTGGACGCGAAGGTGTTACAACAACGGATGTAAATTTGCGGTCGGATGCGAGCATCGCCAATCCGCCAGTGGGCGTGGCAGAAAATGGATCGCGCGTTAAAATCCTGGCCACCACCGACAATTGGTACGAGGTGCAAGTGCTGCAACACGGACGGCCAAAGGCCAGCCCGTTTACCTCCGACCGCGGCTGGATAAACAAGAAGTTTGTAAAGTTTGATTAATTTGGAGTGCGGCGGCTTGACGCCGCTTTTGGTTGGGCCAGCGTCAATTGAATGGATTGACGCTGCTTGTTGATTGCGGAAGACGAAAGCGCCGTCAAGCCGGCGCACTCCAAATTTAACTATTTCCGATTCACGATTTACGATTCACGATCTCATGGGATTAATAGAATCAATCAGAAAATGGATCGACGGCGAGACCGGCGAAGACCTGGTCGAGTCGGCTGACGAACATGCCAAACCGCGCCGCATCTGGGAAGAATTCCTGGTAAAGATCGCGCGCGAAGTTGAAGCGGTCATGCAGCGCGAAATGTTTACGCCGCCCGGTGGACCAACCTACATTCCGCGCGAGTACATCGTCTATCTCAGCAACGACGACGACAAAGACTGGCAAGGCGACAAGCGACGCGGGCTCGAGCAGGGCCTGTTTCATGTGCTTTCGGAACGCGCAAAGGAATTGAGCGGTCACACCGATCTGGCGGCGAAATCATTCGCGGTCGAATTGCGCGTTGATGGCACTTTGGAAAAAGGTCAGTTCCGCGTGCAAGGCGTTTGGGATGAAACTGAAAGCGGCCACACCCAGGTGACACCTAGAGCCTCTGCTTCACAACCTGCCGCGCCCGCCGGCGTGAACCTTGGCGACACGGTGCGTGAGCGCGCTGACGGCAGCTCAACTGAAACAGGTGCTGGTGAACAGAGCGAACAAACCGTGGTGCGCCCGCGCGTCAAGGAACTTTACACCGTTGAGGTTTGGAAAGACGGTGTGCGCGAATCGGTAGTGCCGATTACAAAGTCTGAAATAACAATTGGCCGCGGTTCGCGGACGATCACAGTTGACCTGCCGTTGAAAGGTGATCCGGAAGTCAGTCGCGTGCATGCAATCCTCACGCGCGAAAACGATGGCCGCTACTGGCTCGTCTCGAAAGGCCGCAACCCCACGACTGTTGCCGGCCGCGATCTACCACGCGAAGAGCGCACCGAAGTGCTGCCCGATCAAAAAATCGCCATCTGCAACTTCATCATCAGGATTCAACCGCGGTAGCGAGCTAAAGATCATGCGGTGCCGGCGGCAGCGGTTCGTGTGTTTGGATCGAGTTCGGCGAGGAGTTCTTTTAGAAGCGGGATGTCCTTGGTAGCATCGAGGTAATTTTTGCCGAGCATCTTGAGGAAGCGGCGTTCTTTAGTCTCACCATTTAGTTCCTTCAACAGCGCACGACAGAAGGCAGTGACTACGATGGCATCAAACTGCGAGCCGGTGTTATGCCGCAGGTCGATGATGACTTCATCAAATGTGCGACGCGTTTTGTAAGGCCTATCCGTGGTCATTGCATCAAACGAGTCAGCCAGTGTGACGATCTTTGCGCCCAGCGGAATCTGTGTGTCGGTCAAACCATCGGGATAGCCACGCCCGTCCATACGTTCATGGTGATACTTTGCCATCAGCGGAATGTCAGCATAGGGATGATGAATGGGCGAAAGAATCTCGAACCCAGCGGCAGGATGGCGATTCAGTTCACTTGATTGCTTGGCATCGATGCGATAAGGCGCATTGATGATGTCGCGTTCAACTACGAGTTTGCCGACGTCGTGAAGGTAGCCGGCGATGGCCATCCCTTCGACTTCTTCCTCGCCAAACCCCAGTTCGCGCGCAATGATCTCGCTGTATTTGCCGACGCGTTCGGAATGCCCTTGCGTGTATTTGTCCTTAATGTCGATGGCGGCGGCAAAGGCGCGAACCGTGTCGCGATAGATGGCGCGCAGGTCTTCATAGAGCCGACGATTTTCCACCGCTTGCTGCTTCACTTCTCCGAGCAACCGGTGAGTGTGAATGCCGACGCCGATGTGACGGGCCATGGATTTGATAACTTCAAGATCATCGGCGCTGAACGGCTCGCCGCTGGCTTTGCCGCCGAGCAGCACTAAACCGGTCAACTCGCCGCGCACGGCCATGGGAATGATTAATTCGATTCCCTGCTGAGTCAGTTCAGTAGCGTAGCGCACGCCGAAGGTCGCCGAAGAATCGCCTGTAGTTGGAATTACTTCTTCGACCCGGTCGCTACCGCTCCCGGTTCTGTTTTGACTTTGAACACTGGACGTTGGACTTTGGACCAACCCTAACACTTCTACCGCGCCATCGGTCACGTTCAGGAACATTTCCCGGTCTGCGTCTTCGACATCAAACTTGGGCTGATAATTCTCACCGACGCCCCAGACGGCAAGCAGGTTTGTGCTTTTGTCCTCCGGCAGCAGATGCGTAGGACTCTCAACGATAGCGCCACGCCGGATCGCAAGCGTGCCAAGCAGAAGATGCAGCGAGGTGCGCACCATCTCCATGAAGTCGCCGCTGTCCGCAACCTCCTGCCCCAGGTCAGCGAGCGCGCCAAACGAGTGAATAAGTTTTTGGGTGTTTGATTCCATAACGCAGAATTCAGGAGTCCGAATTCAGGAGACAGAATAGCACGCCTGACTATCGAATTCTGACTCCTGACTTCCGTGTCCTGTCTCCTGCCGTCAATGTCCCATTGCTTTACTGCTTGCAGACAGGGTGGTGAGCGCTTCCTCTTCGTCTTTGGCAAGCACGACGTGCCGGGTCAACCCGAGCATTTCGAATAGCTGTACCGTCTCGTTGTTTACATCGGAGAACACGACCAACGCGCCGCTCTTTTCCGCGATGTCGATAATGCCAAGCAGGATGGAGACGCCGATACTATTGACGAGTTCCGTATCGCTGAAATCGATTACCAGCGCGCGCGCGCCGGAATCAAGCTGCTTTTTACACTCGCGCTCGATGCGTTCGCCGGTGAGCTTGTTCAGATAGTCGCTGGCGTAAACGACGGCAGTGGTGCCAACCGTATGCGAGCGCACGTTTGATTTGAAATCCGGCATGAGCTGGTACCTTTTAGTGGCACAGACTTTAGTCTTTCTCCCTCTCCCTTTGGGAGAGGGTTGGGGAGAGGGCTTGTGCGCGCCAAGCTTCGCACCCTCCCCTAACCCCTCCCAAAGGGAGGGGAAGAAACCACGCGTGTCTGAATAACTTCTTCAGATGTTCCTAAAGTCCGTACTACAACTACTTTCTCAAATATTTCACCATGCGCAAGCTGGTACCTTCGTCAACGCGTTCAAACTCAACTTCGTCCATCAACGTCTTGATCAACTTCAGTCCCCAGCCGCGTCGCTGGTCCAAAACGTCCGCTGTCTCTTTCGCACCGGCGCTAGCCCCTGCTTTTTCTTCAATATTCTCAGGCAAAACGCCGCGACTCGAAATAGTAATCACCAATTTATCATCTTCGACTATAAAACGCTGATAAATTTTTCGGTCGGGACTCAGGCTGTGTTCTGACGCATTGATGCAGGCTTCGACGGTGGCTGTTTTTATCTGATTAATAGCCTCGGGACGAAAGTTGAGGCGCCGCGCAATCTGCTCGGCGGTTGCTGCTGCCAGCAGCTCGTTGTCGGCGCCCATTGGCAGAATGAAAACAAATTCGTTGTCGTTAGCTGCGGGCGATTTGATGGCGCTGTCGGAAAGTTGTGCCGTCAGCAATTCAAACTGCGCGCGACTCGATGCATACGCATTGTGCTCGCGAAGCTTTTCAATTGCAGCGGCCGAGAAGCCTTCATTCGCTATCAGCCACAACTGAATGCGCAGGAAACCAGAGCGCTTCGCCAGACTCTCCAATCGATTACACCAGGACGCAACAACATCAACGCCTGCCTCAAGTTTGCTTTCGATCTTTGCTGCCAGCCAAACGATCTCGTTTTCACTTGTGTAGCCTGTACCATCAAAAGCGTGCGCAACGACGCAGCTCTCTTCGTCAAATTGTTTCAGCTCGGCGCTGAAAGCCACACCGTGGGCCGTGTGAAAGACCTGCGGCAGTTTCACCGTTTGCTGATCGATTTCCAGTCGCGCCGCAATCTCTTCCACGGGCGCACCTTTGTAGTCAGCAGCGAAGGCAGCGTAGTCGAAAAGGACGCCGGCGACGCGTTGATGGTTGAACTTTTGCAGCACGTCTCGCAATGGCAGGCTCGCAATTCGCCGGTAATGACGAGCAATAGTTTGCGGAGCGCGCTTCAAAGCCGCTGACATCAAATCCGCAACAACCAGGGCCCGCGGCTCGCGCAGCGCATCAAGACGGAAACGGCTGCGCACGAAATCTCGCCACGCGCGCGACCCACGCTGCGTATCGACAGTCTCACCGTCCCAGTTAACAATTTCCTGGATATGCAAACGCCGCAGGATCTCTTCCACAGAGGCAGGCTCTAGATTGAGACGTTTGGCCCAGGCCGCAAACGATGAGGTGCGCTGGCCTGCAGGCAAACTTTCAGAAAGCAGGCGCATCAATGCGCGCCGGTCGCCGGCGTCGGGCGCGACCTGCTCAAGCAGTGAATTAAAATAATGATGCAGCCGCCCGCCTAACAACTCATCAACATACAACCGCTCGCAATCAAAATATGAATTGAGCACCAAATGGTTTTCGCGAGCTGCCTGTATTAGCGCATTGATAAGAAACGGGCTGGCTTCGAGCTGCTGCGCTATTAGGTCGCGACATTCATCGCTTATCGCGACGCCTTCACGGCGTGCCACCGACGAAACGAGTTTGCGCGCATCCGCTTCCCCTAGCGGTTCAAGGCGCACTTTTTCCAGCGTGCCGGAATCAACGCCGGCTTGTTCAACTTCCCGAACGATCTCGCGACGCAAACCAGCCAGCGCGAAGGGCGAACCACCAAGTGACTTGATTAACTCGTTCGCAAACGGAACGCGCTCCGTGTCGTAGTTGGCAAATTTAACGGCGTCAAAGAGCACGTAAGGCCTTGGATTTGCCGGCGGCACTCGCCGCGCAGCGTTAAGGCAGAAACGTACCAGCTCGCGTTCGTCATCACTGAATCTTTGCTTGTTGTATGCGTTAACGAGTTCTTCAATCCAATCCAGATCAACGACGGGGGCAAGCTGCACCAGATCATTCATCGTCAACGACGCTTGGGCGATCGAGGGCTCGTTGCGGCGAAAAGCGATGTACTGCGCCAGAAACGCATTGAGGTATTCAATGGCGGCGCTGACGGCGGTGGTTTCGTTTGCAGGCAGAGAGAAGTAGATGGGAACGACGTTGCCCTGAGCGTTGAATAACTCGTCATACGACTGGCGCAGCAGTTCAGAAACTCCGGCGAGCGGGGCCAGCAGGATAAGCAGTCCAGTCGCCTCACGCTCACTGCCGGCGTGCGAGGCGTGGGATACAAGGCGCTCGAGTTCGGCAGTCCTGCCAACAAACTCTGCGCGCTTGACGCGGCCAAGAATGCGCCGCAATTGCTCTGGGCTGGAACTCATTTGTTAGTTGATGCGCCGCTCACATTTTCAAAGTAAAACTCAATGCGGTTTTTCCCCTGACTCTTGGCGTTGTAGAGCGCTCGGTCTGCGGCGGAGATCACTTTTTCGGCCGTATCGATGTCCCTGGCAAACGTTGATATGCCAACACTGATACTGACAACGCCCAGGGGCTGCGTCTTGCCATAGGGATAATCGGTTTCCGCCACACGCTGTCGCATGCGCTCGGCGATTACGCCTGCTTCGGTAAGCGAAGTTTGCGGCAACAGAATGCAAAACTCTTCGCCACCATAGCGGCAGGCGATATCAGCAGAACGCAGCGTAGCCTTGAGACAATGTGCCGTGATCTTCAAAGCGGCGTCACCTGCTTGATGTCCGTTTAGATCGTTATATTTCTTGAAGTCGTCAATGTCGATCATCAAACAGCTCATCGAATAGCTGTAGCGGGTCGAACGGTTCAGTTCTTCAGTCAAGCGCTCTTCCAGATAGCGGCGATTGAGCAGTCCAGTGAGCGGATCGGTTATCGACATCAATTGGAACTGAGTGGCGCGGTCCTGCCATTCAGCACGTTCGAGTGCAATCGCGATCTGCGGACCGACGAGCTCGAGCAAACTCAAATCCACCTCATTGAAAGGTTCGCCGCTCATTTTGTCCGTCAAGTTGAGCACGCCAATCTTTCGCCCGCGCATGGTTATCGGATAACTGATGAACGAAGGCGTTTTGTAGTCGCGTTTTCCTTGAGAAACTAACAGACCCTTGCTCGCTGCATTGGCGACCACCATTGGCCGCCCGGATTCGATCACCTGGCCGGCAATACCTTCGCCAATCCGGGGGCGACCTATTTCTTCTTTCGCTACAGCCAGTCCAATGGCTCCCCTTAAGACAAGTTCGTTTGCGTCTTCATCAAGGACCATTAGCGAAGCGCGTTCGGCGCGCAGCAGGTTTTTCGCATGCGTCAATATCGCTGCATAAGTCTGTTCCGGTTCTTTGGAGCTGATACGCTCGAGAAAATGTTTTAGCGATTCAGCAAGGGCCGAACGATGCTGCAATTCACCGCGCAAGCGCTCCACTTCGCGTTGAAGATCCGGATGCCTTTCTGCGGCCGGCGAGGTGTCGCTGGTTTTTGTTACCGCGGCGAGTGCTTCCGCTTCGATGGCCGACTCTGTTTTCATTTCGCCGGATAATTCGGGCGGCACTGTAGGACCGGACTCGGAAAAAGCACGCGCAGCTTTGTCCAGACTTGCCGACAGCTGTGTCAGCCGCTGCGGCTCAGAAAAGATCACATTGTCGAACGGCGCGCGATCGAGTAAGTCGTTCAATTCACCTTCGCGAAAGCGATCGGCCAGCGAACGATAGTCAGCACTGCTAACGAAGGCACGCCCGCCAATGGCAGCGAGGTTTGGTTCACCGCCGATCTCAATCGGCATAGTGAAGCACTCGAGCCCGGCGTGACATTTGTAATGGACCACGGAGCCCGCGCTCATTGCGCGCCGGTGTGCGTCGCCGCAGTATGGATCGCAAAGACGAACGTACTCGGGCGATGATTGAAATGCGTGACAGATCGAATTGTTGTTTGAAGCCGCGACCGCGGGAGGTTGTCGCCCGTCAACGAGCAACAGCGAAAGCCCGAGTGAACTTGCCAATTTCTCCTGAACCTCGAGCCAGCCCGCCGGTGCATCCTCGGGATGTTCCTGAATGATCTCTTGCGCGCTCTCATCGCTGGACACGGATTTCTTCGTTACCGCTCGCTTGGCATCAGATTTTTTTTTGCGACGTGGCATTGGATTAGTTTCGAAAGTCGCAGCGCAAAACGCGCGAGAGCCGTTGTTTCAGTATAAGTTCCTGATTTCCGCTTACAAAAAGCCCCTCAATTAAGACACCGGGCAGCGCAGCACGAGCCGAACCCTGCTTAATAGAACAACTTGCCCTATTGATAAACGACTAATAGCAAACGCTTTTCATGCACCCAGCGGCGTTGCATATCGAGGTTTTGGCAGGAATTTCGGGGAATTACTGGCTGATGACTCTTTGGGCGGTATCGAGTCCCGGGGCGGCGCCGGGCGCGACCTTCTCAATATCGGGCTGGTCAGCACTGATGCGAATGCAGGCGGCAAAGTGGTTTGGCTTGATCTCAACCAAGGGCGGCACCACCTGTTTGCACGTCTCAATCATGTAAGGGCAGCGAGTATGAAAACGGCAGCCCGGCGGCGGATTGATTGGAGACGGCACGTCGCCTTCGAGGACGATTCGCTGGCGTGTTGCTTCAACTACCGGATCCGGCACCGGCACCGCAGAGATGAGCGCCTTGGTGTAAGGCATTAAAGGATCGGAGTAGATAGCTTTGGCGTCTGCTATTTCAACCAGTTTTCCCAAATACATTACCGCCACGCGATCAGAAACGTGGCGAATGGCTCGCAGGTCGTGAGAAATGAACAGGTATGTCAGGTTCTTTTGCCGCTGGAGGTTTGCCAGAAGATTCATGATCTGCGCCTGAATAGAAACGTCGAGCGCCGAGATCGGCTCATCGGCGACAATGAACTCAGGATCAACTGCCAGGGCGCGCGCGATGCCAATGCGTTGTCGCTGACCACCTGAAAATTCGTGCGGATATCGTTTGGTAAACCGCTTGCTGAGGCCGACCGTTTCCAACAACTCCTGTACGCGTTGTTCCGCCTCCCTGCCGCGCGCAATCCGAAATGTTTCCAAAGGTTCGCCTACTATTTGACCGACAGTCATGCGCGGGTTAAGCGAAGCATAAGGATCCTGGAAAATTATCTGAAGGTGGCGGCGATGCTTGCGTAGTTCGCGGGTGGACAGATGGGCCAGATCGCGATTGTGAAAAAGCACCTGCCCGGATGTTGGTTCGACGAGTCGCAAGATTGCACGGCCGAGGGTCGACTTGCCACAACCGGATTCACCAACCAGACCCAGCGTTTCGCCGACGTAAATGTCAATCGTGACACCGTCAACCGCTTTCACGCTGCCATCGCCTGCGATGGGAAAGTGGACCTTCAAATCTCGGATGGCAATCAACGGATCGCCATGACCGCTTTCGATTGGCGGAGGCATTTGCGCAACTCCATCGAGATTTGTTTCTTGAGCACTCATGTTTTGAATCGGGGCTGCCACAGTGCGGTTCAGAGTACAAGCTTTAGCTTGCGTTTTCGTTGGCTGCCACTTAGCAGCAATCTAAAGATTGGACTCTGAACTTCATCGCTTTGCCTCTGCGCGTGACTCTTCGTAAACTTCATGGGCGAAATGGCACAACGAGCAATGGTCCGCCGTTAACTGGACGAACGGTGGAAACTCACGATGACAAATTTCCTGAACGCGATCGCAACGCGGTGCGAAGGGACAACCGGGCGGCAAATGGGCCACGTCCGGCGGCAATCCGGGAATCTGGTATAGCTCGCCCTGTTCCGCCGTTGGATCCGGAACTGAGCGAAGCAAACCCTTGGTATAAGGATTCCCGGGCGTTGCAAACAACTCTTTTGTCGGCGCCTGCTCAAAAATCTTTCCTGCATACATAACCAGCAAGTGGTCGGTCATACCCGCAACGATGCCCAGGTCGTGAGTGATAAGGATCACGCTGGTGCCGGTCGCCTGCTTCAGTCTTTTTATCAACTCCAGAATCTGCGCCTGAATGGTAACGTCAAGCGCAGTGGTCGGCTCGTCGGCAATCAGCAGTTCCGGTTCGCAGGAAAGCGCCATCGCAATCATCACGCGCTGGCGCATGCCTCCCGAGAATTCGTGCGGATAGTTATCAACGCGCGCGCGGGCGTCTGGAATGCCGACAGTCTCAAGCATCTTGATCGCATGCTCGTAGGCTTGTTGTTTCGTGTGCCCAAGATGCAGTCGAGTCATCTCCATCAACTGGCGCGACACCTTCATGAACGGATTCAGCGAGGTCATCGGATCCTGAAAGATCATCGCGATGCGACGGCCGCGTATATGGCGGATTGCTTCGTCATTCAAGCTCAGTAAATTCTTTCCGTCGAAGATGACCTCTCCCGAAATGATCTTACCAGGAGGCGTAGGTATCAACCGGATGATGGAAAGATTTGTAACTGACTTGCCTGAGCCTGACTCGCCAACGATGCCCAGCGTCTCACCACGCTTCAGTTGAAAGGTGATCCCGTCAACAGCCTTAACGATCCCATCTTCCGTATCGAAGTAGGTGCGCAGGTCGGTGACTTCCAGAAGATTTCCGTTGCTATTGTTCATCTTACTTAGTGGCATAGGCTTTAGCCTGTGCTCTTCCACCGCTAACACAGACTGAAGTCTGTGCTACTTCCGCAGTGGCATAGGCTTTAGCCTGTGCTCTTCCAGCTAACACAGACTGAAGTCTGTGCTACTTCCGCATTTGCGGATCCAGCGCGTCGCGCAGCCCATCTCCAAGAAAGTTTAGCGAGAAAAGCGTGACCGCCATCGTGGCGCCTGGAAATAATAGCTGCCACGGAAAGATTGCCAGATTCTGAATTCCATCCGCCGCCAGGCTGCCCCATGAAGCTAGCGGCGGCTGCACACCAAGTCCAAGAAAAGAAAGGAATGCTTCGCTAAGCATCACGGATGGAATTGTCAGTGTTGCATAGACGATGACCGGTCCCAACGCGTTCGGCACCAGATGGCGAAAGATTATCCGCGTCGTCGAGACTCCGGTAGCGCGGGCCGCCAGCACAAACTCCTGATTCTTCAAAGAAAGAATCTGGCCCCGCACGATACGCGCCATCGTTAGCCAGGAAACGGCGCCGAGCGCGATCGAGGCGGCAAGAAGGAGGCGATACATGAGACAGAAGATGAGGACATGGCTGATGTTGAACATGTGGACAGCATACAGAATGCAGTAGATAATGATTCCTCTGATACGGACGCGCCAGCGACAAAGAAGAAGACGAAGAGCACCCCTCCCGACACTTCTGATCTTCGCCCTATTTATGCAGTCCCGGCTATGTTTGCTGACCTTGTTGGTCGTATTCCACAAATCAAGGAAGTGGCGGAGCATATCAAGGGTCGTAAATTACGCGTCGCTACAATGTGCTCTGGCACTGAATCTCCTCTTCTCGCACTCGGCCTTATTTGTGAAGCCATAAATGAACAATATGGCGTTCCTCTGGATGTCGAACACGTTTTTTCATGCGAAATTGAGCCTTTTAAGCAGGCTTATATTGAGCGTAATTTTCAACCTCCTCTATTGTTTCGCGACGTGTGCGAGCTCGGAGAGACACATGCGTACGTCCTATTGATCCTGTTACTATTATATTATGGAGCTCACAAAACGCCTCAGAACTACTGCCTATGGCGCACTTGCCCCTGTTCCAGGAGACGTCGACCTTTTGGTCGCAGGAACTTCCTGCGTTGACTACTCGAATCTAAACAATGTCAAGCAGGACATAGATGCCAGCGGCGAATCAGGTCGTACGTTTCGGGGCATGATGTCATGGGTTAAAAATCATCGCCCTCCATTGGTCATCCTAGAGAATGTGTGCTCAGCGCCCTGGGACAAGGTCATCCAGAAATTTGAGCAGGCTGGATATAGCGCGGCTCAGATGCGGGTAGATACTAAAAACTTCTACATCCCTCATACGCGTACGCGAGGATATTTGGTCGCCATTAACAAGAAGAACTCAACAATGCCAACCGAGTGGAAAAAGTGGATAGGCGAGAAACTGAAACGACCGGCATCGTCTACTTTGGACGCATTTCTGCTTCCATCCGATGATCCTCGTATCCACGTTTCTAGGCAGAAACTTGTCAAAGAGAGTTATAATGCATTAGACAGACGAACTGGCCGAACTGACTGGGGCCGATGCGAGTCACGTCATCAGCGCGCGAGACTTGAGGAGGGTCTCGGTCCGAAACGGCCTTTGACCAATTGGGACGAAGGTACGTGTAATCATGTTGTCCAAATGAGCGCTATCCAATGCGGCTTTTCGTAGGTGGCTTTTGTAAAATGCCAGATTTTGCTTGGGGGGACTGGGGCGTAGGTCAAGTCGAACGGGTTTGGGATTTGATGGATATTACCGTCCTTCGTGCAGCCAAGAACGGTGTGGATCCATTATACAAAACGTACGTGTTTGCCGTATTCCAGCTTCGCGTGTCCTTGAGTTAGCCATATTATAGCCAAGTCTGGAACCTCTCGCAAAATGTAGATCGTACTATCGGCTCCAGCAAGACAGGTATATGTCCCTGTCTTACGCCGTCAATGATCCCATATATCACGAACCGCGGTGGTCCTATGGTGGGCCTTGAAGCCTTGTCCATGCAAGGGCTTCCCATCGACGAGCTTTTGCTCACACGCGAAACGGAGGATCAATTGGCAGATCTGGCCGGTAACGCCATGTCTACCACGGTTGTAGGCGCCAGTATATTGGCAGCTTTAGTAGCAGGGATGAAGCTCCTGAAAGCGGGAGATGATGTTGAGAGTTACGAGGAGAAGAAAGGACTCGAGCGTGTCGAGGAGGAGGAAGATAGTACTATGGATGTTGACCAACCTCCAACACTGGCAGTTGACAAGCACATCGTTGGTGAAGACGAACTGGTTCAAAGGCCGCTTGATTTGTCCGTCACCACCGAGACGTTGAGTGTCGGAGCCGGCGGGTAGAGAACCGTTATGGTCACCGAAGCGCTTGCGGTTTTTCCGCCCGAATCCGTCGCGGAAGCGGTGATGATGACAGGCGTGCCGGGCGGAACCAGGCGCGATGCATAAAGGGTGAACGGCAGATCTATGTTTGTGACGGCGCTCGTAAAGACAGTGTCAAAGACGAACCCTACCGCGCCAATGGCCTGAACGTGAATGGTCTTCAGCCCGAGGTTGTCCTTCGCGTCGGTACGGAATGAGATCACGGTATCAGCGGTTCCCGTGACGGGCGTCAGTGTCACGCTCGGCGGAGTGCGATCCTGCGTGCCGTTCGCCGACGTCGAGTCATTGCAGGCCGCTACGCCTAGCGTGATCGACGCCGCAACCACGGCCAGTGTCAGGCCGCGGCGCAGAGCGCCGGTAAGATCTCTATGCATTCGAGTCACCTTTAACGGGTGGCTGGTGGTATCGGATTCGACGAGGCGCCGGGGATCGGCGCGCCGTCGTCGATGATGTGTGGCGTGACGAGGATGAGAAGGTCACGCTTTTCGTCGTCGGTGCGCGTCTCGCCGAACAGCCTGCCGATGATCGGCAGGTCGACGAGGAGCGGAAT